>WBZO01002979.1_pt1 | contig 20717 bp, 18 predicted proteins | sample 5204261 | NCBI WGS metagenome assembly WBZO01 (sample SAMN12412400, study PRJNA552823) | activated sludge metagenome | isolation source: activated sludge from anammox sidestream of wastewater treatment plant... | place: USA: North Carolina | collected 2017-09 | reverse complement strand
TGTTCGGCGAGAAAATCGAGCGTCAGATGCCGCCCGGCCGGCATTTCATCCGGGTGCACAACACGCTGTTCTGGAAGACGATCGACTTCGACGCGGCGCCTGGCGAGACCGTCCATTTCGAGACGGTGAACTATGCGGGAAAGGGCTTCCTCCACATCGTGCTGATCATCGGCGTGGCGCCCCTGTTCCTGGCGGTGGAGCGGGTCAGGGACTGACCCGCTCCCGTTGCCCTACTTCACCTCGACGATCTCGATCGCGATCCGGTCCGGACCTTCGATCATCGCGGCCCGGAGGTTCCCCCACGGGTGAATCTCCTCCAGGAACTTCACGCCTTCGCCCTTCAGGCGCGCCACCGTGCGGTCCAGGTCGGCCGTGCTCACCGCCCAGTGGTCGTAGAGGGTGCCGCGCGTCGGCGCGAGCCCACCACCCGGCCAGGGCTGAATCGAGACCGAGATGTCGTCGAGGAGCACACCGGTCGGCATCCGCACGAACCCCTTCTTCGCGAACGACGGGAACGTCGGCGGCGGATACATCTTCGTCCGGCAGTCGCCTGACGCATCGGACGTCGGCGCCGCCCCGCGATTCGCGGGACGCGAGGCACCGAGATGCTTGACGTACCACTCGACCGCGCAGTTCGGGTGCTCGTGGTACATGTGCACGTGGTTGAAGCGCTCCACGTTGCCCGACTGCGCATTCTCGATCATCACCCCGTCCGGCCCGCGCAGATACCCGAAGCCGCCCGGCACCTTCGTCGGGTCGACCGTTGCGCCCTTCGCCCGCAGCTCGAGCACCTGCTCCATCGTCGGGAACCCGCCACCCGGCGCCTGCGGCACATCACCCGACAGGTCCACCAGCTTCGACGCGTCGTCGTTGCCGTTCCACATCTGGGCAATCGTCAAGCCCATCGCCCGGAAGTTCGCGTTGTACTCCCGCGAGTTCGGCGTGTTCCACCCGAAGTGCCAGACCGACGTCTGCGGCCCCGTCAGCTCGTTGGTCGGCGGGGTCGACACCTTGTTGAACAGGATGTACAGATTCCCCGTTTTCACCGCCGGCTGCCCGTTGAACGTCGTCTTCGTGGCCGTCTTCGCAAACGGCTTCGGGTAATACGCCGCCGCCGCTTCCGGGTCCACCGCGTTCAGGTGGACATGATGGAAGTGCAACGGTTCGATGGACGCCGGGGCCTGGGCGGCAACGCCCGGCTGCAGTACCAGTGCAGCCGCGGCCAGGCCGGCCGCCACCCAGAATGCCTGTGTGCGCTGATGCGTCGCGAGCCTCTTCACTTGACCTCCACAATCTCAATGCCAATCCGGTCCGAACCTTCGATCATCGCGGCCCGGAGGTTCTCCCACGGCACCACCGCACCGGCAGTGGCAGCCGACGCGGCGGCCGCCCCTGGCAAGTCCAGTCATCCAAGCGACTCCAAGCGTCTGGAAGCGGCCGGACGTTCAGCCGCACCGTGTTCAGCGGTGCATGATAGGCCGGTCAGCGCTTGAACACCATCCCCACGATCAGGGCGACGTCGTTCTTCTCGATTCCCGGAATGACCAGGCTCTTGTAGATGTCGAGCACCTCGACCTTGAGCTGCGTGCGCGGCGTGACGGCCGCCGTGAGCGAGGCGCCGAAGGTGTAGAGCGCATCGCCGAAGTCGCGCGTCTTGTAGAGGGCGGTCACCGATTGGCTGATGGTCGCTGAGGCCGAGATCTGGTGGGTGAACTTCTCGCCCAGCGTCACGGCCCCAGAACTCCTGACGTCACCCAGCATCGGTTTCTCCCAGACGCCGCCGAGACCGCCATCGACCAGGAGCCTGGTGCGGGCAGCGTCGACGAGGCGATAGCCAAGGCCGGCAGCGGGAGCCACGAGGTAATCGATGTTCTTGAACTGGTCCTGGAGGAACTGGACCTGCCCGAACGTGTACGCGCGGTCGTGGAGCCTGAACTCGTCGCGGCCGTTCAGGGCCAGCCGATCGGCCGTGAGCGCCCCGTCGGTCTTGCCGCGCAGGTAGAGGCCGTCGGACTTGATGACGTTACGGGTCTTGGGGTCGTAGGCCAGTTCGTACCCCAGGTTCAAGGTGGATGTGTCCTTGTTCCCCGAGGTCAGCGCGAGACCGGCGCTGGCCGTCGCGGCCAGCGGCGGCGGCGCGGCGGCCGGTGCCTGGGCGAACGCCGGGGCGGACATGAGGGACAGTGCAAGAACAGCGGGGGTGAGTGTGAGCGTCAATCGAGCGATGATGGCTGGCCTCCGGTCGTGTGATGTCCCGAGTATAGCGGGAGCCATGGCGCGTCGACGATCTGAGGCCCGCGGGGATACACCACGTAGCGGCACTGTTCGGGATGCTGCCTGACGTACGCCGCCAGGAGCGGCGTCAGCACGGCGAGGCACTGCCCGAGGTCGCGGGCCGGGTCCGGATCCACGGGAGGCAGCGGCGGGTGCAGTTCGATGACCCGTCGCCGCCCTTCCATGCGCGCCAGGAGGGGCAGCACCGGCACGCGGGTCTGCCGGCGGAGCGTCAACCATCCCTGGCGCAGCACGATCTCGCCGCCGGTCACCGGTATGGCGCACACTCCCCTGCCGAGCGACCCGTCTGCATTGATCCGCACGAGCCCGCCGCCCGCCAGCAGGCGGCGGAGTCGCATCAGTGCGAGCGCGCGCGCCCTGGGGTCGTCGCCCGACAGCTTGATCGACGCGCCTTCGTCATCGAGCTTCCTGACGCGTGTTTCGTCGAGATATTCGAGCCGGGTGGCCGACGAGACCGGATAGCCGCGCATGCGCAGCGCCCGGCCGGAGTGCGGAGGTCCCAGGTGGAACGACAGCAGCAGCGCGCCCGCCGAGGCGCAGGCGAGATGCCCTTCGCCGACGATCGTCGTGTCCATCGCCAGGCCGGGACACATCTCGAGGTGGATGAACCGTCCATGATGGGCGAGCAGCGAGAGGGCGAGCCGGACGGCGCCACCGTGGGTGGGTCGGTGCGCTCGCGCGAACCGACGCGCGCGGTGCCAGCGCCCCTTCCGGAAGGCACCATCGGCCATGCCGAATACCTCGAGCAGGCGGGCCGACACCGCAGGCGGCAGGCTCCGCAGCAGCGGCTCGAACGGCTTCAGCCGCGGGGGCGTGGCGCCCCAGTCCTCCGTGTCGACGTCGTTGGGGGCCACGGGGTGCGGGACGCGATCAGGCGACCGGTTGCCGGGCCACGATCACCGCGGCCAGGCTGCCGAGCGACTCCAGCGAGGCCGGTTCCAGGTCGCGGCTCTCGTCGAGCGTGACGCCGAACTCGGACTCACAGGCGAGCAGGAGTTCGAGCAGTTCGACCGAGTCGAGCCACAGGTCGGTGACCAGCTGTGTGTTCGCGCCGACGGCGGCCGGCATCCTTGATGGCCCGATGATTTTCGACACGATGCCGCCGAGGCGCGTCACCACGTCTGCCTCGCCCATCATGCCGGGAGCGCTCCCGACAGGATGGCCGTGGCCGCCAGCCGATCCGGCTTCCCGTTGGCGAGGCGTGGCAGCGCCGCGACCGTCATCAGCGACCGGGGCAGCGACCATCGCGGCAGTTCGGCCACGAGCCGCGCACGGATCGCGTCGAGGGAAAGGGATTCACTGCATTCGATCAGCGCGGCCAGCGTGAGGCCTGCCGTGCCCTCCAGGGGGACGACCACGGACGCCCGCACCCCGGGAATCGAGCGGAGCACGGCGTTCGTCAACTCGAGATCCACCACCCGTCCGTCACGGGTGCGCACGCGATCGTCGCTGCGCCCCTTCAGCGCGAACCGGCCGTCGACCTCCATCGCGCCAAGGTCGCTCGTGGGCAGGAATCCGTCCACCACGCCGTCGAGCACGACGTGCGGCGGGATACCGTAGCCCTCCATCCGGTGCGCACTCCGCACCCAGATGCGCCCTGTCTGTCCAGGGGCGGCAGGCGCGCTGGGGCTCTCGCCGATGACCACCTCGACGCCGGGAAGCGGGTGACCGACCGTCCCCGGAACGACGGTATCGGGCGGCCCGCTGTCCATCGACACGGCACCGGTCTCGGTCGATGAGTACGCCTGCCTGAGCGGCACGCCAAATCGCGCTCGGAACCGATCGTAGACCCCGGCTCCGAGCGGGCTCGATACGAGGCACATGCGCGGCGCCACGGGAGGACCGTCGATCCGGCACCGCCCGAGCACGTCGGCGAGGTGCGGCGTTGCCCACCAGCAGTCGAACTCCGGACGCGAAATCGTGTCGAGCACCTGGCGATGGTCGAGCCGATCGACCCACCCGAAGGATCCCGCGAGTCCGATCGCCGCAATGAGGGTGGTAATCCCCTGCCCGCTGGCAATGGGCACACCACCCGCGAACCCGGCCCCCGGCTGGAGCCCCATCACCTGCGACCGCGCCTGGGCGGATGCACCCAGCGCACGCAGCGTGCGATACGCCGGCCGCGGGCGTCCCGTCGATCCCGACGTCAGGAAAACGAGACCAGGCACGCGCGCACGACGCACACTGGCGCCGCGGGCGTGCGCCAGCACGAGGGGACGGTAGCCCCGGCGTTCAGCCTCCGGCGCAAGCTCCGCAAGGACGGGCGGCAGTACGAGCACCATCCCCGCCCTGAGGCCGGCCGCATCCGGCCACGCCGCCGGGTCGTACGACAGCAGCACGGGTACGGTCGGCATGGCGAGCGCCGCCAGGAACAGGGCGGCACCCTCGGGGCCGTGCGGCAGTGCCGCCGCATAGGTGTCACCTGCGGGATGTTCTGCGAAGTCGGACAACCGGTCGGCCCAGGCCCCGGCCAACTCGGCCACGGACTCACGGGCGTGCCAGCGTCCGCTCCAGAACACCTGAGGCGCCACCAGGCATTCTTCGAACTGGAACGACACGACGTACCTTCTCTACAGCGATGGGATACAGCAGAGCGTACACTAGATTCTCCGTGCCGGTGACAGTCATTTCGGAGCCAGCCGCGGGTCGCACAACGGACTGGCTGCGTCCGCTGGTCTGTTGCGCCATTCTGCTCGTGTTGGCAGTCGGGTGGTGGCTGCCTACGGAGGTCGAGCCTCGTGCCCAGCGCGCGCTGGCCGTGGCGGTGTCGGCGATCCTGCTCTGGACGACGCACCTCATCCATCCCGCCTGGACCGGCGTCCTCGCCGTAGCGTTCCTGTTCGCAACCGGGCTCACCGACGTCGAGACACTCGGCGCCGGCCTTCGCGGCGAGACGGTCTGGTTTCTCGGCTTCGCGATGATCCTCGGCCTCATGGCCACGCGTTCGGGGCTGGCCGAGCGGGTCGCGTTCATGATTGCGGCCAGGGCCGGTCACTCATATGCCGCGCTGCTCCTGGGTTTCATCGCCATCGATCTCGTGCTCACCTTCTTCGTCCCGTCCGGCATCGCTCGTGTCACCATCCTCGCGGCAATCGTCCTTGGCCTGATCGACGCAGCGGGCCTGCGCAGGGACGCCTCGCCCGCGCGTGGCCTGATGCTCGCCGTGACCTACTCGGGTGGACTCTTCGACAAGATGATCCTCGCCGGTGCAACCGCGATCCTGGCGAGTGGCCTGATCGAGCGGCTCACCGGGCAGCGGCTGACGTACGCGTCATGGATCACCGCGTTCGGGCCCGCGCTCGCCCTCAGCGTGGGCGTGTGCTGGAGCTGCACCCTCTGGCTGTATCCGGACCGCGCACGCGAGCTCGATCATCAGGCCGGCTACTTCCGCGAGCGGCTCGGGCACCTCGGAGAGTGGACGCCCGTGCAGAAGCGCACGGCGGTCCTGCTGCCGCTCGCCGTCCTGCTCTGGATGACCGATGCCCTGCATCACGTCCGTCCGGTCGTGGTCGCCGGCGCCGTCTCGATCCTGGGTGTCCTGCCCGGCATCGGCATCCTGCGCGTGCGCGACCTCCGCCACCTGCGGTATTCGGTGCTCGTCTTCACGGCGGCCGGGTTGAGCCTCACCGCCATCCTCATGGAGACCGGCGGGCTCGCGCTGCTCACCAGTGCGCTGACCGAGTGGATGAAGGGGCTGGTCAGCGGCCCGCTGAGTGCGGCCGTAGTGATGTACTGGTCCGCCTTCCTCTATCACCTCTTCCTCGGGGCGGAGTCGTCGCTCATCTCGGCCACGATGCCGGCGATCCTGCAGTTCGCGCGCGACCAGCACCTGCCGGTGGTGCCGATCGGCCTCATCTGGACCTTCGCCGCGTCCGGCAAGGTGTTCGCGTACCAGAGCGCGGTGCTGATGGTCGGGTTCGCCACCGGGGTGTTCACGGCGCGCGACCTCGCGCGCTTCGGCCTCGTCATGACCGTGGTCGAGAGTGTCGTGCTCCTGCTGATCGTCGGCGTTTACTGGCCGCTCGTGGGTCTCCTCTAGCAACGAGAGATATATATCCAAGGGACTAGCGTCCGGGTAAAATCGGATTGCTTGTTTCGGTTTCAGCCCATCAGGCGCGCCCTGCTCGCGGGTGCGTTGAGTCTCATCTGTCCGATCGGTGCCGCTGCCCAGCAGTCTCCCGCTGCCGGAATCCTGACCTCGTCAATCGGCCAGGGCTCGCGCGAACATCCGGCCCTTGCGCCACCCCGAGTCGCGGCCCCGCCACGGCTCGACGGACGGCTGGACGATGCGGTCTGGCGGTCGGCGGCGCGCATCACACGCTTCGTGCAGGAGCGTCCGGTCGAGGCGGCGCCCCCGAGCGAGCAGACGGAAGTGCTGGTCGCCTACGACAGCCAGCGAATCTATTTCGGTGTGTACGTGCATTACGCCGACCTGGCGGTGATGCGCGCCAACCGTGCCGACCGGGATCAGGCGACGCGCGACGACGTGATCAGCTTCTACTTCGATCCGTTCCTCGACCAGCAGCGCGCGTACGTCTTCTCGGTCAATGCGTACGGCGTGCAGGGCGACGGCCTGATCAGCGGGAGCGGCGGAGGTGGCGGCGGCAACAACAACACCAGGCGTGGGCCGAACGGGGCCGACCTGTCGTGGGACGCGCTCTTCTACTCCGCCGGCGCCATGGTCGAGGACGGGTGGACCGCGGAGGTGGCCATCCCGTTCAAGAGCCTGCGCTACCCGGCGCACAAGGACGGTACGCCACACCGCTGGGGGTTCCAGGTCCAGCGCGAGATCCAGAGCCGCAACGAGTCGATCGTGTGGGCGCCTGTCTCGCGCGACGTGCTCGGTTTCCTGACACAGATGGGCACCCTCGAGGGGATGAACCAGCTGTCGATGAGCCGGAACCTCGAGCTGCTCCCGACGGTCACCGCCGTGGCGAACCAGAGCCTCGACACCGGCACCGGCGTCCGGGGCGCATCGGACGTGGAAGAGGCCGGCATGAGCGTCAAGTACGGGCTCACGTCGAACCTCACGCTCGACTTCACGTTCAATCCCGACTTCTCGCAGATCGAGTCGGACCGTGCGCAGGTGGCGGTGAACCAGCGATTTCCGCTCTTCTTCCCCGAACTGCGGCCGTTCTTCCTCGAGGGGCAGGAGATCTTCAGCATCCCGGGGCCCGTCACGCTGGTCCACACCCGGACGATCGTGAACCCGCGATACGGGGCGAAGGTGACCGGCAAGGTTGGCAAGACCACCGTGGGGTTCCTCGTCGCCGATGACGAAGCGCCCGGGCTGACCGACAGCGTCACCGACCCCGCCTACGGGAGGTCGGCCACCAACGTGCTGGGCCGGGTGCGCTACGACCTGTACTCGGAGTCGAGCGTCGGCCTCGTGGCAACCAGCCGTACGTTCATGGATCAGTTCAGCCGGGTGGGCGGGTTCGACAGCATGTTCAAGATCGGCCGGAACCAGCGGTTCCAGTTCCGCGCCATCGGCACCAGCCACCGCGGCAGTGAGGGCGTGGAGACCTCTGGCCGGATGATCGACGCGAACTTCCGCAAGGAGAGCCGCGGCCTGGCGTACTCGACGACCTATTACGAGATCACGCCGGAATTCAAGACCGACGCCGGGTTCGTCCGCCGCACGAACGAGCGCCAGGGCAGTGCCAACCTCTCGTACCGGTGGTGGCCGCAGAACTGGGTCGTGAACTGGGGTCCGCGCATCAACTACAACCGCAACTACGAGTTCAGCGGCAAGGTGCAGGACACCGGGGTCGGCCTCGGGTGGAATGCGCAGTTCGCCCGGAACATCAATGTCAACGTGAACACCGACCGCGACATGGAGCGGTACAACGCGCTCGACTTCCACAAGGTGCGGTACGGGGTCGGCTTCGGCATCAACACGAGCCGGCGGATCTCGGTCAGCGGCTTCACCAACTGGGGTGACCAGATCCGCTACGTCACGAATCCGTACCTCGGGAAGGGGCGCAACGGCCAGCTCACCGTCACCCTCCGCCCGTTCTCGCGGCTGCAGAGCGAACTCCTCCTCACCACCAGCAGCTTCACCGACGTGCGGACCAACACGCAGGAGTTCGCCATCAAGATCTACCGCCTGCTGACGACCTACCAGTTCACCGATCGGCTGCTGCTGCGCAACATCACCGACTACAACGACTACGACCGGACGCTGGGCGGCAACCTCCTGCTCACCTACCGCGTGAACGCCGGCACGGCGCTCTTCGTCGGGTACGACGACCGCTATCGCTCGGCCAACCAGGTCAACGCCGTGCTCTACCCGGGCGACGAGGACTACACCCGGACCAGCCGCGCGATCTTCGCGAAGCTCCAGGTCCTGTTCCGTTACTAGCGGCCAGGCCGGGCACGTGCCGCGCGTCCGGTTGGACACGGTGCGCGGTATGCGCTACAACATCGGCCATGACACCGCCCCTCAGGCTGCTCCTGCTGTGTGGACTCCTGGCCTGTGCCCTGCCGGCCCCGGCGCGCGCGCAGGTTGCCGACCACCAGTACACGACCGACGACATCCAGGCCGGGTCCCGGCTCTACGCGAACCAGTGCGCGCTGTGCCACGGCGCGAACGGCGACGGCATCAACGGCGTCGACCTCCGGCGCGGTGTCTTCCGTCGCAGCGTGTCGGATGACGACCTCGCGAAGGTCATCACCACCGGCATCGCCGCGGCCGGAATGCCGGGCTTCTCGTTCCGCCCGCCCGAGATGAACGCAGTGCTCGCCTTCATCCGGGCGGGGTTCGACCCGGGCGGCACGGCCGTGCGCGTGGGGAACCCGGAGCGCGGACGAACCCTCTTCAGCGGAAAGGGCGCGTGCGCCTCCTGCCATCGCGTGAACGGCATCGGTCCCCGGACCGCCCCCGACCTGAGCGACATCGGCGCCGTTCGTACACCGGGCGCCCTGCAGCGTTCGCTCGTCGACCCGACCAGCGCCATGCTGCCGATCAACAGGCCGGTCCGCGCCCTGACGAAGGACGGTCGGACCGTTCGGGGACGCCGCCTCAACGAGGACACCTACACGGTGCAGCTGATCGACGACCGGGAACAGCTCGTCTCGCTGATCAAGGCGGACCTGAAGGAGTACGAGCTCGGGAAGACGTCGCCGATGCCGAGCGCCACGAAGGTGCTCTCGGCCGACGAGGTCGCAGACGTGCTGGCCTACCTGCTCACGCTCAAGGGAGGACTGTGATGTTCCGCCACCGCCTGATGCTGGCCGCCGCGGGCCTCCTTGCTGCCGGATCCCTGGGGCTGTTCGCCCAGGGCGCCCCGGTGACCTACCAGCGGATCCTCAACGCGGCCGCCGAGCCCCAGAACTGGCTCACCTACAACGGGACGTACAACAGCCAGCGCTACAGCACCCTGGCGGAGATCACGCCGCAGAACGTCACGCGGCTCGAATCGAAGTGGGTGCTGCAGAACCAGGTGTTCGGCGCCTGGCAGGCCAACCCCATCGTGGTCGACGGGGTCATGTACCTGACCGAGCGCCCCAACGATGTCATGGCGGTGGATGCGAAGACCGGGCGCATGTTCTGGCTCTATCGCTGGACACCGGCGCCCGAGGCGCGGGTCTGCTGCGGTGCGAACAACCGGGGCGTGGCCATCCTCGGCGATCGGCTCTTCATGGGCACGCTCGACGGCCACCTGATCGCGCTCGACGCCAGGACCGGCAAGCCGCTCTGGAATGTGACCGTGGCCGACGTCAAGCTCGCCTACTCCATCACGCTCGCCCCGCTCATCGTGAAGGACAAGGTGATTGTCGGCGTCGGCGGAGGTGAGTTCGGCATCCGCGGGTTCATTGCGGCGTTCGATCCGGCCACCGGCAAGGAAGCCTGGCGCTTCAACGCCATACCCGGCCCCGGCGAGAAGGGGCACGACACCTGGGAGGGCGACGACTGGAAGTCGGGCGGCGGCTCGGTGTGGGTAACCGGCTCCTACGATCCGGAGCTCAACCTCACCTACTGGGGCATCGGGAACCCGGGTCCCGACTGGAATCCGTTCCAGCGTCCGGGCGACAACCTGTACACCGACTCGGTCGTGGCGCTCGACGCCGACACCGGCGCGTTGAAGTGGCACTTCCAGTTCACGCCGAACGACGGCTACGACTACGACTCGGTGCAGATCCCGGTCCTCGCCGACCTCGACTGGAAGGGCACGCCGACCAAGGTGCTCATGTGGGCGAACCGGAACGGCTACTTCTACGTGCTCGACCGGCGCACCGGCAAGTTCCTCCTCGGCGAGCCGTTCGTGAAGGTGAACTGGTCGAGCGGCCTCGATGCCAATGGGCGCCCGGTCCAGACGCGCCAGCCCGCGGGCCAGCCCACCTATCCCGGCAACCAGGGCGGCACCAACTGGTATCCCCCGTCGTTCAGCCCGCGCACGGGCCTGTTCTACTTCTCGGCCTGGGAGAACTACGGCACCATCTACCGAGCCGAGGAGGCGCAGTACCAGCCCGGACGCAACTTCTCGGGCGGCGGCTTCACCGTGGTGACACCCGTGCCCGGCGCACCGACCATCGGCATCGGCCGCCGTGGCCCCATCAACAACTGGACCGATGAGGTGGGCAACGGCGCCGTCATCGCCATGGACCCACACACCGGGAAGGCGAAGTGGAAGGTCACCCAGTTCGATGTCACCGACGGGGGCATGCTGACCACCGCGTCCGACCTGCTCTTCACGGGAGGTCGCGAGGGCTACTTCCACGCCCTGGACGCCCGGACCGGAACCCTGCTCTGGAAGACGAACCTCGGCGGCCAGATCGTCATGGCGCCGGTCACCTACCAGGTGGAGGGCCGGCAGTACGTGTCCGTGATCTCGGGCAACGCGCTCTTCACGTTCGCGCTGCGCGACAACTGACGCCGGCCGGTGAATCTGCTGCTGCTCGAAGCCGGCGAGGTCGACGCCGGCGGCGGCGTCACCGTGTCGGGCGCGCGCGCCAGGCACCTGCTCGATGTCCTGCGGGTCGACCCTGGCCAGACGGTCCGGGTCGGCATCCTGAACGGTCCGATCGGCACCGCCCACGTCGTCGCCTGCAACCGGCCGGGCGGGTCGGTGATGCTCACCTGTGTGCTGGCCGACGCTCCCCCGCGTCCGGCAGTCGACCTGCTGCTGGCCGTGCCGCGCCCCAAGGTGCTGCGCCGCCTGTGGGCGCAGATTTCGGCACTGGGCGTCGGACGGGTGCTGCTCACCAACGCCGCCCGCGTCGAGCGGAACTACTTCGACACGCATGTGCTCGACCCGGCGACCTACGTACCGCTGCTCGTCGAGGGGCTCCAGCAGGCGCGCGACACGCACCTTCCCGAGGTCAGCGTGCACCGGCAGTTCAAGGTGCTGGTCGAGGATCACCTGGACGCGCTCGCCGGAGGCGCGCTCCGGCTCGTGGCCGAGCCGGGCGCAACCACGCGGGTCGCCGATGCCTTACCCACGGGGTCAGCGCCGCGCGTGCTGCTCGCGGTTGGACCGGAAGGCGGTTGGAACGACTTCGAACTGAACCTGCTGGGCCGCCACCGATTCACGGCCGTGGACATGGGTCCCCGGACGCTGCGGTCCGACACCGCCTGCATCGCGCTCCTGACGCTCGTGCACGATGCGCTGCGGGCGCGCCCCTCAGGCACGCCGTCGCAGGCGTGACGTCATCGTCCGAGTTCGAGGGTCCACACAGACCGACAGGTGTCGCACTTGAAGAAGACACGCTGCGGCAGCCGGATGGTCACCCGGGGTCGGGCATCGCCCGGCCGGCACCTGGGACACGGCGGGTCCGGCGCCCGGGTGCGCCGACGCTCCTGGCTCAGCACGGCCGCCTGCCGCGTGGAACTCCGCTCGACCCGCGGCACCCAGCGCCCGCACGCACGGCAGCGGATGGCGCCCCCCATCTTCTCGGCATTCACACAGACAGGACAGGCAGATACGTGCTGCGGCGCGTCGCCACCAGGCTGGAGCCCCATGACGCGGATTGTAGGACGACGACCGGTCTACCTCAACCTGAAATTCCGGCCAGTCTCGCGACTACGAGGACAACTGCAACCTGACGAGCCGGCCCGTTCGAGCACCAGGCGAAACGGCGACGGGTCGGCGTACGCCCACTGGGAGTCCCGGTAGGTGGGCCCCGCCTCATTGCGAAAGTTCGGCTCATCCGGCTCATCCTGAGTCAAACCCGTCGTACACTCGCCAGAGCGAATGACGGCGACACCGGCCCAGGACGGCACCACGCACCCCACCCACGACGACGCCCACGGACATCCCCACGAATCGCCTCGCGGCAGGTATCTGTTCACCCTCTCGGTGGCGGCGCTCGGTGTGGTCTATGGCGATATCGGGACCTCTCCGCTCTATGCGCTCCGTGAGTGCTTCCATGGCGAACACGCCATTGCCCCCACGCCGGACAACATCATGGGCGTGCTCTCGATGGTGTTCTGGGCGCTGATTCTGGTCATTTCGGGCAAGTACCTCACGTTCGTGCTCCGGGCCGACAACCAGGGTGAAGGGGGCATCCTCGCCCTGACCTCCCTCGCCACTCCGATCAAGATCCTCAGCCGGACGGAGCGCTGGCCGCTCGTCCTGCTCGGCATCTTCGGCGCGGCACTGCTCTACGGGGACGGCATGATCACGCCCGCCATCTCGGTGCTCAGCGCGGTCGAGGGGCTCGACACCGCCACGCCGATCTTCACGCCGTATGTGCAGCCGATCACCATCGTCATCCTGGTCGGGCTGTTCGTCATCCAGAGCCACGGTACCGGCGGCGTGGGAAAGATCTTCGGGCCGGTCACCTTCCTCTGGTTCCTGACCATCGGCATGCTGGGCGCCGTGGAAATCGCGCGACATCCCGGCGTACTGGAGTCGATCAACCCGGTCCACGCGGTCGACTTCTTCCGCATCAACGGCTGGACCGGCTACTTCATCCTGGGCACGGTCGTCCTCGCCATCACTGGCGGCGAATCGCTCTATGTCGACCTCGGCCACTTCGGCCGACGCCCGATCCGCATCGTCTGGTTCACGGTGGTGATGCCGGCACTGCTGCTGAACTACTTCGGCCAGGGCGCGCTGATGATCGCGGAACCCGAGGCCGCGGCCAACCCGTTCTTCCTGCTCGGGCCGAGCTGGGCGCTCTACCCGATGGTGGCACTGGCCACCTGCGCCACGGTGATCGCGTCGCAGGCGGTCATCTCCGGCGCGTTCTCGATCACCATGCAGGCCGTGCAGTTCGGCTTCCTGCCACGCCTGACCATCACGCACACCTCGTCGCGCGAGTTCGGCCAGATCTACATCCCGTCGGTGAACTGGGCGCTGATGGTGGCCTGCATCGTCCTCGTGATCGGCTTCGGATCCTCGTCCAACCTGGCGGCGGCCTACGGCATCGCGGTGATCTCGACGATGACGATCACGTCGGTGATGTTCTCGGTGGTGGCGTCCCAGCGCTGGAACTGGCCGATGCCGGTGGTCGTGGCGGTGGTCGGCGTGTTCCTGGCCGTCGACCTCGCCTTCTTCGGCGCGAACATCGTCAAGGTGCCGCACGGCGGCTGGTTCCCGATCATCGCCGCGGCTGCGGTCTTCGCGGTGATGACCACCTGGAAGAAGGGGCGGCGGACGCTGACGCAGCTGCTGCTCGCCAACGCCCTGCCATTCGATCGCTTCATGGAGGACATCACCCGGAACCCGCCGGTGCGCGTGCCCGGCACGGCCGTCTTCATGAACGGCAACGTGAGCGGCACGCCGGCGGCGCTGCTGCACAACGTGCGGCACAACCACGTGCTGCACGAGCGGAACATCGTGCTGACCGCAACCACCAAGCAGGTGCCGCGCGTCGAGCCGGCGGAGCGGGTGCAGGTGGAGCGGCTCGGGAAGGGTTTCTGGCGTGTCATCGTCAGCTACGGTTTCACCGAGGAGCCGGACGTCCCGACCGTACTCGAGAACCTCAACCTTCCCGACCTGCCGCTCGACCTCTCACAGATCACCTACTTCCTCGGACGCGAAACCCTGATTGCCACCCGCCACGTGGACCACATGGCCCCCTGGCGCGAGAAGCTGTTCGTCACCATGCAGCGCAACGCGACGAACGCGACGAGCTACTTCCGCCTGCCGAGCAACCAGGTGATCGAGCTCGGCTCCCAGGTCGAGATCTAAGGCGGCCCGCGGGAGTTCCAGCACCGGGCCCTCAGTCCATTCCGGCGAACAGGATCGCCATCACCACCATCAGTCCCCCGACGATGGCGCCGGTGCCGACCAGGACCTTCTGTCCTGGGTTCATCCCCTGTTTCGCCCGCTCCAGCGACGCCAGATCGTCGAACATGACGTCCCGCGCGGGCACGGGGATGCGGGTCTTCGGCTTGATGCTGAGTGCGTTGTCCGAAGCGCCGAGCACCGTTCCCCTGAACCTCGTGCCGTCCTTGAGGCGGATGCTGACGAACGCGGCCGGCTCGAGGCGTGTCGCCACCTCCCTCCAGCGGGCGGCTTCGTTGGACGCGGCCGGCTGGGCCAGCAGACCGGTGGGCAGGCAGAAGACCGCGGCGAAGACCAACGCGAGCAGGCGTGAGCGCATCATGATGATCTCCCCTTCCTAGAAGTCCACGCCGAAGGCGAGGCGGGCACCGAGCTGGCTCATGCCCTGTGCGTTGAACCCAAGCGTGAGCTCCGGCCGCACGAACGTCCGCTCGGAGAAGTAGGACTTGCTGCCCACGGCCACGTAGGGGCGCACCCTCAGGTCGACCCGGTTACCGCGTGTCTCCGGCACCGGCACCTGGCGGTAGGTCCCACCGGCCCACACCGAGGCCCAGGGATTCCGCTCGCTCTCGATGTCGAGGATGCCGACCCGGACGCCGGTCGACAGGTAGGGATGAGCGAACGTGTTCTCGAGGAACTGCCAGGTGGCGGCCAGCGACACCTGGGCCTGGCGCACGTCGTTATAGGTATAGGCCGTTCCCCGGAGGCCGTCCACCTCGACGGTCTCGTACTCGAGAGTGGTGATCTGCTGGAGGAACGTGAGGCCCACCTCGGTCTTCAGGTGCGGGCTCCAGTATCGGCCGACATCGACCGTTCCGGCCCACGAGCCGTTCCAGTCTTCGCCGTCGGACTCGCCGTGGCCCGCTCCCCCATCGACCTCGGTCATGTTGTGGAAGCCGAAGCCCGCGTCGACATCCCATGACCGGTACGGTACCCCGCCTCGATCGACCACCTGCCCGGCCGCCGGCCAGGCGGCGAGCAGGCACCCGGCAATTGCAAGACTCACGCGACGCATCTCAGGGCCTCCTGACCGGTAATGCGCAGGCGCCCCGCCGAACGGCTCACACGGAAGAGTCGTCCGGCCGCCGGGTTTCCGACGTAAGATTTCGCACCATGAAGATGAGAGCTGCAGCCCCCGCCACCGTCCTGGCCGCACTGGCCGTGAGTGTCACGACGCTCGTCGCCCAGCAGCGCCCCGGTGTGATTTCAGGACCGACCGGTCCCAGCCCGTACGACATCGTCCGGTACTGGCACAAGCCCTTCGCCAAGCCCGGCTTCGCCTTCGGCGGTAACTCGGGCGTATTCGCGGAGAGCCCGAACCGGATCCTGGTGGCCCAGCGCGGCGAGTACCGGCTACCCAACCCGGTGCCGCCGACCTTCACTGCCGGGTTCGCAGGCTCCATCGGGGTGAACGTGCTGACCGCCGTCGAGGGCCGCACCTGGCAGAACTGCCTCTACGAGCTCGATGCGAACGGCAACGCAACCCAGGTGTGGACGCAGTGGGACAGGCTGTTCGAGGGCTCGTCGGGCCCTGGGCCGCACCGGCTCCGCATCAGCCCCTACGACCCGTCGAAGCGGATCTGGGTCATCAACGAGACCTTCAGCGAGATCTACATCTTCTCGAACGACATGAAGACGCTGATCCGCACGCTCGGCGAGAAGAACGTGCAGGGGACCGACGGCACGCACTTCGGCAAGCCGCAGGACGTCGCCTTCCTGCCCGACGGGCGCATCCTCATCGCGGACGGCCTCGACAACCACCGCATCATGATCATGGACAAGGACCTGAACTACCTTGGCGAAGTCGGCGGCAAGGGGACCGGTCCCGGCCAGTTCAACGGCGTCCACGCGCTCGGCATCGGTCCTGGCGGGCGGGTCTTCGCCCTCGATCGTTCCGGCGGCCGCATCAACGTGTTCCGCACGACGACCGACCCGAAGACACTGCGCTTCGAGACCGAGTTCCCCGGTTTCTCACTCCCCCTCGACATCATCGTCAACGACGATGCGGTCTGGGTGACCGACCTGACCCCGCTGCGGTTCACGAAGCTCGATTTCCAGGGCAACCATCTCTACACGTGGAACGTGCCGCGTGAGTTGCCGGATGGCTACATCGAGGTGCACACCTTCACGGTCGACTCGAACGGCATCCTGTACGGGGGCGACAACCAGTACGGCCGCACCCAGAAGTTCGTACCGAGGGCCGGCGTCGATCCGAAGCTGCTCATCAAGGCGCCCTGGAAGTGAACGTTGGATAAGCGACGACTCGAGAGCTTCAGCGACGGCGTGTTCGCCATTGTGATCACGCTGCTGGTCCTCGAACTGAAGCTCCCGGACGTGAGCTATGAGGCGCTTGGCCGGAGCCTGCTACAGCTCTTGCCCTCGATCTCCGCCTACGTCTTGAGCTTCCTGCTGATTGGCATGTACTGGGTCTTCCACCACCATGCCTACACGTTGATCACCGGCGTGGACGGCGTGCTGCTGTGGCTCAACATCGTGTTCCTGCTGCTGATCAGCTTCATGCCGTTCCCGACCATGATGCTCGGGCGGTTTCCGGGGCAGACGCTGCCCGTCGTCTTCTACGGCTGCAACCTGCTCCTGGCCAACATGCACGGGCTCGCCATGCTGCTCTACCTGAGGCGTGCACCGCGGCTCGCGTCGCGGCGGTTCACGCCGGCACTGTTTCGGAAGCAGGTCCGAATCTACCTCGTCGTGAACGGGCTGTACGCGGTGAACATCGGGCTGGCGTTCGTGCTGCCGCGAGTCGCCATGATCATCTTCGGAGCGATGGCCGTCTACCTGATGGTGCGTTCAGCGATGATCATGGGCATTGGCACGTGCCCCTCGGTCCCGGCCGACGAGCCCGAGGGCATCGAGAGCGCCGTCGTGGCCGTGTAGAGACCATCCGGCCCTGCCGATTCCCTCCCCATGAACCCGACCGGCACACCGGTTCGCTGCCCGGGCTGCGGCACGGGGATGACACCCCACACGCTGGGTGCACACATGGGCAACAGCGTTACCGTCGACGCCTGCCTCCCCTGCCAGGCTTTCTGGTTCGACGGGTACGAGAGCCTGCAGCTCACGCCGGCCTCCACGCTGCAGCTGTTCCGGGTGATCGGGGAGGAGACGCCGGAGGCCAGGCAGGCACTGCCGGCGGTCACCGCCTGCCCGCGCTGCTCGATGCGGCTCGTGCCCACTGAAGACCTCCAGCGGAACACGCGCTTCCGCTACGGCCGATGCCCACGCGGGCACGGGCGCTTCATCACCTTCTTCGACTTCCTGCGCGAGAAGCACTTCGTGAAGACCCTGACGGCCCGGCAGCTCGCCGACCTCAGGGCGCACGTGCAGAGCGTGAACTGCTCGAACTGCGGCGCGCCGGTCAACCTCGGGACGGCGTCGGCCTGCGGGCACTGCGGCACGCCGCTGTCGTTCTTCGACATGGAGCACGCACAGGCGCTGGTCGAGCAACTGCGACAGGCGGGTGAGGCGCCTGCCACCGTGAGCCCCACCCTCCCGCTCGACCTGCTGGCCGCACGCAGGCTGGCTGAACGGAGCTTCGCCAGCGAGGCGCTTGGCAGACCCTGGTCTGCCGAAGTCGCCAGCGCGGGAACCGTCGCCGCCGGTGTGCGCGTGCTGGTACGCTGGCTCTCCCAGAAGGGCTGAACTCCGCCCCGACCCTCAAACGCCCTGGGCGGTCGCGTTCGGATACGGAAGGCCTGTCGTTTCCATCTCCGTTGGATATATATCGTCAGGTCTAGCGCGGCCTGAACGTTGTTCAGCGGAGGCGTTTACATGGGTAGGGTTCTGGCAGTTCTGTGTGCGTTGTCCAACGTCGCTCTCACAGCGGCATGCTCCAAGAGCAGTTCGGTGACCGCTCCGTCACCTTCCAAGACCGTCTCCAGCGTCACGCTCGGCGGCTCGACCACGGTCTCCGCAGGCGCAACGAGCCAGCTGACCGCTACGGCCGTCTATTCCGACCAGACGACCGGACTCGTCAGCAGCCAGGCCACCTGGACGTCGTCGGATACCGCCACGGCCACGGTGTCGGCAACGGGCCTGCTGACCGCCCTCCGCGCCGGCACCGTCGACGTGTCCGCAACCTACCAGGGTGTGGTCGGCCGCCGGACCATCCAGATTTCCCCGGCCCAGTTCCGTGTCACTGTTGCCCTGCAATCGATTACGGCCCTCTCCACGTGTGACGATTTCACGCAGGGACTCACCCAGGGAGAGTTCGCGTATCAGGTAAAGGTGGTGGACCCGACAGGTGCCACCGCGACTCTGGCCGAGACGAACGATTATCCCGGGGATCCAGCCGCCCCGCGGGGGGAGAACCTCAGTCAGGGGGAGTCCGTGAACCTCTCGACGTCGCGCGCCTACACCATGTCCGGCACGACGGGACAGTCACTCCGGGTCGAGTTCAGGGCGACCGAGTGGGACTCGCAGATCGTCATCTTTCCGCCGTCGACGCGGGCGGTGCACGACAGTGACATGGACAATCGCCTGGGGACCCGAACCCACAGCTACAGCAACGGTACCTGGACCAACACGGGCCCCGGCAGCATCACGCTCGGCGCGTCCGGCTGCCAGATTCGCCTGAACTACTCGGTCACCGCGACACAGCTGTAGCGGCCAGCCTGGCCGGCCTCGATCGTCGGGGCCGGCCAGACCCTGTCGTCATGAATCCAGGTAGCTCACGAGCATCAGGATCATGACCGCGAGCACCACGAGCAGGGCGATCTTGATCCAGCTCCAGGGACGTTCGCCAGCCGTCGCTCCGGTGACCCCGTTCAGCACCACCTGGAAGGGTGTGCCCTTGTAGACGTACGTCAGGAGCCACACCGGCACCAGCACGTGCTTGAACGTCTGGCCCGAGTATGTGGCGTTGACGACCAGGTTCCGGTAGGTGTCGCCGGGCACGGCATCGCCGCACATCTTCCGGACCGCCGCGTCCATCTGCTCGCGCGAGTGCTGGGCCGAGGTAATCAGGTCGATCTGGTAGCGCTCCACCGTCCACCCCGAGAGGTAGCCGGCGTCGTACGGCACCAGCCCGGAGGTGGTCGGGAACGGTTCCACCTTCTTCAGCAGCGCCCGATGCACCCCCTGCGAGGCGCAGACCAGGTCGTCGTCGAAGGCATGCGTCAGCTCGCCGGAGGCCGGCCTCCAGCGGACGTGCCGCTTCCGGTTCTTGCCAGACCCTGTGTAGTAATACTCCCCGGAATCGGCGGTCCAGCGCGCGAACACCTGTGCGTCGAAGGTCCAGTAGGGCAGGTAGATGCCCTTCACGGTGTCGGTCATCGCCTTGCCCGCGAAGCCGTTCGGCGCGAGCCACTGTCGCCCGTACCAGGCGCGGATGATCTCGCGGGCGCGCGGCTCGGCAATCGTCATCGGCAGCAGGGACTCGGGCCGGATGGCATCCTTGACCTGCTCGTACGGGACGAGCGCGGTGGAACCGCAGAACTGGCAGTTCTGGGAGATGCGCCCCGGGTCGAACACCGACACCGCGTGGCAGCTCTGGCACTGCACCGACACCTTCTCGGCCTGCCAGCCACGCGCGGCGTCGGGCAGGGCGCGGAGCGCCTCGGCCAGGTCGTGCTCGACGATGACCGTGGTGCCGTCGCGCTCCTGCAGTTCCGCGGGCGACTCGGTGCCGCAGTACGGGCAGATGAGGGCGTGCTTTGCCGGGTTCCACTGAGCTTCGCCGCCGCACGCCGGACACTCGAACTTCCGGCGCGCAACAGCGACCGCCTCACCGGGAATGGGAGGGGGATGGTCCACCGGAGACCGGCCCTACTTCAGGAACTCGTCCAGCGCCGCTCGCGTGATGCGCCACTGGCTGCCGATGCGTTTCCCCTTCAGGTCGCCGGACTCGAGGCTGGCGATCACGTCGGCCTCGGACACGCCGAGCGCTGTCGCAGCGTCCGCCGGGCTCATGAGCGGCGTGATGGCCCCGGCCTGGGCTGCAGGCGCGGCCGGCACCGGTGGCGGCACCACCGCCCCAGCCGCGGGTGTCGACTGGCCGAGCACGCCGCCGGTCTGGTTCATCATCTCGCGGGCAATCGCAAAGCCGACTGCCATCTCGGCGCCCACGCCGCCCACGCTCGAACCGCCGGTCGCCATGCCCTGCGCCATCTGGAACTTCACGTAGTCGTTCAGGTTGCCGACGGCCGCCATACTCGACCGCTTGTCGAT
>WBZO01002977.1_pt1 | contig 20719 bp, 17 predicted proteins | sample 5204261 | NCBI WGS metagenome assembly WBZO01 (sample SAMN12412400, study PRJNA552823) | activated sludge metagenome | isolation source: activated sludge from anammox sidestream of wastewater treatment plant... | place: USA: North Carolina | collected 2017-09 | reverse complement strand
GGCGCAGCGGGCACTGCCGGGTGGAGACACGCGCAACTCGACGTACATGCGGCCCTATCCGCTGTACATCGATCGCGGTGAGGGCGCATATCTCGTCGACGTTGATGGCAACCGCGTGCTCGATGCTGTCAATAACTGGACATCTCTGATTCACGGTCACGCGCATCCCGCGGTGGTGGAGGCTATCAGTGCCCAGGCGGCCCGGGGCACCGCCTATGCTGCCGCCAACCCGCATGCCCACCGGCTCGCGGAAGCCATAAAGGACCGCGTGCCGTCGGTTGACCTGCTGCGCTTCACCAATTCCGGCACGGAGGCCACCATGCTCGCCCTCCGCGCCGCCCGCGCCGTCACCGGCCGGCCGCTGATCGTCAAGATGCGCGGCGCCTATCACGGCTCGCACGATACCTTCGAGGTGGCGGATGGCGTGGCGGCGCCCGGCATCATTCCTGGTACGGCCGATTACGTGCGAGAGGTGCAATTCAACAACCCGGAGGACCTCAGCCGCGTGATGGAGCGCGAGGGCAGCCAGGTGGCGGCCGTGATCGTGGAAGGGGTGATGGGTGCGGCCGGGATGCTACCGCCGGAAGAGGGCTACCTCCAGCACATTCGCCGCGAGACCGAGCGCCACGGCGCGTTGATGGTGATGGATGAGGTGATCTCGCTACGGGTCGCCCCAGGAGGCGCACAGGAGCTGTTCGGTGTCAGCCCAGACCTGACCACGATGGGGAAGATCATCGGCGGCGGGCTGCCTGTGGGCGCGGTGGGCGGCCGTGCGGAAGTGATGCGCCGCTACTCACCGCTGGAGCCGGGCTTTCTACACCACAGCGGCACCTTCAACGCCAACCCGCTGACGATGGTTGCGGGCATCGCGACACTGGAAGAGCTGGACGCCGACGCCACTGGCTACATCAACCGGCTGGGGGAACGGCTGGCGGCAGGGGTGCGCACGCTGGCCGCGGAGCAGCAGGTGCCGCTTCAGGTGACCGGCACAGGCTCGCTCCAGAACGTCCACTTCGCCGCCACTCAGCCGCGCACGGCCGGAGAGGCTGCCCAAGCCGATAGCGAGCTGCTCCGCCTGCTCCAGTTGCGCCTGCTGCTCGACGGCGTGTTCATGGCACGCCGGGGCATGTTTGCCCTCTCCACCGTGACCACGGAGGCTGAGGTAGATGGCATCATTGCCGCGCTGCGGTCTGCCATTCGCTGGCTGCGCCCCGCCATCGCCGAGCGTCTGCCGGTAGCCGCGGCTGGGTAGGACGTCGCCGTTACCCCGCCCGCTTCAGCGCGCAGGGTAACGGGCGCTGGCGGCCGTGCGCCTCACTCCACCGCGACCGCCGGCAGCGCTGCCTTGGCGACGGCATCATTGAAGGCCGGGACATCCTCCTTCAGCACGGCAGCCAGGCGGCCAAGCTGGACGTCAATCCGCCCGGACAGCGTCTGGAACACCTCGTATGACTGCCGGGTCGGTGCGCCGTCGGCACTGCCGGCCACGGCGGCCAGCGCGGCCAGCTGCGAGTTGAGCTTGCTGGGGTAGTTGATTGAATCCAGCTGGCCCTTAGCCTTTGGCTGAATCAGCACCTCCTCCACTTCGGTCAGTCGCGCCAGCAGTGACCTGCCACGTTCACGCACGGCGGCGTCTTTGGCGCGCGCGGTCCAGCCTTCCACCTGGGTCTTCAGAGTTCGGATGCGGTTGATCGCCGTCTGTGCCTCACTGAGCTTATCGCGCACCTGAATCAACAGCTCGAACTGCGCGTCAAAGTCCTCCTGTGTGGCACGCACGCGCGGGTCTTTGACGATATCGACGTCCTGGCGGTACTCCTGACCGTCGACCGTCAGCCGGACCGTGTAACGACCGGGCGGTGCGGCGGGCCCGGCAAGGCTGGACTCGGTGGTGACGTCGCCCGGGACCTTAACGGCATCCGGATAGCGCATGTTCCACACAAAACGGTTGAGACCGGCTCGCTTGGAGACGCGCTGCTCGCCGGGCCGCTCGGCGGTGGACTCCTCCGTCTCAACGCCCTCAGCGCCTTCATCGCCAGAGGGAACGGCGTCCACGGCGGCCGCCTTTGGCTCCGGCGCGCTAGTGAAGCGCCGGATCTCGTTGCCGGCCGCGTCCAGGAACGTAAGTCGCACCTCCCCAGCAGGAGGCTCCTTTAGCCAGTAGGTCACCACGACACCGTCCGGCGGGTTCTTGCCGCCGTCCAGCACGATGGTCTCGGCCTCTCCATCCGTGCGCCTTCGCTCGACAAAGGTGACAGCAGCGCCCAGGCCCAGTGAGTAGTTCTTACCGGGGGCAGCAGGGCGGGCGGCGCCGGGCAGCGGCCGGGTGCGGAGCTTGGGCTTCATCCTGAACAGATGCGCCGGCTGCTCTCGCACCTCATCGGTCAACTGGCGCAATGGAGACAGGTCATCCAGCACCCAGAACGAGCGACCATGCGTCGCTGCCACCAGGTCATCCTGCTTCACCTGCAGGTCATACACCGGCGCTACCGGCAGGTTGCCCTGCAACGGAGACCAGCTGTCCCCGTCATCGAACGACACGTAACAACCGGTCTCGGTACCGGCGTACAACAGCCCGCGCCGGACCGGATCCTCGCGGATGATCCGGGTGATCGCATCGTGCGGGATGCCGTTGGTGATCGCCGTCCAGGTCCCGCCATAGTCGGCTGTCTTGAACAGATACGGGCGGTAGTCGTCGAGCTTGTAGCGCCAGGCGGCGAGGTAGGCGGCCGCCGGGTCATGCGGCGATACCTCGATCACATTGATCGTCGCCCACTCCGGCAGATCACGCGGCGTGACCTCATTCCAGGTGCCGCCGCCATCGCGCGAGATATGCACCAGGCCGTCATCGCTGCCGGCGTAAAACAGCCCGCGCTGATGGGGCGACTCTGTCAGCGCGAAGACGGTGCAATAGTGCTCAGCGCCAGTGGTGTCCTTCGTGATCGGCCCGCCGGAGGGTCCGAGCTTGTCCGGGTCATTGCGCGTGAGATCCGGAGAGATAGCTGTCCAGGACTGGCCCTCATCGGTAGAGCGAAACACGCGTTCGCCGGCGATGTAGATGACATCTGGGTCATGCGCGGAGATGACGATCGGGTACGTCCACTGGAACCGGTGCTTGAGGTCGCGAGGACCATAGCCGCCGTATACCTCCGGCCAGGCGGTGATGATCTTGGTCTGGCCGGTGCCGTGGTCGTAGCGCAACATCACGCCACCGCCGCCGGGCGCCGAGCCGATGGCACCGGAGTAGACGATGTTCGGGTCACGCGGGTCAACCTGGATGTGGCCTGACTCCGAGGAGCCGACGGCGTAGCACTGGCTGTAGGGGATGGCGCCGGTGGCGGAGCGGCTGGGCACCGCAATCGCCGAGTTGTCCTGCTGCGTGCCGTACACCCAGTACGGGAAGCGGGTGTCCGTAGTCAGATGGTAGAACTGCGCTGTCGGCTGGTTGTAGATCGTAGACCAGGAAGCGCCGCCGTTGTAGGAGACACAGGCGCCGCCGTCGTTGCCCTCAATCATCCGGCGCGGGTCATTGGGGTCGATCCACAAGTCGTGATTATCGCCGTGGGGTGTGGTCACCTGCGTGAACGTCTTGCCACCGTCCGTGGACTTCCACATGCGCAGATTGAGGATGTAGCACGTGTCCGCGTCGCGCGGGCTGGCAAAGACGTGCATGTAATACCAGGGGCGCTGGCGCAGCTCGCGGTCCTCGGAGATACGCTCCCACGTCTCACCGCCGTCATCGGAGCGGAACAGGCCGCCCTCCTCCGCCTCGATCAGCGCCCACACCCGGCCAGACTGCACCGGGGAGACGGCGACGCCGATCCGGCCCTTCAGCCCTCCGGGCAATCCAGGCCGGTCGGTGAGCTCGGTCCAGGTATCGCCGCCGTCGGTGCTGCGGAAGAGACCGGAGCCGGGGCCGCCGCTGGTCAGCCCCCAGGGCGTCCGGCGCACATCCCACAGGCTGGCATACAGGTTCCGCGGGTTGCGGGCGTCGATGCTGAGGTCCACCGCGCCGGTGTCCTCGTTGCGGTACAGCACCTTCTCCCAGGTGCGCCCACCGTCACGCGTGCGGAAGACGCCGCGCTCTTCGTTCGGGCCGAAGGCGTGGCCCAGCGCGGCGACATATGCCGTGTCAGGGTCCCGTGGATGGACGCGCACCCGGCCGATGAAGCGCGTGTCAGCCAGGCCGAGATGCTGCCAGGTGCGGCCGCCGTCAGTAGACCGATACACCCCGTCGCCATGGGAGACGTTGCCACGGATGCAGGCCTCGCCCATGCCGGCCCAGATCACGTTGGGGTCTGAGGGCGCTACCTCCAGCGCACCGACGGCGGCGGTGCCGAAGTAGCCGTCGGAAACGTTCTCCCAGTACGTGCCGCCGTCTGTGGTCTTCCACACGCCGCCGGCGCACGCGCCAAAATAGAAGGTCGCCGGCTCGGCTGGGTCACCTGCCACCGCCACCACCCGTCCGCCGCGATGCGGGCCGATCAGCCGCCACTCCACCGAACTGAGGGGTGATGCATCGGTCACCATCGGTTGCTCTCCCTCCGCTGCCCGTCTGCCCGCCAGTGTGCGAGCCCGCTGAAAAGGAGTCAATCCATGCCGGCGTCTGGCAAAGCTCTGTCAAAGCCACACGACGGTGGCCGGAACCGGCTCCGGTCACCAATAATCACAGATGTCGTTGCCGGGGAATGCGACGCAAGCAGGAGAGAGGGACATGCTAAGCCGGAAGCTGCTACTCGCGATTGCTGCCATCACGCTCGCCATCATCGCCGTTGCCACCTGGCGCGCACCGGAAGCCGCCCAGGGGCAGCCGGATGGGCGGCCTGCCCCGCTGGCGACGTTTCGCGGTTCGGCAAAGGCAGTCTACGGCCCGATTGAACTGCAGGCCGGGTTGACGGTGGTCCGTGCCCGCTCAAATGGCAACGCCAACTTCGTGGTTTGGCTGGTGCGGCCGGAGCCGGGTGAAGAGGTCGTAAACGCCTACGGTGACCGTACACTGCTGATCAATGCGACAAACACGTACAACGGCGCGTCCGTCGCACTTGCCTCGACCACCGCTCCCTATTACCTCGAAGTGGCAGCAGCGGCCGGCGCCTATGAGCTGATCATCGAGCAACCGATGCCGGCCAATGTCGCGCCGGTAGAGCAGCGCGCCTTCTCCGGCCGCGTGCAACAGGTGTCGCCGTACTTCTGGCTGCCGGCGGGCTCCTACACGGTCAACGTTCAGGCAGATGCCTATGCCCTGCGGGCGTGGCTGTACCGGCTGGACGACCTCGGCGGTGCAGCGGTGATCAGCCCGCTGACCGGCTACTTCTCCGGGAAGCTGATCGATACGACGATCCCACCCGGTTACACCTCGGTGCCGGTAGACCTGCCGGAAGACGGCATCTACCTGCTGTATATCTGGGCCGAGGGCACGGAATCGCTGGCATGGACGATCAGCGTCGACTGACCGAGCGGGGCACCGCTGGTCGCCGTTGCGGCCCGCTGCCCTGGGTGGTGTTCTGGTGCGGTACCGGCGGGTGTGCAGGTGGTCGAGTGGCGAGAAGGCGATGCTGATCGCCGGGTGCCCTGATCGTTGTGCCACTTGCCGGAGCCGGCCAGCGCCCGATAGCCTCGCCACAACGTCACCGGGCGGGCAGCAGCAGTGAACACCTCGCAGGCCATCACACCGTATCTTTGCTCCGCGCGGGCGGCGGAAGCGATCTCGTTCTACATCGAGGCGTTCGGCGCCCGTGAGCACTACCGCATGACCGGCACGGATGGCCGCATCAATCATGCGGAGCTGGAGATCGGCGGCAGTACCTTCTACCTGAGCGACGAGTCACCGGAGCAAGGCATCCGTTCACCGCTGGCACTCGATGGGCACGCGGTGTCGTTCGTGCTGGCGGTGATGGACGCCGGTGCTGCGATGGCGCAGGCGCTGGGGGCGGGCGCGGCGCTGCGCCATCCGCTCACACAGGAGCCTTACGGGCAGATCGGCACACTGGTGGACCCTTTTGGCCACCACTGGCAGATCTGGCAGCCCGATCCGGCCTACCAGCCACCGGAGTGAGGGGCAGAGGGAGCGGCTATGGGAGAGCAGCAGGCGATCGCCCGAGTGCGGATGCTATGCCTCGCCCTGCCGGAGGCGGTGGAGCGGCCGATGGAGCATCACACGTCACCGAGTTTCCGCATTCGCGACAAAATCTTCACGATGGTCGAACAGGATCATCACGGCAGCGGCCGGCTGGCGGTGTGGGTGAAGGCACCTCCGGGTGTGCAGGAAATCCTGATCCACTCCGATCCCGAGCGGTTCTTTCGGCCGCCGTATGTCGGCCCCAGGGGCTGGGTGGGGGTGATGCTGGCCGATGACGGTGATTGGGATGAGCTGCGCGGCCTGGTTGAGGACAGCTACCGCCTGATCGCCCCCAAGCGCCTGGTGGCCGCCCTTGCCTCAGCGGGCAGCGGCCCACAACCCGACCCGGTGCGGTAGGCTGCACGACGCCGGCGCCGGGACGTCAACCCCACAGCCTGAGCATCGAGCCCATCACCACCGCCGCAGGCCACCATGATCGCGCCGCTCAGTCCACCGGGAACAGGTACTGCGCACGCGCCCAGCCGCGGCCGGTCACCTCGCTCCACACCTCAAACCAGTCCTCGCCATCCTCTTCAATCGGGCCGTTGGTTACCAGAAACCGATGATAGCTGGCTACGCAGTGGTCGTACGGCGCCGACGCCCCTGGAAACGCACGCACCGACAGGCAACCACTGGCAACGATTGCCTGAACGACGTCTTGCGGCTGAAAGGTGAAGCCGGGCTCGCAGGTGTAGGCTACCCGCGCCAGAACGTCTGCCACACGTGCCCCGCCAACCCAGTAGTAGGCCGCCCGCGAGTAGACCAGGTACCAGCCATCCTGCTCGCCGGCCACGGTCAGCCATTCGCCGCAGGACGCGACGTGGGCAATTCCAGCGTCGCTCGACGGCTCGCCTCGCAGCGCGGCGCCGTACGGCTTGATGACCTCCACCGCTTCTGGCAAGGTCGTGGCCTGCACCCGGTCGCTGCCGCGGTTGGACAAGGCAAGCAAGGCAATCATCAGTGCTGCTCTCAACAGCGTTCGCGCCATCGGCTGCACCTCCATGCATCTGAGTTCCCCGAATTCCGGCACCGGCCGGCTGTGGACACCGGCACGATCTCCCCGGGCAGTATCCATGTCCTGGCGAGGGGCACAAACGGGCGAGCGGCCACGGCCAGCCGGACAATCGACAGGCGGGGCCCCGGACTTCGGATACGTGGCGCGCCGTGCTGGTGGCATAGCACACAACGTGCCGCGTCATGCTGTGCAAGCTACCATGAGCGCAGGAGGCGCGCGTGCAAGGACAACCAGCAGAACGGGAACGTGCGGCCCTCGCAACGGAACTGGCAGCGTGGATGGCGGAGGGTATCCCGCCACCTAGCACACCGCCGGATGAGCAGCGATTTGCTGCGTTTGCCCAACGGGTCTTCACCTATCAGTTCACCGCCAACCTGGCCTACCGCCGCTACTGCGAATGGCGGGGAGTGACGCCGGAGACGCTAGCCGGCTGGCAGGATATCCCCGCCGTCGCCACCGACGCCTTCAAAGAGGCGTCGCTCACCTGCTTTCCCCCAGAGCGGTCCGAGCGGATATTTGAAACCAGCGGCACGACGCAGGGAGAGCGGCGCGGGCGCCACTATCTGCGCTCGGATGCGTTGTATCGGGCGGCCGCGCTGCCCAACTTTGACGCGCATGTGCGCCCAGACGGCCGGCCGCTCACCCCGGTTGTGCTGTTCTTCGCGCCAGCCGCGCTGCCCAGCTCGTCGCTGGCGCACATGTTTGGCATGGTCACCGGCAGTTGGGGCTCAGCGGGCTCGCACGGCGATGGACATACCTACTTTGCCGGCCCGGCCGGACTGGACCTGGAGGGGGCGGCGCAACGGCTGGCCGGCCTGGCAGCAGCGGGTGCACCCGTGTTGCTGATGGGCGCCGCCTTTGCCTTCGTCCACCTGCTCGATCACCTGGCTACGGCCGCCCGGCGGATCCCATTGCCGGCGGGCTCGCGCATTATGGATACCGGCGGCTACAAAGGACGATCACGCGAGGTGTCCAAGACAGACCTCTATCGCATGTACACCACGGCCCTCGGTATCCCGGATGATCACATCGTCAACGAGTACGGCATGACGGAGATGTCCTCCCAGTTCTACGATGGTGTGCTGCGTGGCGAGCGCACGCGCAGGAAGATGCCCCCGCCCTGGGTACGCACACGCGTTGTCGACCCGGAGACACTAACGCCCGTTCCTCTCGGGACCACCGGCGTCCTCTGGCATCTAGACCTGGCGAATCTTGACTCGGTAGCGGCGCTGCAAACCGCGGACCTGGGCGTCGCGCTCCACGGCGGCTTCGAGGTGCTGGGCCGCGCGGCCGGGTCCGCGGCGCGCGGCTGCTCACTGGCGGTTGAGGACCTGCTCCATGCCCAGCGCTGACGGCGACCGCTGCCAGCGATTCCCACCAGCAGCCGAGCCACTGACCCCGGCGCGGCTGAGCACGCTGGCGGCCGCGTTGCGGACGGCCGGCGCCGGCCTGTCCGCCATGCCCGTCCACGCCATCATCGCCACAGTCAACCGCGCACTGACGCGGCTGGCAGGGACCGATGCGGTGAACGTCGCGAAGCTGGCGGCCGCATCGGGATACCACCCAGCCACGGTCCGTGCAGGGCTGCGGGATCTGTCTCTTGCTTTCTCCACGCAGCAGCTGGAGCACTTGATCGAGCGGGAGATCGGTGGCCCCGGACCGCTGGATGGCTTCGCCGCACGGCCAGATGGCCGCGGCTGGTCCCGCGCCTTTGGCCCGGCGCTGTCAGTGCTGGTGATGGCGGGAAGCGTCTATCCGGCCGTGGCCGAGAGCGTCATCCTCTGTCTGCTGGCCAAGTCACCCTGCCTGCTCAAGCTGCCCTCGCGTGACCCGGCGTTCGCGCTGATGCTGTGCGCCGCGCTGGCCGGCGAGGATGAGCGGCTCGGCCGGGCACTGGCCGCCGTGTCGTGGCCGGCCTGGGACCATCAGATGCACGCCGCGGCCTTTGGTGCAGCCGAAACGGTGATCGCCTACGGCGGCGCGGAGGCGATGGCTGCCGTGCGAGCGCTGGTCCCGCCCGCAGTCCGGCTGATCACCCACGGGCCGAAGCTCAGCCTTGCCGTCATCCCGGCAGCGGACGCGCAGCCGGCTGCGGTGGCAGAGGCAGTGGCGGCCGACGTGGCGGCGTACGACCAGCAGGGCTGCGTCTCCCCGCACACCATCTACGTGACCGGCAGCCTTGACTCGGCCACCGCGTTCGGCGAACGGGTAGCCGCGGCGTTGGCGGCACGGGAACGCGAGCAACCACGGGGCATGCTCACCCCAAGCGCGGCTGTGGCAATCCGCCAGGCGCGCGGCGCTGCCGAGTTCCGGCCGGGGGCGGCGGTGTTCGCTTCTTCTGGTAGCACCGCCTGGACCGTGATCGTTGACCCGGAGCCGGCGTTCGCCGTCTCATGTCTCAACCGGCTGGTGTACATCAAGCCAATCGTCTCGCTCGCGGCGTTGCCCGCGGCACTCGCGCCAGTGGCGCCCTACCTGCAGACGGCCGGCGCCGGCGGTGATGACGCCTTCCGGTTGGCCGTGGCTGAGGTATGCGGGCCGCTGGGGGTGGCGCGCGTGTGCCCCCTCGGACAGATGCAGCAACCGCCCGCGGACTGGCGTCACGACGGCCGCCCGCGCCTGCTCGAGCTGCTGCGCTGGACGGACATCGACCGCACGCAGGCAGCTATGGGCGCCGCTCGTCCAACCGCTTGACCGGCCACGGGCCGCCTACCGATAATGCGCGCGTCTCCGATTCCACCCCGCTGCACTCGGCGTCACCGCGACCATTGCCGGTCACTACCGGCTGTACGGCGCGGGCTTGACCGGTAAGGGGGAGGGAGCAGACATGAGCCGGCCAGCACGGATGGGGCTTCGTGTCACGGCCGTGGCGGCGCTGCTGGCGGTCGCCGTGTTGATCGGACCGGTACAGGCGCCGGCCGGCGCCCAATTGGAAGCCGCCGTCAATATCCAGGGGTTTGCCTTCACGCCGGCGGATCTGACCGTCAGCGCCGGGACGACGGTGCGCTGGACGCAAAGCGACAGTGCGCTCCACACCGTGACCTCCAGTGTGCCCGACGCGGCCAATGCGGGTGCGGTGTTCCGCTCCGAGTCCCTTGGCGCCGGTGAGGCCTTCTCGTTCACATTCAGTGAGTCTGGGGTGTTCCCTTACTTCTGCGAAATCCACCCGCGGATGCGCGGCATGGTGACCGTCACCGGTGAGGCGCCCGCGGCCGGCGGCGAACCGGAGCCGGAGCTACAGCCGGCGCCGGGGCCGTCGACGCAGATCGAGGCGCCGGCCACCGCCATCGTTGCCCGTGACTTCTCCTTCTCTGCGCCTGCGGCCATCAGCCAGGGGCTAAACAAGCTCACGCTCACGAACGAGGGCCAAGAGCCGCATCACGCCCAACTGCTGCGGCTGAATGACGGCGTAACGGCAGAGCAATTCGGCGCGGCTGCGCAGCAGGGGCCCGGCCCCCTCTTCACTCTGGTCACCTTCCGTGGCGGCCCGGGCGCCATCGACCCCGGTGGCGAGCAGGTGGTGTGGGTGGATCTGCCGGTGGGTTCGTACCTGATGATCTGCTCAATCGCGAGCCCAGACGGTCTGAGCCACGCAGCCAAGGGCATGACGCAGCCGCTTCAGGTATCACCGGCAGCGATCTCCGCCGCGCCACCCCAGTCCAGCGCCGAAGTTGAGATGGGAGATTTCGGCTTTGACCTGCCGGATCTCCGGGCCGGAACGCAGGTCATCATGCTGACAAACACGGGCGCCCAGGCGCATGAAATGACGCTGATCAAGCTCGCAGCCGGGGCAGGGGCGGCAGACACGCTCGCCTTCTTTGCCGCTCCCGCCGGGCCGCCGCCGTTCAGCAGCGCCGGTGGCTTCCAGGCGGTGGGTCCGGGCCTGTCCGGTTGGGCACAGATAGACCTCAGCGCTGGGAGTTACCTCGCGATCTGCAGCGTGCCTGACCCGGACAGTGGCAGGCCACATTACGAGCTGGGCATGGTCAGCAGCTTCGCGGTCCCGTAGCGTCGCCCGCGCCAAAGCCGCGAGTTCGCGTGCCATCAATGGCGGGGCTGCTGCTGCAGCCACCACTCCGCCACCTCCAGTTGGGTGGCGAAGCGCACACCTGCGCGGGCGCGCATATGGCGCAGCAGCCGCTCCAGCATCAGGATCCGGTGCCCGCGGCCGATGATCTGCGGATGCATGGTCAGCGTAAACACGCCGCCGGGCACGCGGTCGTACATGAAGTCGAACTCGTCCTGCCAGATCTCCAGTACCTGCGAGGCCGGGGTCAGCCCGGTGCGCGTCTGATAGCTGTACTGAAAGTACGGCGCATCGTCCAGAATCCAGTGCACCGGCATCTCAATCAGGTCCGTCTCCTGGCCAAAAGTGTAGGCGCGGTCTTTGTGCGCCACATCGCCGGCCCGGCAGCGGTACAGGGAGAAGTCATCGCCCATCAGGCTGGAGTCGTACACAAAGCCCTGATCACGCAGGATATCCAGCGAATTGGGGCTGAGATCCCAGGAGGGCGAGCGAAAGCCGCGCGGGCGGACCCCGGCGGCGCGCTCGATGGCGTCACTACCCCGCCGGATGACGGCGCGCTCGGTATCCGCGTCCAGCGTATTCGGTACTTCGTGCATGTATCCGTGGTTGCCGAGCTCGTGGCCGCGCCGGGCCATCTCCGCCACCAGCGCCGGCCACGTGTCGGCGCTGTGGCCCGGCACAAAGAAGGTCGCCTTCGCCTCAAACCGGTCCAGGGTCTCCAGCACGCGCGGCACGCCGACGCGGGCGCCATATTCCCCACGTGAGAGCGGCGTCGGCGAATCCATATCGCGGAAGATCCACGACGACATGGCGTCGAAGTCGAAGCTCAGACACACCCACGCCCGCGGTCCGTTGTCATCAGTCATCGCGCCGCTCCCTGGCCATCATCAGGGGGACTATACGCATCGCGGCCTCTCCGGGCGGAGCGTGTCACCGCTTGTCGTGCCGGCATCCCACCAGGCCAGGTGTAGCTTCCCGGCGGCGACAGCGCTCACGTTGCCTTCCAACCCGTATCATGACTGCATGGGACGGCGTGACCGCGGCCGGTGGGACATCCCGCCCGCCGGCGAAACCTTACGGCTGCATCTCGACTCGCTCAGCCATCAAGGGGCCGCGATTGGCCGGCTCGATGGCCAGGTGGTGTTTGCCGCCTATGGCATCCCCGGCGAGGAGGTCGACGTCTACATCGAGAAAGTGCACAAGGACTATCTGGAGGGGCGGGTAGTGGCGGTGCACACGCCCTCACCCGAACGAGTGGCGCCGCGCTGCGAGTACTTCGGCGCGTGCGGTGGCTGCCAGCTTCAGCACATCTCGTACGAGGGCCAGCTCGCCTTGAAACGCCAGATCGTTGGTGAGCAGCTACGCCGTATCGGCAAGCTGCACGATGTCACCGTGGGGCCAGCCCTGCCCTCGCCCGATCCCTGGTACTACCGCAACCATGCCCGCTTCACGGTGGACCGCGACGGCTTCCTCGGCTTCACCATGCGCGGTCGCAGGCGCATCGTCCGCACTATGACCTGCTACATTCACAATCCGTGGATCCGCGATACCATGCAGGCGCTCCAGGGACGCTGTCGCGGGCTGCGGCAGGTGGCGTTGCGGACGGGCATCTATACCGGCGACCGGCTGATCCAGCCGCCGCTAGACGGTAAGCTCAGCGACCGGCCGGCCGAGAGTGAAGGTACGCCATTGCCGCCGCTGCCACTGCCGCTGCCACTCATCGCAAGCGGCCAGCGCGAATACGATGAGTGCCTGCTCGGCGCCCGCTTCCACGTCTCAGCCGCTTCGTTCTTTCAAGTGAACACGCTCCAGGCCGAGAACCTGATCCGGCTGGTGCGTGATGGCCTGGACCTGGGTCCGGATGACATCTTACTGGATGCCTATGCCGGCGTGGGCACGTTCGCCAAGACATTGGCGCCGCTGGTGAGCAAGGCCATCGCCATCGAAGTGTCTGCCTCCTCGGTGGCAGACGGCCGCCGCAACACCGAGGACGTCGCGAATGTCGAGTGGCTGCTCGGTGAGGTGGAAGCGGTGCTGCCTGTCATGGCCGAGCGGCCCACCGCCGTCGTGCTGGACCCGTCCCGCCAGGGCTGCGGCGTCTCCACACTGGAGGCGCTGATCGCCGCCGGTGTGCCGCGCCTTGCCTATGTCTCGTGTGAACCGGCAACGCTTGCGCGGGACCTACGGATCCTAGTCGATGGCGGCTACCGAGTGGCATCGTTGCAGCCGGTCGATATGTTCCCGCAGACCTACCACATCGAATGCGTGGCGGTGCTGCGGCGTGACTGAGCCCGCGTTGGTGCTGGCATCGGCATCGCCACGGCGGCAGGAACTGCTGGCCGCGCTTGGCCTGCCGTTCGCGGTGAGCGCCACCGACGTCCCCGAACCGCTGGACCCGCACCTTCCCGCCGCCGAGCAAGCGTGCGCGCTGGCGCTGGCCAAGGCGCGTGCCGCCGCGCGGCATCGCGCTGCGCTGACGTTGGGCGCAGATACCATCGTCGTGCTGGATGGCCGGCCGCTGGGAAAGCCTGCCGATGCCGCGGATGCGCGCCGGATGCTGACAGCGCTGCAGGGCCGAACGCACCGCGTCATCACCGGGTTGGCGGCCGTCCGCAGCGGGCGGCGACAGACAGTGTACGCCGAGACGGCGGTCGTGATGCGGCCATACACCGACGCCGAGATCACTGCCTACATCGCCGGCGGGGACCCATTCGACAAGGCAGGCGCGTATGCGATCCAGCATCCGGGCTTTGCGCCAGTAGAGCGGATTGCGGGTTGCTACTGCAACGTGATGGGCCTGCCGCTGTGGACGGCTAGGGCGCTGCTGCTGGACATGGCGCCAGAGCTGGAGCCTGCCCAGCCCAGCGACACGTTCAGTCGCTGCGCCGTCTGCCCGCTGCGAGGCGGCTGAGCACTACCAGCCACCCTCAGTAGCCGCGATATCGCCGGATGTGACGCCAAAGTCCGCGGTCCAGTACCAGCCGTAGGAGCCACCTGCCCGGCGGGCGATACCGATGTACCGAATGTCGGGATTCATCATGTTGGCGTAATGCGCTGGTGAACCGGCCCACATCCCCACCGTGGCCACGCCTTCGGCGTAACCGGCGGCCAGATTCTCGCTCACCCAGTCGGTGATGCGATAACCGCAGTCGTTGAGCCGCTGGGTCCACGACCGGAAGCTGTCGTCATGGCCAAACACGGCGCCGGAGGCCAAATCGCCTGACTTCCACTCGGCGGCGCGGGTGAGCGTTCCCGAAATCGACAGCGGCGCCAGACCGCCACGGGCGCGCAGGCTGTTGATGCCGTCCAGCGCTGCCTGCTCTTCACCGTCGACCTGGGTGCCGGCGGGATTGACCGTGCAGGTGTCATAGCCACGCGCGGGCGCGGCTGGGGTCAAGTTACTGAGGCCAATCGCCGCGGCGACGCCCAGCGCAGCGAGCAAGATACGTGTTCGCATAGCCAATATGCTCGTGTGTCACCGATTCGCCGGATTCCCGGCTACCGTGATCATCGGCTGGATCCCCGATGCGCTGCAGTGACCATCCGGATAATGCACCCGCGGGTCGGCAGGCAAGGAGAAGTGTGCAAGAGCAGACGAGGGGGAAGATGGCCAGCGATGCTGGGCTGCTCTGGGCGTCACCGCGCATGGGATGGCGCCTGGCCCTACCCTACGAAGCGAACTTCAGGCTGTCAAGCCGAGCAACCGGGCGGCGCAGTGTGCGCGATCCGGCGCACCGCGTGGCGACGCTAGACGCTGCTCAGATGGCTGCGCGGGACGACCGCAGTGAAACGTGCCCGTTCGCCGCGCATGTAGATACGTCGAACCTCAATCAACTGGTCGCCCGCGTACGTGCGCCGCTGAAGCAGCAGCCCCGGGCTGGCCGGCGGCACGTCAAGGGCGGCAGCGTGGTCTGCATCGAGCAACACACCACTGACTGACTCCTCGGCGTGCGACACCTGGAGCCCTAGCTGCTGTTCCAGGTGCGCATAGAATGCCGATGGCCCGCCGTTTGACCGGCCGTGTTCCAGCGCCAGTTGCGTGACCTCCAATGCGGGCAGCAACAGCCGCTCAACGGCGCACGGACCAGCGCTGTCCTGGATCACGCGCACGACTTCCAGTACTTCCCCACTCCCCAGCGCCGCCAGCGGACGCAGGTCTTCGTTGGGGGCGATCAGCGCGGTGCTAACCACACTCGCCTTCCATTCACCATCGCTTGCCTGCAGCACACTGGCAAAGCTGAACGATGGCGTGGGCGGCCGGCGGTCCGCCGTGCCCACGAAGGTGCCCTGACCGCGACGGCGCCACAGCATCCCTTCGCGCACCAGTTCGTCGATGGCCTGGCGGATGGTGGGCCGGGAAACTCCTGTCCGCCGCGAAATCTCCGCCTCGGTCGGGATCATGTCGCCCTGGCGCAACTGCCCGCCAGTGATGGCGGCGCGAAGCTGCTGGCGTAGCTGGAAGTACAACGGCACTGGGCTGGCGTGGTCGAGCTGCAGCGATTCCATTCCTGGCTCCTGCCACGTGGTAGGGGGGCACGGCGACATTCAGGCCCCGTGGCACCGATGGCCATGTTACAGGAAGCTTGCAGCTCTGCCTAGACAAATTCGCCAAAAAAGAAACCAGTTGGCAACTCAGGGCCACCAACAGCCGCTGAGCACCGCGCCACGGCCCAACGGGCGGGCAGCATGTGCCCGCGCGTCACGCTGAGGCAGATGGCAGAGGCAGGCACGCGGTCAGCCCGCGGCCACCACTGCCCCGGCCAGGGCCTCCCAGCGCCGCTCGGCCAGCTGCACTGCCAGGTCAACATCGCTCGCCAGCAGGTAGCGCTGTGCGACCAGCGCATCAGCGGCGGCGCGCACCTGCGCCAGATAGGCCGAGCGACTCGCGTAGCGCTCTGCGATGGAGCGGCGCGGGTCACCACGACGCGCACGCTCGGCCGGATCGCGGGCAAGAGGCAGGGTGGAGCCTGTCATGTCCATGATCTGGCCGGGACCGCCGATCTCGGGATGGCGGGGGTTCCAGCCGGTAACGGTGGCCAGGGGCACGCTCACCTCGGGCAGACGGATACCTGCAACCTCGTTCCCGTCCTCATCCACGGCCGGCACCAGACAGGGGTACGGGTCGCTCTCGACCGCCGGGAAGCGGCCGGTTCCGGCGACAGCGTCCGGTCCCAGGTCCAGCCGCGGCACCCGGCGTAGCCGCCCGGCTTCAGGCACGGTCACGGCAGGGAAGCGGGCAAAGGTTGCCAGCACGACATCGCGTGGCACCGCGGTGCCATCGTCCAGACGCGGCGCCGCGCTGGGGGGCGGTTCGGCCCCGGCCGTCACCCAGCCATCGAGCGCCTCCAGCAGCGCCCGCATGGCCATGGAGTAATCCACGCAATTGAATGGATGGGCGCCGCGCGAGCCGTCCAGGGGACTGCGGTCAATCAGCGGCACCACGCCGGAGGTGTGCTGGGTACCCGCCAGGTGGTAGATGCGTACGTCAGGCGCGGGCTCGATGTCACAGGCGCCATCCGGGGTGATGTGCAGCAGCGCCGCGTCCCCCCTCCAATACTCGGCGGCGGTGTTGACGAACATGATCTTGGGCACGCCGCCCCGCGCCCGCTGCCGGTCGAGCAGGCCGCCCTCCGGCGCATCGGCAGCAAACGGCGGCAGGTGACCGAAGCCAGGCGTGTACTGAACAGACGGCTGGGCAAACCGCTGATTGAATTCGCCCCGGCGCGCGCCGGCGATATGGGGCATCACCCCGTCAAGCACCGGCCGGCCGTCTTCATCGAGGTTGATGCCCAGGTGCAGATACTCTCGAAGAAAGCGGCCGCTCTGCGATGCGCCGAACGCGTAGGCGTAGCGCACGGCGCCAGCGCTGGGGTTGCCCTGATTGGCGCCGGCGTAGCGCAGGAATGACACGCAGTCCCGCACCGCCAGCAGGCCAGTCCCAGCCACCGGACAATGGCTGGTGGTGTATACCACCTCGTAGATCCGGCCGGCGTCGAAGCCATCAGCCAGCCAGACACGCGTAGCATCCGGCTCCGGCCGCCCATCGACATCGCGGGCAAATCGCCAGCGCTCGCGCGGGATCAGCACGCGGGCTGCGCCCGGGTAGTCGCGCACATACAGCGCCGCGCTCGGTTCCTCCCGGTCGACCGCCGGATACGGCTGGTGAATACGATCCGCCAGCAGCGCATCGCGGGCAGCAGCCACCGGCTGAATACTGACCTGGACCTGCCCCTGCACTGGCCGGCCGTCGCGCAGCGCTTCCGGCGCCTCCAACCCCAGCAGCGGTCCGGGCCGGGGAACGTCCCATTGCCACCCGCACCAGGCGACTGCCCAACCGCGCGTCAACAGGAAGCCATCACCGGGATCAATGCGCTCCGTGGGTACCAGCTCGCGTGGGGCACGGTTGAACTGGCCCTGGACGGTCTTGCGGCCGCGGTTGAGCACATCGAACAACAACCGCCCCGATCCGCGTGCGGGATCTGCCGGCTGCAACAGGCAGAAGTCTGCGGCGAAGCGCACCCGACCAGCGGGGTCACGCGGGGCAAGATGCAAGTCCACGATGCCGGCGTTGGCGACGTGATCCGGGTCGACGGCGAAGCGCAGCACCCCATCGATCCGTTCATAGGCGCCGGCTTCACCGAACGGCTGCCCATCCTGATAGGGCGTCCGCAACAGCACTTCAAGAGCAAGGACCGCCATCGCCGTACCTCCGGAACGAGCCACGAACGATGAGCAACCAGCGCGGCTCCAAGGGCGGCAGATACAGGTGGCGGATAAGCGTTCGCCTCCGCTCCCATGCCCGCTGCCCAGTGCTTGTTGCCCAGCCGCCTAACCGCGCGGCAGCCCCAGACCGCGTGTGGCCATGATGTTGCGCTGCACCTCGCTGGTGCCCGCGGCGATGGTGCTCGAGACGCTGCCAACGTAGGACACCTGGAGCTTGGCATCCAGCGGCGCCCACCGCGTGCCCTCCCACAGCCCGCCGTACAGGCCCATCATGTTGACGCCCGCCTGCGCCAGCCGCTGCCGCAGCTCCGAGCCGTAGAGCTTGGACATCGAGGCTTCGTAGTTTGGGATCTTGCCGGCGCCCTGCATCCAGGAAACGCGATAGGCAATCAGCCGGCCGACCTCATGCTCGATGGCCAGCTCCGCCAGTTGGGCGCGCACGCCGGGCTTTTCCGCCAACCGCACGCCGCCGATGGTCGTGTCGCGGCAGAAGTCGGTCAGCTCTTCCAGCAGCTTCTTGCCCGCGGCGAACACCGACACCCCCGAGCGCTCGAAGTCCAGCGTGGTGGCGGCGGCGTACCAGCCGCGGTTGGCCTCACCGAGCACGTTGCTGCGCGGAACGCGGACGTTATCGAAGAACGTTTCGTTAAAGCCGGAGCGGCCGTGCATCTGGACGATTGGGCGGACGGAGATGCCGGGTGACTTCATGTCCAGCAGGAAGTAGGTGATGCCCCGGTGCTTGGGCGCATCCGGGTCCGTCCTGGCCAGCACATGGATGTAGTCCGCAAACTGCGCGCCCGAGGTCCAGATCTTCTGACCGTTGATAACGTAGTCGTCACCGTCGAGCGTGGCCCGCGTCTGGAGAGACGCCAGGTCAGAGCCGGAGCCGGGCTCGGAGAAGCCCTGACACCACATCACCTCGGCGCTGGCAATCGGCGGCAAGAAGCGCTGCTTCTGGTCCTCGGTGCCATGCACCATGATGCACGGGCCGATCATGTTGATGCCCTGGCCGCCACTGCCCGGCGCGCCGAAGTAGGCACACTCCTCGCGGAAGATCATCTGCCGGATGTGGCTGGCGCCCTGACCGCCGTACTCGTTGGGCCAGGCCATCGTCAGCCAGCCGCGCTCGGCCAGGCGCTTCTCAAACGCGCGGGTGCGCTGGTGGGTCTCCAGGTCATCGACCTCACCACCGCCACCGCTGCCGCTCTCGCCCCAGTTGGCCTTGATGAAGGCACGGACTTCCTGCCGGAACTGCTGATCCTCCGCCGTGAACTGGAATTCCATCGCTGCTCCCCTTACCTCGGCGCGCGGGCGCTTCCCGGCGCTGCCCGCGCCATCAACGGCGCCAGTCTACGCCTATCCGGCATCGTAGGTTAAGGGCGCAAGTAGGCAGGATGAGGACAAAAGCAGGCAGCCGGCCGGTGCAGGGGCGCCGGCCAGCCGCTCTCTACTGCGTGCCACTGCTGCCGTCAAGAGGCGGCGCGTAGGGTATAGCCGGCTTCCTCCTCGTCATCATCGCGACCGTCACCACGCATCATCAGGAACTTGATGCTGGCGACCATCCGGCGGAACGATGCAGCCAGGTCCGCCAGTTCGTCGTTGCTGTCCACATCGATATCAACGTCGGTGACGTCGCCGGTGGAGACGCGGTCGGCGGCGTCGCGCAGCCGGATGATCGGCTTGGTGATGGTACCGGCGAAGATCCAGCCTGCCAGGCCCGCTACGGCGAACGCGATCAGGCTGATGATCGTGATTTGGAACTCAGCGCCACTCACCGCGGAGGTGGAGTCCTCTTTGGCGGACGTCATCTGGGCGGACTGCCGCTCCACATAGCCGGCAAGCTGCCCGCTGATGCGGTCGCTCGCTTCTGGAAAGGCGCCGCGCGCCCGACGCGAGACGTCGCCGGCGTTGATCATGGCGCGCGCGCTGGTCTCGAAGGCGCGCATGCTGCCCTGCACGCCCTGGAGAATGACGCGATCCTCGCTGCCGCCAGCGTTGTACGCCACCTGCAACGACGAGCTGAACAGCGTGCTGGCGGTGTTGAGTTCTTCCTTGAGCGCATCATCGGGAGACAGCACGAAGGCGTTCGCAATTTGGAACTCGCGCGCCACCTGGTGCAACATCCCTTCCGTGCCCAGCAGCAGGTCGTTCACCTGGTTGCGCAGCGACACGGGCACCGCGCCGACATCGGAGGCGGCGCCGCCGGTGGGGACGAAGCGCTGCCGGATCTTGTTCAGTTGCTGCACCATCTCCTCGTAGCGGCTGCGCAGACTGGTGGTGCTGCGGTCCACAGTGTCGCGCGAGGTGAGCAACTGTGAGCCCGCCTGGGTGAACTTGGCGCGTTCAGCGGAGATCTCCGCCAGAAGCGCCTTGCCTTCGTCACTGCTGTCCTCGGCCTTGAGCTTGGCCAGCTCTGCGTCGAATCGCTCCGACAGGTCCAGGTAACGCTGCCGATCCTCCGGGCGGCCGGAAGCGACGTAGCTCAGCGCCGCCATCTGCTGCTCGCGCTGCGTCTGGCTGAGCCGCTCAGCGAGCTGCAGCCGGGGGATAGCGTTGTCTGCCAGATCCTGCACGCTCTTGTCGATACTGCGCACACGACTGTAGGCGGCGCCGCCCAGCATCGCCACCAGCGAGGCGATGATCAGAAAATAGGCAACCAGTTTGGTGCGAATGCGCATGGCGGCTCCTCCCACCGGCCGGCACGATGGCGCCAGCCCGCTCTACCGATAGCAATCGGCACAGCCGGCCGGTGGAAAAGCGACCCGCGGGTATGGATGTTACGGCTGAGCCGCGCGGTGAGCCTGCTCCTCGGCGCTGCGCTCCGCGCGATGGTGGGCCC
>WBZO01002975.1_pt1 | contig 20726 bp, 16 predicted proteins | sample 5204261 | NCBI WGS metagenome assembly WBZO01 (sample SAMN12412400, study PRJNA552823) | activated sludge metagenome | isolation source: activated sludge from anammox sidestream of wastewater treatment plant... | place: USA: North Carolina | collected 2017-09 | reverse complement strand
CGCGCGCTCGCGCTCGACCCCGAGATCGTGTTCCTCGACGAGCCCGCGGGCGGGCTCGACCCGATCACCTCGGCCGAGCTCGACGAGCTGGTGCTGCGCCTGTCCGACAGCCTCGGCATCACCTTCGTCGTGATCACCCACGAGCTGCCGAGCATCTTCGCGATCGCCGACCGCTGCATCATGCTCGACAAGCGCGTGCGCGGCATCATCGCGGAGGGCCGGCCGGCGGACCTGCGCGACCACAGCCCCGACCCGCGCGTGCGCCAGTTCTTCAACCGCGCGGCGAGCGCGCCCGCGGCCGCGGCCTAGGACCGGATGAGCCAGCGCGCCAACTACTTCCGCCTCGGCCTGTTCATCATCGCGGCGGTCGCGGTGTTCATCGGGCTCGTGCTCGCGCTCTCGGCCGGACAGCTCTTCCGCAACACCGTCGTGCTCGAGACCTACTTCAACGAGTCGGTGCAGGGGCTCGACAGCGGCTCGGCGGTCAAGTACCGCGGCGTGCAGCTCGGGCGGGTGACCAACATCACCTTCACGTTCGGGCGCTACGAGCAGGACCTGCCGCGCTCCCAGCGCCGGCCCTACGTGCTGGTCGAGAGCGAGGTGGACCCGGCGCTGATCGGCTTCGCGGCCGAGTCCGACCCCGAGCGGCTGCAGCAGGCGATCGAGCGCGGGCTGCGCGTGCGCATCGCGCCGGTCGGGATCACCGGCACCGCCTACCTGGAGATCGACCTGGTCGAGAACGCGCCGCCGCCGCTGCCGATCGACTGGACGCCGCGCAACCTCTACATCCCCTCGGCGCCGTCGAGCTACAACCAGATCGTGCGCGGCGCGCAGAACTTCCTCGTGAAGCTCGACCGGCTGGACGTGGAGGCGGTGGTGGTCGAGCTCCACCGGCTGCTCGCCAGCGCGAACGCGAAGCTCGAGCAGGCGCCGATCGACAAGCTCGCCGCGAACGCCGACGCCACGATGAAGGACGTGCGCGCCGCGGCGGTGCAGCTCAACAAGGTGCTGTCCGCGCCGGAGCTCGGGCAGGCGACGCGCGACCTCGCCGCCGCGGCCGCGCGCGCGCGCGAGGTCCTCGCCAACCCGAAGCTCGACCGGCTGCCGGAGGACGCGGCGGCGGCCGCCGCCGGCCTGCGCGCGGCGCTCGAGAGCCCGCACCTCGTGAGCGCGCTCGCGAGCGCCGACCGCGTCCTGCGCCGGCTCGACGAGCTGACCGCGGGCAGCGACGCGGACATCGCCGCGACGCTCGCCAACCTGCGGCGGCTCACCGAGAACCTGCGCGAGCTCACCGAGAACCTGAAGCGCTACCCCGGCGGGATCCTGAGCGACGCGCCCAAGCCCGTCGGCCGGGGAGGAAAGTGACCATGCGCACGATGCCGTTCCTGCTGGCCGCCGTGCTCGCGGCCGGTCTCGCCGCCTGCTCGTGGACGCGGCCCCCGGTCGAGCGCGTGTCCTTCGACCTCGCCCCGGCGCGCACGGGACCGGCGGCGGGCACGCCGGACGCCGCCGTGCTCAAGGTCCGCCCGTTCCGGGTCGCCGCGCCCTACGACAACCGGGAGTTCCTCTACCGCATGGCCGACGGCCAGCTCGTCGCGGACTTCTACCACGGGTTCGCGGCGGGGCCGGGCGAGCTGGTCACCGCCGCCACGGTCAACTGGCTGAAGGCCTCCGGCCGCTTCCGCTCGGTGCTGGAGCCGGGCATCTCGGCCGATGCGCCGTACGTGCTGGAAGGCGCGGTGCACGCGCTCTACGGCGACCTCCGCGACGCGCAGCGCCCCGCCGCGGTGCTGGAGGTGCAGGTGTACCTCGTCCGGGCGGCGGGCGACCGCGAGGTCGTTCTCGACCGGCGCTACGCCGAGCGCATCGCGCTCGCCGACGAGGCGCCGGCCGCGATCGCGCAGGGCTACGACCAGGCGCTCGCGGCCGTGCTCGCCCGGCTCGAGCGCGACCTCGGCGCGCTCGCCCTCAAGCCCTGAGCTGCATCAGGTCGCGGGCTTCGCCGCGGCCTTGGTCTTCGGCCGCGGCTTCGCGGGGGGCTTCTTCGCCGCCCGGTCCGCCTCGCCGCAGGGAAAGCTCTTCGCGAGCGCGCCGTTCACGAGCGTGCTCGGCTTCGCCTGCGCGAGCGTCGGATAGGTGCGCAGGAACTGCGCCACCGCGTCCCACACCTGGCCCGCCTGGAGCGCCTCGGGCAGGCAGTACCAGCCGCGGTCGGCGTTGGCCCGCGCGACCCCGAGGACGAAGCCGGTGAAGTACCCGACGCGGGCCGACAGGCTCGGGTCGTCGGTGCCGGCGCCGGAGTCGCGGAGCCGCTCGTAGTCGGCGGCGAACCGGACGAGCTCGGCGCCGTCGTAGCGCCATTCCTGCGCGCCGGCGGACAGCGCCGCGGCCCCGCACAGGGCGAGGAGGAGGCGCGTCGGCGTCGCGATCGGGCGGGCGGCCACGCGCGGATTATCCGGATGCGGGGCGCGGGCGTCAGCCCGGACGACCGTCGGCGCGCGGGAGCAGGTAGATCGGGACGTAGCGCGCGGCCCAGGGCGCGAGCACGGCGAGCCACAGCACGGCCGCCGCCAGCGACAGCCACAGGCGCAGCGCCGGCGGGACGAACCAGAGGTCCGCGAGCGCGCGCACGGCCGCCGTCGCGAGGAGGCCGAGGAACACCCACCACGTCAGCGCGTCGGCCTCCAGGGCGCGGCCCGAATGCCCGAGCGACACGCGCGACACCATCGCCACGGACGTGGCCGCGAAGTAGCCGATCGTGAGCGCGTGCAGGGGCGCGAGGCCGAGCGCCCCGGGCGCGCCGGCCGCAGCGGCGAGGCTGTCGGCCGCGTAGAGCGCGAACGCGACCGCGCCGGCGACGACGCCCAGGTGCAGCATGACGAGCAGCCGCGCGCGGAAGCTGCCCTTGAGCCCCCATTTCACCGCCAGGAAGCCCACCCAGGCGGCCATCGGCGCGTCCGCGAGCCACAGCCACGCGCGCGCCCCGGCCAGCTCGAGCGCGCAGTGCGCCGCCGCCGCGGCGCCGAGCAGCGGCAGCGACCACTGCGGCCGGTACAGGGCGTAGCCCTCGATCACCCGGCTGGAGAAGAACGGGACGAGGCGGTGCTCGATCGTCAGGAAGGCCGGCACGAGGAAGAGCCAGATGCCGGCGTGCCGGGAGACGCTCGCGTAGAGCGGCTCGCCGGTCGCGAGCCAGACGCCGAACGCCGCCGCCGCGAGCGCGCCGACGCCCATCAGCGCGGTGAGCCAGAGCGCGGACGGGTCGCGCCCGCGGTTGGCGACGACCACGCTCGCGAGGATGCCCACGCCGACGAGCCAGCCGGCGACGAGCAGCGCGACGCCGGCGAGCGCGACGCCCGCCGCGGTCGCGAACCCGGCGTACAGGAGGACGACGCCGAGCGCCATCGGCACCCCGGCGTAGAGGTGCGCGCGCTGCGGCATCGCCTCGCCGGTCCAGTTCGGCATCGCGGTCATCAGGAACCCGAACATGAAGAACGGGAAGATCGTGTAGGTCATCAGGTACGCGTGCGCCCACGGCGGCGGCACCGACCACGCGAGCGGCGCGTACAGGCCCGCGTAGCGGCCGCCGAGGTCGGCGAGCCACCAGAGCATCACCGCCACCGCCTGCACCGCGCCGAGGAGGAAATAGAAGCGGTGCGCGACGCGGCCGAGGAGCCGCAGCGTCACGCGCAGGTCGAAGCGCGGCGCAGACGGGCTCGCGTCGTGCGGCGCCGCGGCGGGCGCGGCGGCGGCGCCGCGCGGCGGTGCCGCGGCGACGAGTCCCCGCGCCGCCTCGACCGAGGGCACGCCCACGGCCTGCAGCACGCCGTCGATGACCGAGGCGGGGATCGAGCGGACGTTGAGCCGGGTGACGATCTCCCGCCCCTCGGGCTTCGAGACGTCCACCAGGGCGAAGTCGATCGCGCGTTCGGCCGCGACCTGGCGCCACACGGCCTCCGCGGCGGGGCAAGTCGGGCACCAGTGGGACACGAGCAGCTCCACTCTCATCGCGGCCTCACTCCGCGCACCGCATGCACACCACCCCGTAGCGGTCGATCCACGCGCGCAGCCCCTCCACCGCGGCGGGGCCGGTGACCAGGCCCTCGAGCGCGCGCTCCGGGTCGTCGGCGCGCAGGTCGACGATCCACGCCTCGCCGTACGGCGCGATGTTCACGAGGTGCGGCGTCTCGAGGAGCCGGTCGTTGCAGGCGACGATCGTCCCGTCGAAGGGCGCCGGCACGCCGCCGGCCCACTTGCCCGATTCCAGCCGCGCCACCGGCTTGCGGCGCGCGCGGTGCGTGCCCGGCTTGCGGAACGTGACGTACTGGAGCCGGCCGGCCATCGTCTGCGACGGATCGGTGAGCCCGACGCGGAACACGCCCGCGCCGAGCGGCTTCACCCAGCAGTAGTCGAGGTCGTACCAGAGATCCTCGGGGATCTCGCAGCCCTGGTATTCGGCCATTGCGCGAACCTCTCGCTCGCCGCCATCGCAGCGAGGCTAGGCGGCGCGCCGCCCGAGGGCGTTGATGTCAGTCAAGAAACGGCCGCAGTAGGGTCTTTCCCCGCGCCGGGGTCTTGCCCTACTCGACGGTGACCGACTTCGCCAGGTTGCGCGGCTTGTCCACGTCGGTCCCGCGCGCGAGCGCGGCGTTGTAGGCGAGGAGCTGCACCGGGACCGCGTGCACGATCGGCGAGAGCACCCCGACGTGGCGCGGGGTGCGGATCACGTGCACGCCCGCGCTCGCGGTGAAGTGGCTGTCGGCGTCGGTGAACACGTACAGCTCGCCCTTGCGCGCGCGCACTTCCTGCATGTTCGACTTCACCTTCTCGAGCAGCGCGTCGTTCGGGGCGATCACCACCACCGGCATGTTCTCGTCCACCAGCGCGAGCGGGCCGTGCTTGAGCTCGCCCGCCGGGTAGGCCTCGGCGTGGATGTACGAGATCTCCTTGAGCTTCAGCGCGCCTTCGAGCGCGATCGGGTAGTGGATGCCGCGGCCGAGGAAGAGCGCGTCGGGCTTCTGCGCGAAGCGCTCCGACCACGCGCGGATCTGGGGCTCGAGGTTGAGCGCGTGCTGCACGTTGCCGGGCAGGCGGCGCAGCGCGTCGATGTGCGCGGCCTCCTCGCCGGGAGCGAGCCGTCCCCTGAGCTTCGCGAGCACGAGCGTCAAGGTGAAGAGGGCGGCGAGCTGGGTCGTGAACGCCTTGGTCGAGGCGACGCCGATCTCGGCGCCGGCGCGGGTGTAGAACACGAGCCGGGAGGCGCGCGGGATCGCGCTCTCGCGCACGTTGCAGATCGCGAGCGTGCGCTCGTGCCCGAGCTCCTGCGCGCGCTTGAGCGCCTCCATGGTGTCGAGCGTCTCGCCCGACTGCGAGATGGTGACGACGAGGTGCTTCGGGTTGGCGACCACGTCGCGGTAGCGGTACTCGCTCGCGATCTCGACCGCGGTCGGCAGCTTCGCGATCGACTCCAGCCAGTAGCGCGCGACCGACCCGGCGTAGAAGCTCGTGCCGCAGGCGAGGATCTGCACGCCGTCCACGTCGCGCAGGACGCGCTCCGCGTCCGGCCCGAAGAGGAGCGGCGTCACCCCGTCGCCGAGGATCGGCTCGAGCGAGTCGGCGAGCGCCTTGGGCTGCTCGTGGATCTCCTTCTGCATGAAGTGGCTGTAGGGGCCGAGCTCGAGCGAGGCGAGCGAGACGTCCGAGACGTGCACCTTGCGCTCGGCCGCCTTCCCGTCGCGGTCGAAGATGCGCACGCCGCCGCGCGCGATCTCCGCGACGTCGCCCTCGTCCAGGTAGATCACGCGGCGCGTCGAGGAGAGCACCGCCGAGACGTCGGAGGCGACGAAATTCTCGCCCTCGCCCAGGCCGACGAGGAGCGGGCAGCCGACGCGCGCGCAGGTCATGACTTCGGGTGTCTCGAGCGACACGACCGCGATCGCGTAGGCGCCGACGAGATCGTGCACCGCCCGCTGCGTCGCCGCGAGCAGGCTCCCCGTCGCGCCGTAGTAGTGGTGGAGAAGGTGCGCGATCACCTCGGTGTCGGTCTGCGACTCGAACGCGTAGCCGAGCGCCTCGAGGCGCGCGCGCTGCTCGTCGTGGTTCTCGATGATGCCGTTGTGCACCACCGCGATCTCGCCGCGCGAGACGTGCGGGTGCGCGTTCGGCTCGGTCACGCCGCCGTGGGTGGCCCAGCGCGTGTGCCCGATCCCCAGCCCGCCCTTCAGCCCGTCCGCCTGCGCGGCCGCCTCCATCTCCGCCACGCGCCCGACGCGCCGCACGCGCCTGATGCCCCCGTCCAGCACCGCGATGCCGGCGGAGTCGTAGCCGCGGTACTCGAGCCGCTTCAGCCCCTCGACCAGGATCGGGACGACGTTGCGACCGGCGATCGCGCCGACGATGCCGCACATGGCTACTTCTTCTTCCTGGGGCGCTGGTAGCCGCCGCGCGCCACCTGCGTCTTCTCGTTCAGCGCGAGCGCGCCGGGCGGGACGTCCTTCCACACCGTCGTGCCCGCGGCGATGGTGGCGCCGCGCCCGACCGTGACCGGCGCGACCAGCTGGGTGTCCGAGCCGATGAACACCTCGTCCTCGATCACGGTGCGGTGCTTGGCGGCGCCGTCGTAGTTGCAGGTGATGGTGCCCGCCCCGACGTTGACGTCGCGGCCGACCGCGCTGTCGCCGACGTACGCGAGGTGGTTCGCCTTGGAGCGCGCGCCGAAGGTGCTCGCCTTCACCTCCACGAAGTTGCCCACGTGCACCTCCTCGGCGAGCTTCGTTCCCGGCCGCAGGCGCGCGTAGGGGCCGACGCGGCAGCCGGCGCCGATGTCCGCGTCCTCGACGTGGCAGAACGGCTCGAGGCGCGTGTCCGCCGCGACGCGCGCGTTGCGCAGCACGCAGTTGGCCGCGACCGCGACGCGGTCGCCGAGCACGACCTCGCCCTCGAACACGCAGTTCACGTCGATCGCCACGTCGCGGCCGCACTCGAGCCGCCCGCGCACGTCGATGCGCGCCGGGTCGGCGAGCGACACGCCCGCCTGCATGAGGTCGGCCGCGACCGCGCGCTGGTAGACGCGCTCGAGCTCCGCGAGCTGCGCCTTCGAGTTGACGCCCAGGGTCTCGGCGACCGATCCGGGCTGCACCGCGGTCACGCCGACGCCGTCCGCGACCGCGAGTCCGATCACGTCGGTGAGGTAGTACTCGCGCTGCGCGTTGTCGTCGCGCAGCCGCGCGAGCCAGCCGGCGAGCCGCGCGGTGGGCAGCACCATGATCCCGGTGTTCACCTCGCGGATCGCGCGCTCGGCCGCGGTCGCGTCCCTCTCCTCGACGATCCGCGCCACCGCGCCGCCCGCGCGCACGATGCGCCCGTAGCCGGCGGGATCGGGCAGCTCGACGGTGAGCACCGCCACGCCCTCCCCCGCCGCCGCGCGCAGCTGCGCGAGGGTCGCGGCGCGCGTCAGCGGGACGTCGCCGTACAGCACGAGCGTCTGCGCGCCGGCGCCGAGCTGGGGGAGCGCCTGGGCGAGCGCGTGCCCGGTGCCGAGCTGCGGCTCCTGCCGCACCCAGGCGACCGCCTCGCCGGGAAGCGCCGCGCGCACGCGCTCGCCGCCGTGCCCGTACACGACGCAGATCCGCCCGGGCGCGAGCGCCCGGGCGGTGGCGAGGACGTGGGCGAGGAGCGGGCGGCCGGCGAGCGGATGGAGGACCTTCGGCAGGTCGGAGCGCATCCGCTTGCCCTGACCGGCCGCCAGGATGACGACGTTCACCGGAGCGACAGCAAGGCTGCGAGAGTGGCGGCGATGGTAGCACGCGCCCCCCGGCGCTCCCCGGCATTACGCCCGCTGATCCGCCCGGCGGCCCCGCCCCGGAGCGGCTGCGCTACACTCCGCACCCTGCGATTTCCCCGGGAGGAGACTCATGCGCCGGTACGCGCTCATCGCAATCGCCCTCGCCTCGTTCGTCCCGCTCGCCGCCCAGGCCCAGGACAGCTGCAAGAACCGGGGCGAGCTCGACGCGCTCTACTGCGACGACAACGCCGACCTGGTCGCCGACCCGCCGAAGGACCAGGCGAAGTTCAAGAATCCCTCGACGCTGGTGTTCACCTACACCCCGGTCGAGGACCCGGCCGTCTACGAGAACATCTTCAAGCCGTTCACCGACCACCTCTCCAAGTGCACCGGCAAGCGCGTGGTGTTCTACCAGGTGCAGTCGAACGCCGCCGAGATCGAGGCGATGCGTTCCGGGCGGCTGCACGTCGGCGGCTTCTCCACCGGCCCGACCAACTACGCGGTCAACCTCGCCGGCGCGGTGCCGTTCGCGGTGAAGGGCAACGCGAGCGAGTGGCAGGGCTACCAGCTCATCTTCCTGGTGCGGAAGGACAGCCCCTACCAGAAGCTCGGCGACCTCAAGGGCAAGAAGGTCGCGCACGTCCAGCCGTCGTCGAACTCGGGCAACCTCGCCCCGCGGGTGCTGTTCGCGAAGGAAGGCCTGGTGCCCGACCAGGACTACAAGGTGCTGTACTCGGGCAAGCACGACCAGACGGTGATGGGCGTGCTCTCCGGCGACTACGACGGCGGGCCGGTCGCGAGCGACGTCTTCAAGCGCATGGTCGACCGCGGACAGGTGAAGGCCGACGACTTCCGCGTCATCTACCGCAGCCAGACCTTCCCCACGTCCTCGTTCGCCTACGCGCACGATCTCGAGCCGAAGCTGCGCGACACGATGCTGAAGTGCTTCTACGACTACCGCTTCCCGCCCGAGATGCAGAAGGCGTTCGGCGGCGCCGACCGCTTCTTCCCGATCACCTACAAGGAGCACTGGGCGATCGTGCGCCAGGTGGCCGAGGGCAGCGGCGAGAAGTTCAACAAGGCCGCCTTCGACAACCTGCAGAAGCGCGAAGCCGAGGCCGCGGCCAAGAAGGCGGCAGCCAAGAAGTGAGCTCGCTCCCGGCCGCGGCGGTCGAGGCGTCGCGGCCGGACGCCGCCGCGACCGCGGCGCTGTCGGTCCGCGGGCTCGTCAAGGAGTACGTCCCCGGCAGGCAGGTGCTCGCCGGGATCACGCTCGACTTCGCGCCGCGCGGCATGACCGCGGTGATCGGCCCCTCGGGCACCGGCAAGTCGACGCTCATCCGCTGCATCAATCGCCTGGTCGAACCCACCGCGGGCGAGATCGTCTTCGAGGGCCGCGACCTCGCGCGGCTCGGCAAGCGCGAGCTGCGCGCGGCGCGGCGGCACATCGGCATGGTGTTCCAGGAGTACAACCTGGTGGAGCGCCTGACGGTGATGGAGAACGTGCTCTGCGGCCGGCTCGGGTACGTGTCCCCCGCAAAGGCGTGGCTGCGGCGCTTCCCGGCGCGCGACGTCGCGCGCGCGTTCGAGCTGCTCGACACCGTCGGGCTCGGCGCCTTCGCGCAGGCGCGCGCCGACAGCCTCTCGGGCGGGCAGCGCCAGCGCGTCGGCATCGCGCGCGCGGTGATGCAGCAGCCGCGTCTGCTGCTCGCCGACGAGCCGACCTCCTCGCTCGACCCGAAGACCTCGGTCGAGATCATGGCGCTCATGCAGGCGCTGTCGGAGACGCACGGCTTCCCGGTGATCGTCAACATCCACAACGTCGAGCTCGCGCGCCGCTTCGCCGGGCGCATCGTCGGCATGACCGGCGGCCGCGTGGTCTACGACGGCCCGCCGGAGCGGCTCGACGAGACGATCCTGAAGACGATCTACGGCGGCGAGGACTGGCTGGAGTGACGCGCGGGGGACCCCTTTCCCTGCCCCGCGAGACCGCGGCCGCGGCGCGGCTCGCCTTCCCGCCCAACTGGTGGGCGCGCGCGGCGTGGCTCGCCTTCGCCGTCTACTTCGTCTACGCCGCCGCGCAGCTGGAGTTCACGCCGGCGCGCTTCGCCGCCGGCCTGGAGCACGGCGCGAAGTTCGTCTCGCGGCTCTTCCCGCCCGATTTCCACCGCTGGGCGCTGCTGCTCAAGGGCATGGTCGAGAGCCTCCAGATCGCGGTGGTCGCCTCGGCGCTCGGGGTCGCGCTGTCGCTCCCGCTCTCGCTGATGGCCGCGCGCAACCTGATGCCGGCGTGGCTCACCTGGCCGGCGCGCCTGGTGATGATCTTCTGCCGGTCGTTCCACCCGGTGATCGTGGCGATCCTGTTCGTGAAGGCGGTCGGGTTCGGCGCGCTCGCCGGCATCCTCGCGCTCACCGTCGCCTCGGTGGGCTTCCTCGGCAAGCTCATGACCGAGGCGATCGAGGAGATCTCGCTCAAGCAGGTGGAGGCGGTGCGCGCGTCGGGCGCGCCGTTCATGTCGGTGGTGATGTTCGCGGTGGTGCCGCAGGTGTTCGGGCGCTTCGTCGGCTTCGTCGCCTACGAGACCGACGCCAACCTGCGCAACTCCACCATGGTCGGCATCGTCGGCGCGGGCGGCATCGGCGGCACGCTGTTCGCCGCGTTCCAGCGCTTCGACTACGACTTCGTGTGCGCGATCGTGCTCACGATCATCGCGCTCATCATGCTCGGCGAAGTGCTGACCATGCGCATCAAGCGGATCTTCCGGGTATGAGCGGCGCGCCGGGGCTCGCGATCGCGCGCGAGTGGCAGCGGTTCACGCCGGGCGAGCGGCTCGCGCGCTTCGTGGTCTACCTCGGCGTGGTCGCGGCGATCGTCGCCTCGATCCAGACGGTGGAAGTGATCCCGGAGTTCATCGCCGACGCGCCGGAGCAGATCGGCGACATGCTGCGGCGGATGTGGCCGATCGCGTGGGGCTTCTACCCGGAGGGCGTGCAGGCGCCGCTCCTCGAGTCGCTGCACATCGCCACCCTCGGCACGGTCGCCGCGGTGCTGATGGCCGTGCCGGTGGCCTTTCTCGCGGCGCGCAACGTGACGCCGCACGCCGGGCTCAACTACTTCGCCAAGCTCATCCTCGTCTCCGCGCGCTCGGTCAACACGCTCATCTGGGCGCTCTTCTTCGTCGCGGTGTTCGGGCCGGGCGCGCTCGCCGGGACGATGGCGATCGCGTTCCACTCGATCGGGTTCACCGGCAAGCTCCTCTCGGAGGCGCTCGAGGAGTCGAACCGGGGCACGATCGAGGCGCTGCAGGCGACCGGGGCGCCGTGGCTGTCGGTGGCGATCAAGGGCTACTGGCCGCAGGTGAAGCCGGCGTTCTGGGCGATCGTGCTGTTCCGCTGGGACATCAACGTGCGCGAGTCCGCGGTCCTCGGCCTGGTGGGCGCGGGCGGGGTCGGCATGGCGCTCGACACCGCGCTCAACCTCTTCCAGTGGGACCGCGTCGCGATGATCCTGGTGGCGATCCTCGGCGTCGTGATCGCCGCCGAGATCGTGGTGACGGGAATCCGACGGCGGATCCTCTGAATCCCGGGCGGTGTCATCCGCGCGGTAGGATGGTGCGTAATTCGGCCATGAACGCGACGCGCTTCACGCTCCTCTTCGCAGGCCTGGCGGCCGTGACGGTCGCGCACGCCCAGGTCTACAAGTGGGTGGACGAGAAGGGAGTCGTCAACTACTCGAGTACGCCGCCGCCGAAAGGGAAAGGCGCCGTCACGCTGGACGAGAGCAAGGGGCGGGTCACGACGATCCCGGCGCCGGTCCGCAGCGATCCGGCGGCGGATCCGGCGCTACGCCAGCGGGTCGACACCCTCGAGCGCGAGGCGGCGGCGCAGCGCCAGGCCGCGTTGCAGCAGGAGGCCGCGGCGGCGGAGGCCAATCGCCGCTGGGTCGAGCAGTGCCGCGCCGAGCGCCGCGTGGACTGCGACGATCCGAGCCGCGGCGGGTTCGCGTACGGCTACGACTACGCGTACCCGCCCGTGGTGCGACCGCCGCTCGGGGCGCCCGGACGGCCGGGGATCCCGTCGGCCACCTATCGCCCCACGCCCCACTTCGCCGAGAGCGGCGGCGTGACCGGCCCCTATCTGCGGCCGCCTCCGAGCGGGGTCGTGATCGGTCCGGGTCCGGGCGGCATCGGGGCCGGGTACCAGCCGGCCGCGCCCGGCGGCGTGATCATCGCGCCCGGCCCGGGCGGCGCCGGCGCGCAGTACCTTCCGGTGCCCGAGGGAGCGGCACCCGCGGCGCGGCCGGCGCCGCGCCCGCGTCCGGTCCCGCTCCAGCAGTAGCCCCGCGCAGAGTAAACGACCGCCCGCCGCGCAAGCCCCCTTGCGGCGGGCGACACGCCCCTATCGCGGCAGCACCGACGTTCCCATCAGGAACTCGTCCACCGCGCGCGCGCACTGCCGCCCTTCGCGGATCGCCCAGACGACGAGCGACTGGCCGCGCCGCAGGTCGCCGGCGGCGAACACCTTGGGCACCGACGTCGCGTACGCCCCCGCACCGTCGGTCGTCGCCTGCGCATTTCCGCGCGCGTCCTTCGCGACGCCGAACGCGTCGAGCACGCCGCCGAAGGGGCCGGTGAAGCCCATCGCGAGCAGCACGAGGTCGGCCGGCAGCTCGAACTCGGTCCCCGGCACCTCCTTCATCTTCGTCTGGCCGGTGGCCGCGTCCTTCTCCCACGCCACGCGCGCCGCCACGAGCGAGCGCACCTTTCCGTTCGCCCCGCGCAACGCCTTCGTCGTCACCGCCCAGTCGCGATGGCAGCCCTCCTCGTGCGAGGAGGACGTGCGCAGGCGCACCGGCCAGTACGGCCACACCGGGTTCTGGTCGGCCTCCGGCGGCATCGGCAGCAGCTCGAACTGCGTCACCGAGCGCGCGCCGTGGCGGTTGGAGGTGCCGACGCAGTCCGACCCCGTGTCGCCGCCCCCGATCACCACCACGTGCTTGCCGGTCGCCCACAGCTCGCGCACGCCCTTGTCGCGGGCGACGCGCCGGTTCTGCAGCGGCAGGAACTCCATCGCGAAGTGCACGCCGTCGAGGTCGCGCCCCGGGATCGGGAGGTCGCGCGGCTGTTCGGCCCCGCCCGCCAGCACCACGGCGTCGAACTGCGCCAGGAGCTGCTCCGGGCTCACCGACTTCTTCGCGTCGTTCACGATGCCGCCGCCCGGCGCGGCCTTGCCGACGAACACACGGGTGCGGAACTCGACTCCCTCCGCCCGCAGCTGCTCGAGCCGGCGGTCGATCAACCGCTTCTCCAGCTTGAAGTCCGGGATGCCGTAGCGGAGCAGCCCGCCGACGCGGTCGTTCTTCTCGAACACGATCACGTCGTGCCCGGCGCGCGCGAGCTGCTGCGCGCACGCGAGGCCGGCCGGGCCGGAGCCGACGACCGCGACCTTCTTGCCGGTCTTGTGCTCCGGCGGCTCAGGCAGGACCCAGCCCTCGCCCCACGCCTTGTCGATGATCGCGTGCTCGATCGACTTGATGCCGACCGCCTCGTCGTTGATGCGCAGCGTGCACGCCTCCTCGCACGGCGCGGGGCAGATGCGGCCGGTGAACTCGGGGAAGTTGTTGGTCGAATGCAGCGTCGCGATCGCGCGCTTCCAGTCCTGGCGGTAGACGAGGTCGTTGAAGTCCGGGATGATGTTGTTGACCGGGCAGCCGTTCATGCAGAACGGGATGCCGCAGTCCATGCAGCGCGCGCCCTGGACCTTCGCCTCCTCGTCGCTGAGGTGCGCGACGAACTCGCGCCAGTGCTTCTTGCGCGCTTCGGGCGCCTCGGCCGCCTCCTGCAGGCGCCGATACTCGAGAAAACCGGTGATCTTGCCCATGCGTGCGCCCTATGCGACGGCCTTGCGCGACGCCGCCGCGTTCTCGGCGAGCGCGCGGCGGTACTCCTTCGGGAACACCTTGACGAACTTCGCGCGCTGGCGCATCCAGTCGGCCAGGATCTCGCGCGCGCGCCTGCTGTCGGTGTACTGCGCGTGGTTCTCGACGAGCCGCTTCAGGATCGCCTCGTCCGCGTGCCCCAGGTGCCACACCTCGCGCGGCACCCGGCCCTGCTGCTCGGCCTCGGCCAGCACCGGCTCGAGGTCGACCATCGACGCGTTGCACTTGCGCGCGAACGTGCCGTCGAGGTCGAGCACGTACGCGATGCCGCCCGACATGCCGGCCGCGAAGTTCCGGCCGGTCTGGCCGAGCACCACCACGGTGCCGCCGGTCATGTACTCGCAGCCGTGGTCGCCGACGCCCTCGACCACCGCGTGCGCGCCCGAGTTGCGCACTGCGAAGCGCTCCCCGGCCACGCCGCGGAAGTACGCGCCCCCGGCGATCGCGCCGTACAGGACGACGTTGCCGGTGATGATGTTCTCGGTCGGCTCGCCGCGGAACTTCGGGCTCGGCTGCACGCTGATGCGGCCGCCCGACAGCCCCTTGCCGCAGTAGTCGTTGGTGTCGCCGCGCAGGTCGAGCCAGACCCCCTTCGCGAGGAACGCCCCGAAGCTCTGCCCGGCCGATCCGGCGAGCCGCACGTGGATCGTGTCGTCCGGCAGCCCGTCGTGCCCGTAGCGCCGGGCGATCTCGTGCGACAGCATCGTGCCGACGGTGCGGTTGATGTTGCGGATCGGCACCTCGATCGTGACCTTCTCGCGGCGCTCGAGCGCGGCGTCGGCGAGCTCGATCAGGCGCACGTCGAGCGCCTTGTCGAGCCCGTGGTCCTGGCGCTCGCTGTTCCACACCGCGACCTCCGGGCCCACCTGCGGGCGGTGGAAGATGCGCGTGAAGTCGAGCCCCTGCGCCTTCCAGTGCTCGATGCCCTTCTTCGTGTCGAGCAGGTCGGAGCGGCCGATGAGGTCGGTGAGCTTGCGCGCTCCGAGCCGCGCCATGATCTCGCGCAGCTCTTCGGCGACGAAGAAGAAGTAGTTGATGACGTGCTCGGGCTGGCCGCGGAACCTGCGGCGCAGCACCGGGTCCTGCGTCGCCACGCCCACCGGGCAGGTGTTGAGGTGGCACTTGCGCATCATGATGCAGCCGGCGACGACGAGCGGCGCGGTGGCGAAGCCGAACTCGTCGGCGCCGAGCAGCGCACCGATCGCCACGTCGCGCCCGGTCTTCATCTGCCCGTCCACCTGCACCGCGATGCGCCCGCGCAGACGGTTGAGGACCAGCGTCTGGTGCGTCTCGGCCAGTCCCAGCTCCCACGGCGTCCCGGCGTGCTTGATCGAGGACAGCGGGCTCGCGCCGGTGCCGCCGTCGTGGCCGGCGATCGTCACGTGGTCGGCCTTCGCCTTCGAGACGCCGGCGGCGATGGTGCCGACGCCGACCTCGGAGACGAGCTTGACGCTGATCGAGGCCGCCGGGTTGGCGTTCTTGAGGTCGTGGATGAGCTGCGCCAGGTCCTCGATGGAGTAGATGTCGTGGTGTGGCGGCGGGCTGATCAGCTCGACGCCCGGGGTCGAGTAGCGCAGCTCGGCGATGTACTCCGACACCTTGCGGCCGGGGAGCTGCCCGCCCTCGCCCGGCTTCGCGCCCTGGGCGATCTTGATCTGGAGCTGCTCGGCCGAGGCGAGGTACTCGGCGGTCACGCCGAAGCGGCCGGACGCGACCTGCTTGATCTTCGACTTGAGCGAGTCTCCGGCCGCGAGCGCGAGGTCGCGCTCGACGCGCCCCTTGCCGAGGCGCGCGGCGAGCGTCTCGCCGCTCTTCACCGGAGCGTAGCGCTTGCGGTCCTCGCCGCCCTCGCCGGTGTTCGACTTGCCGCCGATGCGGTTCATCGCCACCGCGAGCGTGGTGTGCGCCTCGGTCGAGATCGAGCCGAGCGACATGGCGCCGGTCGCGAAGCGCTTGACGATCTCCGCCGCCGGCTCCACCTCGGCGAGCGGGACCGGCTGCGCGGCGTCGTAGCGGAACTCGAACAGGCCGCGCAGCGTCATGTGCCGGCGCGACTGGTCGTTGATGAGGTCCGCGTACTCCTTGTAGGTCGCGTAGCTCCGCTCGCGCGTCGCGTGCTGCAGCTTCGCGATCGCGTCCGGCGTCCACATGTGCTCCTCGCCGCGCACGCGGTACGCGTACTCCCCGCCCGCGTCGAGCGCGTGCGCGAGCACCGGGTCCTCGCCGAAGGCCGCGCCGTGAATGCGCAGCGCCTCCTCGGCCACCTCGAAGACGCCGATCCCCTCGACGGTCGTCGCGGTGCCGGCGAAGTACTTGTCGACGAAGCTCCGGCGCAGGCCCACCGCCTCGAACTGCTGCGCGCCGGTGTAGGACATGTAGGTCGAGATGCCCATCTTGGACATCACCTTGCGCAGCCCCTTGCCGATCGCCTTGACGAAGTTCTTGCACGCCTGCGTCCCGTCCTCGTCCCCGGGCACCAGGCCGCTCTGGGCGCGCAGCGTCTCGAGCGCGAGATACGGGTGCACCGCCTCGGCGCCGTAGCCGCCGAGCGCCGCGAAGTGATGCACCTCGCGCGCGGAGCCGGTCTCGACCACCAGGCCGGTGGAGGTGCGCAGCCCCTTGCCGGTGAGGTGCTGGTGGATCGCCGAGAGCGCGAGCAGCGCGGGAATCGCCACGCGCTGGCGGTCCATCTTGCGGTCGGAGATGACGAGGATGCTGTAGCCCGAGCGCACCGCATCCTCGGCCTGGGCGCAGAGGCTCGCGAGGCGCGCCTCCACCGCCTCCTTGCCCCACGCGACCGGGTAGGTGACGTCGAGCTCGCAGCTCCTGAACTTGCCGTCGCTGTATTTCTCGATGTGCCGGATGGTCTCCATCTGGTCGAAGTCGAGCACCGGCTGGCTCACCTCCAGGCGCAGCGGCGGGTTCATCTCGTCGATGCCGAGCAGGTTGGGCTTGGGGCCGATGAAGCTCACCAGCGACATGACCAGCTCCTCGCGGATCGGGTCGATCGCGGGGTTGGTGACCTGCGCGAAGAGCTGCTTGAAGTACTGGTAGAGCGTCCTGTTGCGGCCCGACAGCACCGCGAGCGGGGCGTCGTTGCCCATCGAGCCGACCGGCTCCTCGCCGTTGAGCGCCATCGGCGCCAGCAGGAACTTGACGTCCTCCTGCGAGTAGCCGAACGCCTGCTGGCGGTCGAGCAGCGTCTCGCGCGAAGGCACGCGCTTCTCCTCCGGCGCGGGCAGGTCGTCGAGCTTCACGCGGATGCGCTCGATCCACTCGGCGTACGGCCGGGCGGAGGCGAGCGCGTCCTTGAGCTCCTGGTCGTCGACGATGCGGCCCTTCTCGAGGTCGACGAGGAACATCCGGCCCGGCTGCAGGCGCCACTTCTTGACGATGCGCTCCTCCGGGATCGGCAGGCACCCGCACTCCGAGCCCATGATCACGAGGTCGTCGTCGGTGACGACGTAGCGCGCCGGGCGCAGGCCGTTGCGGTCGAGCGTGGCGCCGATCTGCCGCCCGTCGGTGAACGCGATGCCCGCCGGCCCGTCCCACGGTTCCTGCATCGCCGCGTGGTACTCGTAGAACGCGCGCCGCTGCGGGTCCATGAGGGCGTGGTTCTCCCACGCCTCCGGGATCATCATCATCATCGCGTGGGCGATCGAGTAGCCGCCCATCACCAGCATCTCGAGCGCGTTGTCGAAGCTGGCCGAGTCCGACTGGCCGTCGTAGATGAGCGGCCAGATCTTGTCCAGGTCGTCGCCGAGGATCGGGCTCGAGATCGCGCCCTGGCGCGCGCGGATCCAGTTGACGTTGCCGCGCAGGGTGTTGATCTCGCCGTTGTGCGCGATCAGCCGGAACGGGTGCGCCAGGTCCCAGGTCGGGAAGGTGTTGGTGGAGAAGCGCTGGTGGACGAGCGCGAGGGCCGACACGACGCGCGCGTCCTGCAGGTCGCGGTAGTACTGCCCGACCTGGTAGGCCATCAGCATGCCCTTGTAGACCACGGTCCGGGCGGACATCGAGGGCACGTAGAACTCCTTGCCGTGCGCGAGCTTCAGCGCCTGGATCGCGTGGCCGGAGGACTTGCGGATGATGTAGAGCTTGCGCTCGAGCGCATCGGTGACGGTCACGCCCGCGCCGCGGCCGATGAAGACCTGGCGGATCACCGGCTCGAGCTGCCGCGCCGGCGCGGCGAGGTCCGAGTTGTCGACCGGCACGTCGCGCCAGCCGAGCAGGACCTGGCCCTCGTTGCGGATCGCCCGCTCGATCTCGAACTCGCACGCGAGGCGCGAGGCGGGCTCGCGCGGGAGGAAGACCATCCCGACGCCGTACTGCCCGACCGGGGGCAGCGTGACGCCCTGCTTCTTCATCTCCTCGCGCAGGAACCGGTCCGGGATCTGGAGCAGGATCCCCGCGCCATCGGAGAGCTTGGGGTCGTAGCCGACGGCGCCCCGGTGGGTCAGGTTCTTGAGGATGAGCAGGCCGTGGGCGATGATGTCGTGGCTCTTCCTGCCCTTGATGTGCGCGACGAAGCCGACGCCGCACGCGTCGTGCTCGTTGGCGGGGTCGTAGAGACCCTGGGCGGCGGGCGGAAAGACCGGCTCACTCATGGCAAACCTCGGGCGCACCTCGGTTGGTCGGGCCCCGGGGCAGCAACCGCGCGGCCGCGCGAGATTCCGGGGGAACTTTTGAATATACCCGCGAACCCCTGTGGACTCAACCGGTTACCGCAGCGCGTCAAGCCCGGCGCAGCGGGGCGAGGCGACTACTTTCCGGAACAGGCGGTTAGCGTCGCCCGCAGCGCATCCGCGGGAACGCTCCCGGCGATGCGGGCCTCCCCCAGACGGTCGAGCAGGATGAAGCGGATGCGGCCCGCCTCCGCCTTCTTGTCCACCGCCATGAGGTCGAGGTAGCGCTCGGGCCCGAGCGCCGGGCCCGCGACCGGCAGGCCCGCGCGCTCGAGGAGCCGGCGCAGCCGATCGGCCGCGGTCCGCTCGAGCGTCCCGAGGCGCACGGAGAGCTCCGCGGCCATCACCATGCCGGCCGCGACCGCCTCGCCGTGCAGCCACGCGCCGTACCCGAGCCCGGCCTCGATCGCGTGGCCGAACGTGTGGCCGAAGTTGAGCAGCGCCCGCGGCCCGGTCTCGCGCTCGTCCAGCGCGACGACCGCCGCCTTGATCTCGACCGAGCGCTTCACCGCGTGCGCGAGCGCGTTGCGGTCCAGGCCGAGCAGCGCGTCGAGGTTCGCCTCCAGCCAGTCGAAGAACGGCGCGTCCCGGATCGCGCCGTGCTTGATGACCTCGGCCAGCCCGGCGCGCAGCTCCGCGGGCGGCAGGGTCGCGAGCGTGTCCATGTCGGCGAGCACCGCGCGCGGCTGGTGGAACGCCCCGATCATGTTCTTGCCCAGCGGATGGTTGATCGCGGTCTTGCCGCCGACCGAGGAGTCCACCTGCGCGAGCAGCGTGGTCGGCACCTGCACGAACGGCACGCCGCGCTGGTAGGTCGCCGCGGCGAAGCCCGCGAGGTCGCCCACCACGCCGCCGCCGAGCGCGACGAGCGTCGTCCCGCGATCGCAGCGCCGCTCGAGCAGCGCGCCGAACACCCCGTTGAGCGTCGCCCAGTCCTTGTGCGCCTCGCCGTCCGGAAGGACGATCGGCACGCACGCGACGCCGGCGCCCGCGAGCGCGCGCGCGAGCCGGTCGAGATACAGCGGCGCGACCGTCGCGCTGGTCACGACCGCGACGCGCGGCTGGGGCAGCAGCGGCGCGAGGAGATCGGCGCGGTCGAGGAGCCCCGCGCCGATGTGGATGGGATAGCCGCGCTCGCCGAGCGCTACGCGGACAGTCTGCATGCCTCGGGCAGCTGCTGCAGCAGGCTGCCGACGAGCGCGGAGACGCTCTGCCGGCCGGTGTCCACGACGAGGTCGGCGACTTCGCGGTAGAGCGGGTCGCGGAGCGCGAAGAGCTCCTCCAGCCGGCGCAGCGGGTCGCCGGTCTGCAGCAGCGGGCGCGCGCGGTCCTGCCGGGTGCGCAGGAAGAGGTCGCGCGGCTGCGCGCGCAGGTAGAGCACGAAGCCGCGCGCGCGCAGCCGCGCGCGGTTCTCCGGGCGCAGCACCACCCCGCCGCCGGTGGCGAGCACGACGTCGTCGAGCGCGGTGAGGCTCGCGAGCGTCTGCGCCTCGCGCGCGCGAAAACCGTCCTCGCCCTCGATCTCGAAGATCGTGCTGATCGGCACGCCGGTGCGCCGCACGATCTCCTGGTCGGCGTCGATGAACTGCTTGCGCAGCCGCTGCGCGAGCTGCCGGCCGACGGTGGTCTTGCCGGCGCCCATCAGGCCGACGAGAAAGATGTTGCGGCTCGCTTCCATGCGCCCATTGTAAGCGCCACGCATCCCCGCATGCGCGCGCGGCGTCGCCAACGAAAAAGGCCGGGCGCAGCCCGGCCTATTGCGGGAGCGGCGCTCGGCTACCGCAGACTCAGCCGCTCGTCGATGATGCGCGGGGTGAGGAAGACCAGCAACTCGGTCTTGTTGTCCACGCGCAGGTTGTTGCGGAACAGCGGTCCGACCGCGGGCAGGTCGCCGAAGAACGGGATCTTGTTGACCTGGTTGCGCTCGTCCTGGGTGTAGATCCCGCCGATCACCACCGTGCCGCCGTTCTCGACCAGCACCGAGGTCTTGACGTGCTTGGTGTCGATCGAGGGGCCGGCCAGCGTCGCGACGCCGACCGCGTCCTTGTTGACGTCGACGTCCATGATCACGTTCCCGTCGGGCGTGATCTGCGGCTTGACCCGCAGCGCGAGCACCGCCTTGCGGAACGCGATGCTGGTCGCGCCGCTCGAGGTCGCCTGCTGGTACGGAATCTCGGTGCCCTGCTCGATCAGCGCCTCGACCTGGTTCGCGGTGACCACGCGCGGGCTGGAGATGATCTTGCCCTTGCCGTCGCTCTCCAGCGCGGTGATCTCGAGGTTGAGGAACTTGGTCGCGGCGCTGTTGAACAGGACGAGCGAG
>WBZO01002974.1_pt1 | contig 20737 bp, 19 predicted proteins | sample 5204261 | NCBI WGS metagenome assembly WBZO01 (sample SAMN12412400, study PRJNA552823) | activated sludge metagenome | isolation source: activated sludge from anammox sidestream of wastewater treatment plant... | place: USA: North Carolina | collected 2017-09 | reverse complement strand
CTCTCCGCAGCCGTCCACGCGGGCGGCGTCCAGAATCTCGTTGGGCACGGTGCGCATGAAGTTGCGCAGCACGAAAGTGCAAAAGCCGAGCTGAAAAGCTGTGTGGATCAGAATCAGGGAGCCGTAAGTGTTGTACAGGCCCAGCGTGTTGCTCAGCCGGAAGACTGGCAGCAGCAGAATCTGGAAAGGCAGCATCGTGCCGGCCACATACATGAAATAGATCAGCAGGTTGCCCCGGAATCTGAAGCGGGCCAGCGCGTAGGCGCTCAGGGACGACAGGAACATCATGCCGAACAGGGCCGGGATGGTGATGATGAAGCTGTTGAGCAGGTACTTGCTCACCCGCGCGTCTACCCAGGCCCGCTGGAAGTTTTGCAGCGACAGCGTGCCGGGGATGCTCCAGAACCCGTTAATCGTGATGTCGTCCATCGTGCGGAAGGAGGTGACAAAGGCGGCCGCGATCGGGAGCAGCCAGAGCAGGGTGAGCGCCGTCAGGCCGGTGTACTTGAGTGCGCGCCGCCAGGCTTTGCCGCTGGTCGAGAAGCCGGTGACCGGCTGTGAGGCCGCTTGAGCAATTGAGAGCATGGCCGTCTCCTAGTATTCCAGTTCGTCCTTGACGACGCGGGACAGATAGAAGCCGATGAACACCATGCTGATGGCGAACAGCACGACGGCGATGGCGCCGGCATAGCCCATCCGGTAGTTGTTGAAGGCTTCTATATACATGACATTCGCCAGCACCTGGGTGCTTTGCCCGCCGCGCGTCATGATAGCGACCAGATCGAAGGCGCGCAGGGAGTCGATGATCGAGATCACGATCACGATGGTGGTCACCGGGGCCAGCAGCGGCAGCACAACGCGGCGGAACAGGTTCCAGCGGTCGGCGCCGTCCACCAGCGCGGCATCGACCAGCGTCGGGTCGATGTTCTTGAGGCCGGCCAGGTAGAGCACCATCACGTAGCCCACCTGGCGCCAGACCGCCGCCGCAATCACGCACCAGATAGCCAGCTCGCGATCGCCCAGCCAGCCCGGCGGGCTGCTCACCCCTATCCCGACCAGGAAGGAGTTGATCAGCCCCAGACGCGGGTTGTACAGCCAGGTCCAGACCAGGGCGATCACGGCGAAGGAAAGCACCAGCGGCGAATAGAAGCTGACCTTGTAAAAGCGCCCGCCGCGCATCTCAGTGTTGAAGATCAGGGCCAGGCCCAGCCCCAGTGAAGTCGGCACGGTGATGAAGACGACCAGCCAGCGGGCATTGTTGATCAGCGATTCGGAGAAGTTGCGGTCCTGAGTGAACAGGCGCTGGAAGTTGGCCAGCCCGACGTAGGAGGGATTCGTGATGCCGTCCCAGTTGGTCAGGCTGAGGTAAAAGGTGACGAAGGTCGGGCCGATAATCCAGATCAGGTAAAGGATCAGCGGCGGCAGCAGGAACAGATAAGGGATCCATTTGCGGGGGATAGCCGGCATATGGCGGGAGAGGCGGGTCTGTGTCACCTGCAGGCCGGCGTTGACGCGCGGCACGGCGATCATGGCTTGCAGCGCCATGCCCAGCCCGCCGGCCAGGATCGTCCAGAAGCCCAGCCCGGGCGCGGGCGCGTCTTCAGTTGAAGCGGCCTCCGCCAGCCTGAGCAGGCAGGCAGCGATAATAGCCAGGCCGAGCGCCATTGTCAGGAGCGATACCAGGCGCCCGGATTCCGGCTTGAGCACGCCCCACAGAGCCAGGCCGATCCCGATCACGGCGGCGAGCGGGGCCAGGACCATCACCGGCGTCACCGTCGACCCGGCCACGCCGGAGAGAAAATCTGCCAGCAGCTTGGCCGCGTTATCGACGATGGCGATCCCGTGCCAGGGCATGAAGATAAAGCCGATCAGGATCAGGCCCGCGAAAACGAGGCCCAGCAGGCTGGCGGTCGAGTAATCAACATCGCGTTCTGCAGAGGGGGGGGCGTAAACAGTCGTTGTGGTCGCGGCCATGGCAGTCTCTTTCTGGCTCATGGTTCGGGTGGGTGAGCCGGGGCGGGCAGCGGCAGCCCGGCTGATCTGGCAGGGGCATGGCGCCCGATCGGGATCGCCATGCCCCTGGTAACCTCCCCCTCCCCGGCCCCCTTTCCGCTGATGAAGGGATGGGTTGTGTCCCCTCATTCTGGGAAAAGGCCGGGGAGGGGGGAGACGGGCTTAGCTACTGGCCCACAGACGACCCCCGATTACGAGCCGGCTTCTTCTTCCAGAATGCGCAGGCGCTCGGTCTCCAGGTCCTGCAGGATCTGGTCAAGCTGTGACGGATCGTCCCAGAAGCGCATGAAGCCATCCATGCCGACTTCGGCCATCGGCGGTGTGGTGTCGCGATCGAAGAACTGGGCGATATAGTCGGCGCTCTGGATCAGGGCGATACCCTGCTGGATGTTGGCCGGCGCGGCGGAGATATCCACATCGGTGCGGGTGGGCAGGCGGCCCAGCTCCTCAAAGGCCATCTGCTGCACTTCCCGCGAGCCGAGGAAGGCCATGAACGCCTTGCCGCCTTCCAGATTGCGGGCGTTGGCGGCCATGAAGAAGCCGTCGGTCGGGGCGTCTTCACCTACCGGCATATTGGGATCGATGATCGGGAAGCGGAAGAAGTCGAGATCATCTTCCATCTCGTCCGGGTAGGAGTCGGTGATGAACTGGCCCATCAGGTACATGGCGGCGTCGCCCTGAACCATCGGATCGATAGCTTCCTGCCAGTCGTAGGCGGCCGGATTATCGATGAAGCAGTTGTGCTCGAACAGCTCGTTCCACTTCTCAAAGGTGGCCCGGACGCGCTCGTCGAGGTAGGACTCCTCAAGCAGCATCAGGCCGATGTGGAATTCCGGCCCGTTGACGCGCATGTTGAGGTAGTCGAACCAGGCGGCGGCCGGCCAGCGGAAGCGGGCGCCGATGGTGATCGGCGTGATCCCGGCGGCGTTCAGGGTGTCGCAGGAGGCCAGGAATTCATCCCAGGTTTCGGGCACTTCGGTGATGCCGGCCTGCTCAAAGAGGGAGGGGCGGTAGTACATGGCCCACCAGTAGTAGGAAGTGGGCAGGAAGTACTTGCCCTCTGCCTGGCCGGTGGCGGCCAGCGCCTGGAAGCCGGGGGCATAAGTCTCGTTGAAGCCGTTGGCGTCCCACATATCGCCGATATTGGCGATCAGGCCGTTGTTGACGAAGAAGGCGGCGCGGTTGCCGGCGAACCAGGTCAGCACATCGGGCGCCGGATCGGCGGTCAGGTAGGCGCGGATGGCCTGCTTGAAGTCCTCGTGGGCGACGATGGAGTGCTCCACCGGCATGTCGGGGTGGGCTTCGTTCCACATGGCGACGACTTCTTCATCGAACGCGCGGGGGATCGGGTCGCCCATGTACGAATTGTAGGTGATATAGCTGGGGCCGCGCTGGGCCAGGACCGGGGCGACCATCGCCACCAGCATAGCCACAATCAACAGAATACCAACTTTGCCAAAGCGGGACATAGTTTCTCTCTCACTCCTTTTTAAAAGTGATGTTGCGCGTACAAGATCGGGCTGTCCGTTTCACACTGCCGGACAGCGCTGCCTCCGGGATGAGCACTAAACGATGGGGACACCTCCTTTTCAGCGAACGGGCAGCAGGGCGGTCGGATCAGCCGGGGTCACGAGGTGGCCGGTCGGCGTAAAGAGGGCGGAAGAGACTGCGTGGAGGGGGCGCAGCGCGGCGTTTTGCGGCGCCCGATCCCGGCGCGCCCCGGGCTGATGGAGCGTTGCGAAGCAGGTCTCCGGCGGTGGCTGACCGGTGGAGAGCGCACAGGCCATAGTTTCAACAGGCTCGCGAGATAGCTGCTCTGGTTTCATCAGCACGTGTAGACGCACCTGTATATCTATAGTACAATATAGGACGGAGTTGTTTCGCTGTCAAGCACCGCGCCGTCAGATATTTTGCGCGGGCGGGCTGCCGGGCAAGATATCCGGGCGTGTTATACTCTCCGCCCGGAAGATTCAACCGGAGGTGAACATGATCGACGGCGGATACGACGGGGAGGCCGGGGGCGAGTCCGCGCCGGACCGCCCGGACCTTCAGGACCGCCCGGTCCTGCCAGAACGGGGGGTCACCCAGCAGGATGTCGCCCGACGAGCCGGAGTCTCCCGCGCGGTGGTGTCATATGTGGTCAACAACGGGCCGCGCGTGGTCTCATCGGAGGCGCGGGAGCGCGTCCTGCGCGCCATTGCTGAGCTGGGCTACCGGCCTAACAAATACGCCCAGGGCCTCAGGCTGCAGGCCGCCGACCGCGCCGACGGCCAGATCGGCATCCTCCTCGGCGGGCACAGCGCCATCCTCTACCGCCCGTATTTCAGCGCAGTGCTGGCCGGCATCTTCGACGCCGCCCGTCACCAGCACCAGCAGATTCGCTTTATGTCCTTTTTTCACGAGCTGCTGGACCCTGTCTTTTTCAATAAGAACATTCACCCGGAGGAAATCTCCGGCCTGATTCTGTTCGCCCCGTACCTGTTCCTGCAGGAGGCGAGCCGCCAGCCGGCTTCCCCCGCCAGCCACCTGCTGGCCCGGATTATCGAGCGTGTGGATAACATTGTCTCGCTGGAAGTCGTGAGCCGCGACCTGCCCGCCGTGATCTTCGACCGGGCGGCGGCGGCCCGGCTGGCGGTGGAACACCTGGTTCGGCTGGGCCACCGGCGCATCGCTTTCGCCGGCGTGCCCGATGAGCGCGTGGACGGCTACCGGCAGGTGCTCTTTCAGAGCGGCCTGCCCGGCGAGGAGGCTCTGATACAGGCCCCGGGGACCCACAACTCTCCGGAGGAAGGGTATCAGGCGGTGCAGGCGCTGCTGGCCCTGCCCCGGCCGCCAACGGCGCTTTTCACCGCCAGCGATGAGGTAGCTATCGGGGCGCTGGCCGCCCTGCACGATCTGGGGCGGCGCGTCCCGGACGACGTGGCCCTGGCCTCAATCGACGATATCGAATTCGCCGGGATCATCCGCCCGGCGCTGACGACCGTCCACGTGCCCAAAGAACAGTTCGGCGTTTATGCGCTGCAGATGCTGGCCATGCGCCAGGCTTACCCCGACAGCAAGCCGGCTTCGGTCGTGCTGCCTACCGAGCTGGTCGTGCGCCAGTCCTGCGGCGCGGGCCGTTAGCGGGGGCGGGCAAAAACTGCAAAGGGCACAGAAGCAGGGCGGACATCTCTTCTTTGCGCCCTCTGTGCCCTCACTGGCTCTCTGTATTTTCCCGCTTCGCTGACCTGCATGCCCGCCGCCAGGCCGGCCCCGGCGGTGGATCAGTCTGGCTGACCGGAGGATTCGTCAACGAAAATGGGCAGATGTCCCAGCGCGATCACGTCGGTCCAGCGGGCGCGGTCGCCTTCGGTGAAGATAGCCGCCTGGGCCACCACTTCCGCGCCAACCTTGTCCATCAGCACGCGCATCCCCTGCAGGGTGCTGCCGGTGCTGATCACGTCATCCACCAGCGCTACCCGCCGCCCGTGCAGCAGATCGCGATCCTTTGCATCCAGGTAGAGCTTTTGCGGCACGCCGGTTGTGATGCTGACGGTGTGCGCTTCCAGCGCGTCGCCCATATAGGGCTTGTAGGCTTTGCGCAGCACAACGTAGGGCAGGCCGGTCTCCAGCGCCAGCTCATAAGCCAGCGGGATGCTCTTGGCCTCCGCCGTCACCAGCACATCGGGCGTCTTGGTCATGATCCGGGGGGCAAGCTGGGCGGAGACGGCCTTGACCAGCTCCGTGTCGCCCAGGATGTTGATGATGGCGATGCGCACACCGGGGGCGACCTGAAACAGGTGCAGGTTACGTTTTAGCCCGGCAATTTCGACCGGATACACATCATTATCTGAGGACATAATTCCTCCTTAGATCAGAGCGGCTGTGTCACAAGCGCGCGATCATACCGCACAGGTGGGTCTAAGTAAAACGGCATGTGCAGCGCGGGGAAGGATTAGAATGTGGGCGTGCGCGTGATCGCCGGCCGCACGTCCGATCTGTTTTTTCTGGTGCCTTTGGTCCGCTTGCGCGTGAATTCAGGATCACATGCCAGTGAGTCAATCAGATCGTGCGCCATATACCAGCACAACCCTGAGTTCGACCGGTGGCTGATAACCTGAAATATCTGTACATCTCAGCCGAGAAGAGGGCGACACATCATGAGCGAGAGACAAAAGCCTGAAGGTCAGAGACGTTTTGAGGAGTATCGAGCCAGGCAGATGGCTGACCCGGAATTTCGTGCCGTCTATGAAGCGGAAGCGTCGAAAAAGGACCTCTGGCTGCAACTGGTTGAGGCGCGGCGGGCCGCTGGTCTGACTCAGAAACAGATGGCTGAACGGCTCGGGATATCCCAGGCGCAGGTGGCACGAATTGAGAAACGAGGCTATGACGCCTACACGCTCAATACCCTGCGCCGCTACATCATGGCGCTGGGGGAGGGATTCTCGCTGGAAGTCACCATTCATATCCCGGAGCGGGGTACGCTTGTTCCGACAGCCCCTGGCCCCTGAGCATTGTATTCCTCTTAAGTGAATATCGGCGATCTTGTGATTCAGGCGCCGGAAATATTACGGTTGCAAGTCGTTTCAGACTCCCGCCTGCTGTATGATCTGACAGGGAGCTTAAGCCCCCTGTCTTGAGTTATCACGCCCGGCCTGTTTTTCCTCTACTGCCTGCTACCCGCGTTTACGGCACCCACTGGTTAGCCATGCTGTAAAGGGTGTTGAACGTCACCTGGTAATTGGCGTAGGTGCTGACATCGACGATGTACACCTCGTAGTTGCTGCCGCCCCGGTTGGAGCTGTAGACCAGGAAGCGCCCGTCTGGCGACCAGCGCGGACGCACATCATTCCCCGGCGAATCGACGATCAGCAGCGCCATTCCTCCGCCAGCAGCCACTATATAGATGTTGTTATTCTCAGGGTTGGCCGGCGAATGGGCCTGGAAAGCGACAAGCTGACCGTCCGGCGAGAGGTCCGGGTTGCCCTCGATCATGGCGTTGCCATCGGTGGTCAGGGCTGTGATCTGGCCGGTGGTGGTGATAATCTTGATATCCACGCCGCCGCCGGTGGCTGTGCTGTCTTCCACAAAGAGCAGGCGGGATGAATCGCCCCAGGAGGGCGCCGTGTTGCTGGCCCTGCCGTTGGTCAGCCGCTGCAAAGCCTGGGCGGCCGTTGTCTCGCCGTCCGCGCCATCCGGCTGGGGCGGGGAGGTCAGCGCCTGGAGGGGGATGACGTAGATATCGCTGTTGACGCTGCCCGGCTCGCGAGCGGAGAACGCCAGCACGGTGTTGTCCGGGGAGAAGCTGCCGTCATCCTGCTTTTGCAGAATACGCCCGCCCAGCAGGGTGGAAAGGAGCTGGGCGGAGCGGGAGCCGTCCGTCCAGGCCAGCTCCAGGCCCTGCTCGCCCGTGCCGGCGGAGTAGCGGGTGTAGACCATCATATCGCCCAGCGGCGAGAGATTAGGGTTGGCTGCCCGCTCATTGAAGAACTGGCGCGGCGGCAGGCCGTCCAGCGGAATCTCCACCAGCGGCACGAAGCCCGTGCCGGTCGTGTCATTGCCTTCCGCCACCAGCAGCTTGCCCTGGAACATGCCCGACCCGATGGCGGTTGCCAGCGGCGTCGCCGTCGCCAGGATCGATGACGTGGCCGAAGGCGGCGGCGTCCAGCTTGGCGGCAGAGTCGCGCCGAGGGGCGTCGGCGTGAAATCGGCCAGGATGGCCGCCTGGGTCGCGGCGGCAGCGGCGGTAGCGGCTTCCTGCTCGCGGGCGTCGATGGTCGCCTGCAGAGCGGCGGCGGTCGAAGCCTGTTCCTGCGCGATGCGGTTGTTGTTGGAGATAATCACGGCGAGGGCGGCGCAGATCAGGACGACCAGAATAGCCAGCCCGGCCCCGCCATAGATCACCACCCGCCGGCTGACGCCGGGGATGACCTCTTCATCCAGGGCGGATTTGGCGGCTTTCTTCTGGCGGGTTTCCAGCGAAGTCAGGATGGACTGGGCGCGTTCGTTGGCCGGGTTGATCGCCAGCACATTGTTCAAATAGATGATGCGTGTTTCGTCTTCCTCCGCCAGCGAAGCCAGCCAGAACCACGCCTTTTCATTCTTGTCGTCCCGTTCGACGATTTCCTCAAAAAGGGTGCGGGCGCGGTCTTTGTCGCCCTCGCGGGCGGCGGTAATAGCGTCACGCATGAGTTGGGCGATAGGTATCTCTTGGCTCAAGGCGCAACCCTCCAGTGACAGGTCAGTAAACTCACAAACGGCACAGACGCCGGAATAACCACCACCGTAACACTACCTGCGGGCCTGATCCGGCCCGGCCAGCCAGGCTGGCTCAATAGCCTCCCCCGGGCCGCGCGTCACCTGAACCAGGCGCGTGCCAAACGGCTCGATCAGGAAAATCTGGAAGCTCTCGGTCTCCCGGGTGGAGGAGAACGCGATCCAGCGGCCATCGGGCGACCAGGCCGGGTTGCGATCTTCAGCGCCGCCGTCGTTGCGGGTCAGGAGTTGTTCATTGGTGCCGTCGGCGTTCATGATGTACAGGTCGCTGTCGCCGCCGCGGTCGGAGACAAAGACGATATGCCGGCCGTCGGGCGACCAGGCCGGCTGGTAGCTGCTGCCCGCCGAATCGGTGAGCTGCCGCAGGTTCCCCGCGTCCGGCTGGATGCTGAAGATCTCGGTCTCGCCGGGCGTGCCCCGGTCGGAAGCAAAGACGATCGTCCGACCGTCGGGCGACCAGGCCGGGTCGCGGTCTATGGTCCGCTCGCTGCTGGTCAGGTTGACGATGCTGCTGCCGTCAACGTCGGTCAGGTAGATATCCTCTTCATTCCACGCCCCGACGCTGAAGGCGAAGCGGAAGCCATCCGGCGACCAGGAGGGCGAGTCCACGTATGCCGCGGCCAGATGGGTGATCGGCGTCGGGTTGAGGCCAGCCCCGGCGGGGGCGGAAGCCTCCGGCAGGGTGATCAGGGCCACTTCACGCTCATCCCCTATGTTGGTTGCATACAGCACCCGCCGGCCGTCGGGGCCGGGGGCGGGGCTTCGGTCATCGCCCGATCCGTCGGTCAGCGCTGTCCGGCCTGAGCCGTCGCCGCGGATGGTGAACAGGCGGTATTCCGCTTCATCATCGCCGCGCCCGCTGTAGATCAGGCTGTATTCGCCCGGCGGCAGGCCGGTGGGCGAAGGGGTGAAGGTGGGCGTGGCCGTCGGCGTATGGGATGGCGTCCATGTGGGCGGGTAGATGAAGCGCTCGTTCTGATCGGCGGTGACGATCAGCACCGGGTTGGCGGTAGGCGTCGCCGTGGCCAGCAGGGCCAGGGCCGTTTGCAGGCCAGGCGTGGGGGTCGCCGTCGGCGGCACCGGCTGCAGGAGCTGGCCCAGCCCCACGATGACGAGGCCGGTCACCATCGTGCCGACGAGGACGATCAACAGGGTCGAAGCGATCACGCCGATGCGCCGCCACAGGCGCGCCCGCTGCTCCCGCCGGAAGTCGTAGTATTCGACCGGCTTTTCCGGCGCGGAGGGGGTGGTCGGGACCGCCGCCGGGGCGGGGCGAACTTCTGCCCGCTCCTGTTCCCGCCGGGCCATAGCCAGCAGCTCCTCAGTCAGGCGCGCCTCCCGCTCCTCTGGAGAAAGGATCGGCTCTGGCTCCGGCTCTGGCTCGACCGGGCGCTCGACGACGGCCTGAAAGGCGGCCTCAGAGATACCGGCTTCGGTCCCGGCGGCCTCGATGCCGATGCGGTCGGCCAGGGCCTGGGCCTGTTCCGCTTTGCGCCGGGCGCGCGGCCCGCCCAGTTTTTCCAGCGCGTCGCGCGCCTGCTCATTTTGCGGGTTGATCTCCAGCACGATCTCCAGCGCTTCGCGGCGCTGGGCATTGTTTTCGGCGGCGGCGGCCATCCACAGCCAGGCGACTTCGTTAAACTCGTCGGCCCGGATCACCTGCTCGAAGATGGCGCGCGCCTCAGCCGGGTGACCGGTGCGGGCCAGTTCGATGCCCCGCTGGAGAAGATCGTGCAGTTCTGGCTGGCTGGTCAAGATTCGTTATCCTTCACCTGCTGCTGGCCCGGGCGTGATTCTGGGGTAAGCGCGCGTTGAATACGTCCGCGCCTCGCCGGTGCGCTCATGTCCTTCACCATGTTTATCTTAGACTCGATCAGCGGAGAATGCTATTGGCCCGGCAGTACGGGGTGGAGAAAAGTGAACAGCAAGCGGGCAGCCGGAAAGGCGGGCAGCAGAAAAAGCGGGGAGCGCGGAGACGCCCGGAAAGCAACCGGTTTTCCCCCTGGCATTCTCCGCGCTTTTGCAGTGAGCACTTTTCCCGCCCGCCTGTTCCCCGCCGCTGTTTTCCCCTATTCCCCGCTTTTCTCTGTATATTCCCACAGCGACCTGAGGATCAGGTAGGTCGAGACCGCACCCGGATCGGGGTGGCCCAGCGACCGCTCGCCGAGTGTCTTGGCCCGGCCCATCGACGCGACCATATCCTTTGTCGCTTCCATCCCCAGCCGGGCGGCCTCAGTTGCGGCGGCGAGCGCCTCATCCAGCGGAGCGGCGGCGGCCTGTTCCGCCGCTGCCGCCGCTGGCTCCAGCGCGTCCACCATGGTCTTGTCGCCGGGCTTCGTCTTGCCGCGCTCCTTGACCGCTGCCAGCCCATCGACCAGCCAGGCCGACAGGGCCGGCGAATCCAGAGTAGCGGCGCCGGCCAGATTCTTCGTGCCGCCGCGGAACCACGTCCCGAAGATGATGCCGGAGGCCCCGCCGACCGACGTGATCAGCGCCATGCCGGCGGCCTTGAACAATTCGTCCAGCGCGGCGAAGCTCCCGCCCTCCAGCTTCAGGCGCACAGCCTCAAAGCCGCGGGCCATGCCGATGCCGTGATCGCCGTCGCCGATGGCTTTATCGGCCTGGGTCAGCGTGTCGGTGTGGCCGATCATCTGTTCGCAGAGATAAAGCAGCATTTGCTGCGTTTCCTGCACAGTGAGGGATGACTTGCTCATAGGATCACCACTTGGTCCAGCCGAACGACCGGATCGGCATATCGTAGTAGCGCTTAAGCTCGTCATCCACCCGCATCAGGCTGATGGAGAAGCCGGCCATCTCCTGGGTGGTGAAGAGCGACCCGACGACGCACTCGTGCACGGTGACGCCGTTTTCCGCCAGGACCTGAAGCACCCGCCGGTTGGCGATCAGCAGCTCCATGGCGGTGGTGGATCCCGCGCCGTTGATCAGGACGCACACTTCTTCGCCGCGCTGGAGCGGCATGTCGCGCAGGATGAACTCCATCATCCGGTCCACCAGTGTGTCGGTGGAGACCATCTTCTCCCGCCAGACGCCCGCCTCGCCATGGACGCCCATGCCGATCTCGATTTCGTCATCGGCCAGCTCGAAGGTGAACTCTCCCGTCTCGGGGATCGACCCGGCGTACAGGGCGACGGAGATGGAGCGGATATTTTCCAGCGCTCTGGAGGTCACGCGCACAACGTCGTCCAGCGTGTCGAGCGTGGCGGCGGCCCCCCCGGCGATCTTGACGGCGAGCATGGCCCCGGCGATGCCGCGCCGGTTTTCGACCGGCCCGCAGGCCACGTCATCGCGCACCAGCAGCGTCCTGACCTCGATCCCTTCCTCGGCGGCCAGCTCGGCGGCCATGTCGAAGTTGAGGATGTCGCCGGCGTAGTTGCCATAGAGATACAGGACACCTTTGCCCCGGTGGATAGCCCTGGTCGCTTCCAGGATGATGTCCGGCGTCGGGGCGGCGAAGACGTTGCCCAGGGCAGCGCCGTCGGCCATGTTGTCTCCGACAAAGCCGTGGTAAGCCGGCTCATGCCCGCTGCCGCCGCCGATCAGGAGGGCGACCTTGCCGGCGGGGATATCGACGCGGGCCATGGCGTTCACGCCGTCGAGCTTCTTAACGCGCCCGTTGTAGGCGGCAACCAGGCCGTCGAGCATCTCCGGGACCACGTTCCGGGGATCATTGAAGATTTTCTTCGCTTTTCTCACCATTCGCTCCCTTTGTGTGTGCCTGCTGCTGAACTGCCGGCTGACGCCGGCTACCCTCTATTGGACCGTCGGGGCGTCAGGAATGCAAAAGAAAAGACCGTATCGTCTTTCTTCCGCGATTCTGGCGTCCTGGCAGTTTCTGTTCTGGCGCTTTTGCCCCGGGGATTGTATCCGGGGCGGGCGGGGTTTAGCCGCTGAGGATGACGGCAAAGAGCACGGCCAGGATCACGATCAGGATGAAGCCGCCGACGATCAGGACCCCGAAGATCAGCGTGCGATTGCTTTTGGCTTTTTCAGTATGGGCCATGCGCTGAAGCTCTTTGCGGGCGGCGGCGTTGTCCGGGTTGACCTTGAGCACCTTGACCAGGTAGCGGCGGCGGTCGGTCGGGTTGCGGGTCAGGTGGGCCATCCACAGCAGGGCGCGCTCGTTGCGCGGGTCCTCTGAGAGCACCTTCTGCAACATCACCCGCGCCCCCTGGGGATTCTGCTTGGCGGTCTGAATCGCCAGCTGGATCAGCTCTTCACGGTTGAGACTTCCTGCTTCTCTGGCGGGAGGGACCTGAGTCATGTGGCACGCCCTGTATGGCTGTTGTTCTTTACAAAATACAGACAATCGCTAACCTGATTATACAGCCAGAGCGCATTTTGTGGGCAAGTGAGAAATAGGTCTCAAAAATCGCGCGCAAGGCGCTCCGCGTGAAAGTGAGCGATTCGCGGTAAGAGGAGAACAGTAAGCGCCGGGGCGCGGTGGAATTCGCCCTCTTTGGATCGGTGCTGCGGGACTTCCGCTATGCGGCAGGATGGCGTTGCCGGTTACGCTCCGGCGCCCAACCCCGGCGCCAGGCGGACGGCGATCAGGGTGGCCAGGGCGGCGGCGATGATCGCGGCGGCCAGCCAGTCCCGCCCGGTCATATGCAGGACGCGGCGCTCGGTGCGCGGGCCGCTGCCCAGGCCGCGCACGGTCATGGCCATAGCCAGGTGGTCGCTCAGCCGCACCGACTGGATGACCAGCGCCGTCAGAATCGGGACGAACTGCCGGACCCGCCGGAAGATATTGCCGCGCTCCAGGTCCAGGCCGCGCGCTTCTTCGGCCTGCCTGATCGTGGTGTACAGCCCGGCGGCGATGGGGATGTAGCGCAGGGCCAGCGTGATCGTCAGCCCGGCGGTGTAAGGCAGCCCCGCCTGCACCAGGCCGCGCACCAGATCGTCGTGGCGGGTGGTGAACAGCGGCATCAGGGCCAGCAGGGTCAGCACATTGGCCCGGATGGCGATAGCCAGCGCGGCGGTTGCGCCGCCGGTCGTCAGGCGCAGCGGGCCGAGCGCGAACAGCTCCCGCCCGCCGGGGACGAACCAGGGCTGGATCAGGAGGATGAGGATCGTCAGCGGCAGCACGCCGCGCAGCACCCAGCGGATGCGCTCCGCTGGCACGCTGCCCAGCCGCAGCACGGCGATCGCCAGCCCCAGGGCGGCCAGCAGCGCCAGCGGCGTGACCAGCAGGAAGGCGGCCGCCGTCCCCGCCGCCGTCCCCAGCAGCTTGACGCGCGGATCCAGCCGGTGCAGCCAGGAATCGGCGTGGGTGTAGACATCGACGTACACGCTCATGGCCCGGGCGGCCTCCCCGGCGCGGCGTCGGCTTCAGTCAGCGCGGCCAGCACGTCGCGGATGCGCAGCGTCGGCCCCGGCAGGCCCAGGGCGCGCCCCAGGGCCACGCTGAACGGCTCCGCCAGGCCGGCTTCGGCCAGCAGATCGGGCCGGGCGAAGACCTCCTCCGGCGGGCCGTCGGCCAACAGCTCTCCCCGGCGCATGACCAGCACGCGGGTCATCTTGGCCGCCAGCCGGAGCTGGTGCGTGACCATCACCGTCGTGCCGCCCGCCGCCTGATGCGCTTCCAGCCAGGCGATCACGCGCCGCCGCCACAGGCCGTCCAGCCCGACCAGCGGCTCATCCAGCGCCAGGATCGGCGTGTGCAGGGCGGCGATGCTGGCCAGCGCCACCAGCCGCCGGTAGCTGAAGCTCAACACGGCGGGCGGGTGCTGGGCCAGCGCCGTCAGGCCGAACTGCTCCAGCGTCTCGGCCACGCGAGCGTCCAGCGCCGCGCCGCGCAGGCCCAGATTGTGCGGCCCGAAGGCGATCTCGGCCCGGGTCGTGGCGCTGAAGAGCTGGTGTTCCGGCTTCTGAAAGGCGAACCCCACCTGGCGGGCCAGCGCCGCGATAGTGGCCGTCCGCGTATCTACGCCGTTGATCAGGACCCGCCCTTCCTCCGGATGCAGCAGGCCGATCAGGTGGCGCAGCAGCGTGGTCTTGCCGCTGCCGTTGACGCCGATCAGGGCCACCGACTGCCCGGCGGGGATGGACAGGTTGATATCCCGCAGGATAGGCGGGCCGTCGGGATAGGCGTAGTGGATGTGTTCTAACTGGATGGCCGGGACGGTCACGGGCGGTTTGCTCGCTGGCAAAAACCGGTACAGGGTCCCAGTGTACCGCAAACGCCCCGGTTTGCGCCTGATGCTTTCCGCTACCGGGGGACCAGCACCACCACAGCCAGCACCACCAGCACCACCAGCATGATCGCGATCAGGGCCCCCAGCACGATCGCCAGCCGGCGGCTGGACTTCTTCTGCTGTCCGGGCTTCTTCCCGCCGCCCAGCTTGCGCAGAGCGGCGTTCGCCTTTTCGTGGGCGGGGTCGAGCGCGACCGCCCTTTGCAGGTGGCGGATAGCATATTCGCGGGTGGGGGCGGCCAGCGCGAACAGGTAGTAGGCGTCGGCGCTGCGAGGGTTGATATCGAGATAGTCGCGCAGCACGGCGTTGGCTTCATCTTTGCGGCCGGCTTTGATCAGGCTGGCGGCGCGGCGCAGATCGTCGTTCATCAGGGCGCTCCTTTGCGATAAGTCCGCTTCTACTATAGAGCACTTTGACGTCCAGGCATACTGCGCACCGGTGGGCGGCACGTCCTGGATTCGGGGTATTTCCGGGGAGAAAAGGCTTTGAACCGCGGAGACGAAGGGCACGGCGGCTTTTCGCCATTTGACTCCGGAGCGCTGACCGTCATAGACTGAAAACAGTATACACGCAGGCTGATGAGGAAGTGAGGCATCGCTCATGAATCGGACTGACTCTAACCGGGCCGAAACGCGCATTCTGGCTATCTCAGCGGTCCTTCTGTTCGGGCTGCTCCTGCTGCTGGAGCCGGCCGGCGGCCGCTTCACGCTGACGTTAGCCATCATCGGGGTGGTCATCTACGCCGTCGCCACCTACCACGCGCTGTGGGCGCTGGCCCACGATCTGCCGCGCGTCTTTGGCGGCCCGCCGGCTGCGCCGCCCCCGGCCGGGGAGGTGCCCCCGGCGGAGCGGAAATCGCGCCTGGCGTTCTTGCAATCGCGCGTCGCCGTGCTGGTGTACGCGCTACTCGTCACCCTGATCGCGATTGCGGCGGTGCTGCGGGGCGAGCTGACCGCGCCCGCCCTGGAACAAAGCTGGCCCATGGTAGCCCTCAACCTGGTGCAGGTCAGCCTGGCGCTGGTACTGCTGGCGCTGGTACTCCAGGCGTGGCTCTCCGCGCAGCGGCAGGCTGCGCCCGCCCCCGCGCCCGGCCCGGCAGGGGAGGAAGCGCCGCCGCCGCCCGACGACGTGCTCTCCCGGATGTGGGCGTGGATCACAATGTTCTTCGGCGGGCTGCTCCGGATAGTCGAAGCGTTTGTCATGATTCTGGTCAAGACGGTGACAGTCCTCCTGCCTTCAGTGGCGCGCTTCGGTAACGCCGATCGGAAGTATCTCGACAGCCAGAAGGACAACCTGATCAAGACGGCGCAAGAGCTTAAGCTGAGCGAGCAGCAGCAGACGATTATCAAAGATCGCTGGATCGAGCAGACTATCTGGGCCGGCGGCCGGGCCAATACCGAGCGCGACGCCAACGAAATTTTCCGCTGGTGGCAGATCGTCCTCGGCGCGTCGATCCCGGTTTTCTCCCTGCTGGGGGAGCCGGGCAACAATGTCGGTCGGGTTCTGGCCAGCATCGCCGGCGCGTTCGTGGCGATCATCACCTCGGTGCAGCAGTTCCGCCGCCCGGAGGAGCGCTGGCGCCATTACCGGATACTGGCGGAAAACTACCTGAGCGAGTTCTGGTCCTATGTCAGCCTGACCGGGCAGGACTATCAGGATGCCCGCAAAGAGGCTGAGGACGCCCTCGAAAAGGCCCGGAGTGCCGGGGATACAGAGATGAACCTGCACCGCCTGATGTTCGACCTCTTTGATCGCAATATGACCCGGCTTCAGAAGGAAGAGCTTTCCACTTTCTTCAACCAGACAATGCCGGCGCAGCAGGTTCAGCAGGTCCAACAGCCCACCCCGCCGCCAGCGGCGTAGCGCGCAGTCGCAGTTGCGCATTTTTGCGTTTGGCCCCATGATATAGGGGTGTGTCCGTGAGGTTTGGGAGACTAGAGGAGAGTACACTATGCCTGACAAGAAGAGCCCCGCCAAGAAGGAAAAGGCCCCGGACAAGAAGGCTCCGGCCGGCGGCAAGAAGGCCCCTGCCGCTGATAAGAAGCCAGCTAAGAAGAAGTAATCACACTGGCGGCGGACAGATGTCCGCCGCCACGTTTTTGGGCGGTTAAGCGCCCGCATCCACCCCCCGGAACACCGCCCGCACTTCCTCCGCCGTGCCGGCCAGCCGCAGCCGGGCGGCGATCTCCACCGCCAGATCATCCGGCACCGCGTCCACCACGAACGGGCGCTCCCCGGCCTGCCCCAGCCGCCGCAGGGCATAACGCTCCCACTGCTTCAGCTCGCGCCGGACGGCGTCAGCCTGCCCGGCCTTGATTGCCGGCCCGACTTCGCCGCTCCCGGCGTCGGCGGCCTCGTTGTCTTCGATGGAGATAGCCAGCGCCCCCGGCGCGGTATCCCGCGCCCCGGAGCCGCTGACCGGCGCGTCTCCCCAGGCGACCGGCGGCAGGTCATAAAAACGGGCGCGAATCTCGTTGATGCTCAGGACCGGGTAGGCCGTGCGGACTTCGGCCAGCCGGGTGCTGATGTCGGTCGGGCGGATGTCCTCGAAGTTCGCTTCCAGATCCGGCCCCCAGAAGGGCAGCAGCCCCGCCGTGATCTTGCCGGCCAGCCGGACCAGCTTGGGCCACAGCGTGCGCTCGATGAAGACGCGCTCGGCGATGTGAGCGTTGGCTTCGGTGGCGTTTTCGCTCCACAGGCCGGGCGGGATGCCGAAGATGTGGAAGACCTCCTCGCGGTTGAAGCGCCGCCCGTTGAGGAAGTCCACGTCCTGCTGGCTGAGGCCGATGCCCTGCCACTGGACCGCGCCGCCGCGCAGGAACGCCGTCCGCCGCTCGCCGCCACTGTAGGACTCCCGCCAGTCGCGCTTGATGCGCTCAAAGTCGGCGTCGCTGACAAAGTCGGTGATCGCCACGATCCCGGCGGGCACAGCCCGGTTCGCGCCGAAGGTGTCGCGGTTCCAGCGGGCCATGGCCTCGTCGCTTTGCACGGCCAGCCGGGCCGCTTCCAGCGCGCTCAGGCCGTAGTAGTCGCTGCGCGGGTGCCAGCGGCGGAAGTGGATCACCTCGGCGGCGTCCAGCGGGATGTCGCGCCCGTCGATCGTGTAAACGTAGCCGCGCACATGCTCCTGCGCATCGGGCGCGACGGCCACCCGGTCCGGGCGCAGCGGCCAGATCTGGGCCGGCAGGCCGGCGGCATCCCCGGCCAGGAACCAGTAAGCGTTGCCGGTCAGCTCCAGCATCCCGACCGTCTGCTCGATCAGCTCGAAGCCGCTGAGGGTGGGGTTCGGCGCGGCCAGCAGGCGCTCGGCGGGGTGCGCCTCCAGCGGCAGGCGGCGCTCCCCCTCGCGGCGGGTGACGTGCACGGGGACGAGGGCGGCGGCCTCGGCGATGCGGTTGACGGCCACATACACCCAGGAGCTGCTCTCATAAACGGCGGCCTGACGCTCGTAGGTGGACAGGGCCGGCCAGGCGAAGGCGTTGTGCTCGGCCATCGCCGCCAGATGGGGGATGCTCTGCCCCAGGCCGCGGCGGCGGGCGGCGAACAGACGGTCGAACCATCCAGGCATCGGATTCTCCTCTTTCATTTGTGCGGGCCTCACCCCCTGGCCCCCTCTCCGGCAATGACCTCACCCCCTGACCCCCTCTCCGTTGACGGAGAAGGGGGAGCCGGGCGCAGCGAGGAAGGGATGAGGTCAGGCGAAGCTCACCGGGCTGCCCATGCGCTGTACGCCCAGCCAGCCCAGCGCCGTCGCAATCACGGTGTCGTCGTGGCCGCCGGAGGGCGCGCCGTAGCGGTACAGGCCGGAAGGCAGCCGCTCCAGGGTGTAGGCGGCCAGCTCCCCGCGCAGGACAGGGTCATCCAGCAGAGTGACCTCGCCGCGCTCGACAGCCAGCGCCAGCGCCTCAATCAGCGGCCCCTTGCTCCGGGCGGTGGTGTTGAAGGGGCGCACGGGCAGGCCGCTCTGCTGCAGGGCTTCGATGTTGACGCTGCCGATGCTGTTGGCCTCCGCCCAGACGATATCGGGCCTCCACCGCTCAACCAGCGCCCGCAGCCGGTCGCGCTGCTGCGCCCAGCCCACCTGGCGGAAGCGATCCAGGGCGACCATCCGCCGCCGCCCGGCCTCGAACACGGCGAAGACGGTGTAATCGTCCACGCGGCCCCAGTCGATGCCGACGGTGTAGCGCGCGCCGGGGCGGGGGCCTGCTTCCGCCGCCGCCGTGCAGGCGGCCTCGAGGTCGCGGAAGACCTGCCCGGCATCCTCGATGAAGGCCGCCTCGTACTCCTGCCGGAACCAGCGATCGGGCATCTCCAGGCGGGCGGCGTCCACCTCCTCCGGCGCGATCAGGGGGTTGCCCAGCGTGGGATGGCTGAAGCTCTGCCAGTCCGGCTGGAGCGGGTCCAGGCCGAGCCGGTACAGGCGGTGGAACCAGTTCAGGCCGTTGGGGGTGGAAAGGAACAGGGCGCGCCCCCGCCGGTCGGAGAGGGCGGGGCGGATGGCCCCGGTCCACACTTCCTCCGGCATGAAGGCGGCCTCGTCCAGCACGGCCAGGTCCAGGCCCGCGCCGCGCAGGGCGTCCGGCTCGTGGCCGCTGCGGACCTGAATCTGGCCGCCGCCGGGCAGGACCACCCGCCGCCGCGTTTCGTCTTTTTCCACCCAGAGTCCGGCCAGGCTGCCCTTCAGGCTCCGCCAGACATCGTCGGCCATGCCGTAGGTCGGCGCGATCCACCAGCCGGAGCCGCCCAGGCGGGCCGTATCAAGCAGCGCCACCTTGCCCAGCTCCGTCTTGCCCCACCGCCGGCCGCAGGCCACGACGCGGAAGCGCGCCGGGTGGGCCATCACCGCCGCCTGCCCAGGGTGGAGCATCATGGACCGCACCGTTATAGACGAACTCCCAGCGGATGACGCGGTCGGAGGCCGGATCGGGGTTCGCCTGGCGTTGGAAGGACTCATCCGCTTCGAGCATCCTGATCACTTCGACGGCGGTCTTGAGCGCCGCGGCGGCCTGGTGCAGCGGGGCCTCCGCGATCTTGTCGGGCAGCGCTTCGGCCAGAGCCAGCGCGCTCTGGCGCAGGGCGGCGGCGATGGCCGCGTCGGACGGGGCCGGTTTGCGCATAGGGCCTCCACACAGGCAGATACAGGGTCCGGGGGGCCGCGCCGGGGGGGGCGGGCAGGCCGCTCGCCTTCCGGCTGGTGACGGAGACGCCGGTGAAGCCCGCGCCGGGCTGCGTCCCGTGCGGCGCGCCCTGGCCGGCGCGGCCCCGCTGACTGTCCTCAATTTAGCACGTATGTTCTAGAAGTGAGAGTAAATAGTTGGCCGATTCGGCATCGCCCCGGGGCGGGGGGTGTTCAGCTTTCAGGCTCATCCAGCAGCGCGAGCAGCTCCGCCCGCTCGCGCAGCGCCGGTTGCTCGTCCAGCAGTTGCTGCATTTCGCGGCGCCGCCTGGCGCGGTACTCCGGTGTTGCGTCAGCCAGAGCTGCCTGAAGCTGCGAGCGCGCGGCCTCCATATCGCCGCGCAGCCATGCGGCCAGCGCCCGCTCGTAATTCACTTCGAACGCAGTGTCGCGCTGGATGGCTTCATCCAGCATTGCGTCCGCGAGCGCGCCGTCGCCGCGAACGATGGCAATCTGAGCGCGGCGCAGCCACAGGTAGGCGCTGTCTTCGTGGCCATCAAGCGCAGCAGCGCGGGCCAGGTCGGCCTCGGCGGCGTCGAGGTGGCGCGCCAGGATACAGGCTTCGGCGCGGTTGCGCAGCAGCGGCGGGGTATCCGGCAGCAGGTCCAGCGCCTGTGTGTATGCCCCGACAGCCTCATCCAGGCGTCCCAGGGCTTGCAGCACACCCCCCAGGCTGGAGAGCGCCCAGGCCAGGTCATCCCGGGCCTGATCATCGCGGCGATAAATCGCCATTACTTTTTCCAGCACCTGCAGTGCGTCACTGTACTGTCCGAGACTGTACAGAGCATTGGCGAGACCTGTCAGGCATTGAGCCGCCCGATCGGAGAAGCCTTGCTCCTCGTAAGTGTCAGCAGCTTCCTGGTAGGCGGCGATGGCCCGGCGGAGGTTGGGGCCGCGCTCCTCGATAGCGGCGTAGTCGCTGCAGGCAAGCCCCAGATTGTTCTGGGTGGCAGCGTAGTCCAGCGGGGCGGTCTCCGGGCGGTAGTAGCGCAGCGCCTCTTCGTAGGCTTCGATGGCCCGGCGGAGGTTGGGGCCGCGCTCCTCGATAGCGGCGTAGGTCCAGTAGGAGACCCCCAGC
>WBZO01002973.1_pt1 | contig 20737 bp, 16 predicted proteins | sample 5204261 | NCBI WGS metagenome assembly WBZO01 (sample SAMN12412400, study PRJNA552823) | activated sludge metagenome | isolation source: activated sludge from anammox sidestream of wastewater treatment plant... | place: USA: North Carolina | collected 2017-09 | reverse complement strand
CTCCACCAAATTTTTTCGTCAATATCGTCGTTATTGCCGCCGTCAGCGTCGTCTTACCATGATCCACATGCCCTATCGTCCCCACATTCACATGTGGCTTCGACCGCTCAAATTTACTCTTTGCCATGATCTATCCTTATGCACACTTTACTTAATCAATTACTTTTTATTTATTATTGCTTCAGCTACATTTTTTGGCGCCTCTGCATAATGCTTAAATTCCATGGTGTATGTCGCCCTTCCCTGAGTCGCCGACCTTAAAGCTGTTGAATATCCAAACATTTCCGCCAATGGAACTTCGGCCCTTATAACTTTGAGTCCAGGTATATCTTCCATGCCTTGAATCATCCCACGACGCGATGACAAATCCCCTACAACATTTCCCATAAAATCTTCCGGCGTCTCAACTTCTACTGACATCATTGGTTCCAGCAATACTGGATTGGCTTTACGCATTCCGTCTTTAAATGCAATTGACGCAGCCATCTTGAATGCATTTTCATTCGAATCCACATCATGATATGAACCATCAAACAAGGTTACTTTAACATCGACAACCGGATAACCCGCCAACACTCCACTCGGCAATGTCTCATTCAGCCCCTTTTCAACTGCGGGAATATATTCTCGCGGCACCGCTCCGCCTTTTATTTCGTCGACAAATTCAAATCCTTTTCCAGCTTCATTTGGTTCCATTTTTAACCAAACGTGACCATATTGCCCTCTACCACCCGACTGCTTTACAAACTTCCCTTCAATCTCTACAGACTTTCTAATTGCTTCTCGATAAGCTACTTGAGGTGCCCCGACATTTGCCTCAACGCCAAATTCTCGCTTCATCCGATCGACAATGATTTCCAAATGCAATTCACCCATTCCTGAAATAATCGTCTGACCTGATTCTTCATCTGTTCTGACTCTAAACGAGGGATCTTCTTGCGCCAGTCTATTTAAGGCAATCCCCATTTTCTCTTGATCCATTTTTGTCTTTGGTTCAACGGCAACATGAATCACCGGTTCTGGGAAATCCATTCTTTCCAAGGTTATAATCTTTTGCGGATCACAAAGCGTGTCCCCAGTCACAACCTCTTTTAGACCAACTGCTGCCGCTATATCCCCCGCACGCACTTCTTTGATTTCTTCTCGTTGATTTGCGTGCATCTGCAAAATCCTACCTATCCTTTCTTTCTTGCCTTTGACAGAATTATAAATCGTGTCACCTGAGGTCACGACACCCGAATACACCCTGAAAAAGATTAACTGCCCCACATAAGGATCAGTGGCTATCTTAAACGCCAGTGCAGCAAAAGGCTCATCATCGCTCGCAGATCTTTTACCTGAACTCCCATCCTCATTTTCACCTTGAATTGCCAAAACATCTGTCGGCGCGGGCATATAATCAATCACCGCATCCAACATCGCTTGCACCCCTTTATTTTTAAAGGCGGTGCCACACATCATCGGAACTATTTCATTGTTGATTGTTCTACTGCGCAAACCTTTTTTTATATCCGAAAGATCCAAATCTCCGTTTTCCAGATATTTGTTCATCAATTCCTCATCAGCTTCAGCGGCAGTTTCCAACATTTTTTCGCGCCAAGACTCGGCATCAGCTTTAAGATTCGACGGTATATCGCGCTCTTCAAATTTCATCCCGCGACTCTCATCATCCCAATAAATAGCCTTCATTTTGACGAGATCAACCACCCCTTCGAATTTATCTTCCGCACCAATAGGTAGCTGAATCGGAACCGGTGTTGCTTTAAGGCGTGTTTTGATTTGATCATAAACACGCATGAAGTTTGCACCTGATCTGTCCATCTTATTTACGAATGCCAGTCTCGGCACTTGATATTTATTCGCTTGCCTCCAAACTGTTTCCGTTTGCGGCTGAACCCCGCCAACCGCACAGAACACGGTGCAGGCGCCATCCAGAACTCGCAACGAACGTTCTACTTCGATCGTAAAATCAACGTGCCCCGGTGTATCAATAATATTAATGCGATGTTCCGGGTAATTACTTGCCATACCCTTCCAGAAACATGTGGTAGCTGCAGAAGTAATTGTAATTCCCCTCTCTTGCTCCTGCTCCATCCAATCCATAGTTGCCGCGCCATCATGAACCTCGCCAAGTTTATGCGATACTCCAGTATAAAAAAGTATGCGTTCTGTAGTCGTTGTTTTTCCGGCATCAATATGTGCCATGATGCCGATGTTTCGATAACGTTCTATGGGTGTTTTTCTAGCCACAATTAAGCCTTACTTTCTGTTCAATTTGTACCGGTTACTTACTAAAATCTAAAATGCGAGAACGCCTTGTTCGATTCAGCCATGCGATGCACTTCTTCACGTTTCTTTACCGCGCCACCACGCCCCTCAGCAGCTTCCGCCAATTCACCTGCCAGCCGCGCATCCATCGACTTCTCATTTCTTTTTCTGGCCGCATCTCTAAGCCATCTCATAGCCAATGCGTTTCTGCGCACCGAACGAACTTCAACCGGAACCTGATAATTAGCACCACCAACACGACGGCTCTTTACCTCAACGATTGGTCTCACATTGGTTAACGCTTGCGTGAATACTTCCAGTGGATCACCACCTGTTTTTTTCTCGATCTGTTCTAGCGCTCCGTAGATAATTCTTTCAGCAACAGACTTTTTGCCACGAGTCATAAGCACATTGATAAACTTTGCAAGCTCAACATTGTGATATTTCGGATCAGGCAATATTTCTCTTTTGGGAACTTCTCTACGTCTAGGCATTGTAAAACCTCATTTCATTAATTCACTTATTTTTATATCGATCAGCTGATAATAAGATAGCAACTCTTAAGCAGATTTAGGTTTCTTGGATCCGTATTTCGATCTGCCTTGCTTGCGATCTTTCACTCCAGCAGTATCCAAACTGCCACGCACCGTATGATAACGCACGCCCGGCAAATCCTTAACCCGCCCCCCTCGTATTAAAACTACCGAGTGCTCTTGGAGATTATGTCCTTCACCACCAATATAACTTGACACTTCAAAACCGTTAGTCAATCGCACCCTCGCAACTTTTCGCAAGGCTGAATTCGGTTTCTTCGGCGTCGTAGTATAGACTCTAGTACACACTCCTCGCTTTTGCGGACAATTCTCTAGCGCAGGCACACTACTTTTAACTCGCTTGGCTGTGCGGGGTTTTCGAACTAACTGACTGATCGTTGGCATTTCTATATCCTAAAAAAACTGCGACGACTTTTAGCCGTCGGACTGCTTTTTGCTGGTATTGTTTATTCCAGTGAAGCTAATCGGAAATTAGCAATTCGCCGCCATCCAATTACTCCATCTTCAGGCGCGATAAAAAAGAGACCGGATTCTATTGGGTTTATAAATGCATGTCAAGACAATCAGTAACAATACCGATCCACTTCCATGCTTCGGCATATTATAATACTCAAACTATTACTGCCGCCTTGCAGTATAGATTTCATAAAACCTGAACGTAATTTTTTTAAACATCGCTCAATCCCTAAAATTTTGGAATTGCAGCGGATAACCGTTTTCAGTTTTTTTAATCAATTGAATAGCTTCCTGAAGAACATCTTTTTTTGCACCTGATACACGCACTACATCTCCTTGTATACTGGCTTGCACCTTTAATTTACTATCTTTGATGTGCTTGATTATTTTTTTAGCCAGTTCTGTTTCCACTCCGGTTTTTACAGTGACTGTTTGCTTAACCTTATTACCGCTTATTTTTTCCATCACACCTTTATCCAAGCAACGAACGTCTACATTACGCTTTGTTAATTTCGTTCTTAGAATATCCAGAACCTGTTCCAATTTGAACTCGTCATCAGCAAAAATCGTTAGCTGGTAATCAGTTTGCTCAACTCTCGCATCGGAGCCCTTAAAATCGAAGCGCGTACTCACTTCTTTATTGACCTGATCGACCGCATTCCTGACTTCCTGCTTATCCACTTCTGAAACGATATCAAATGATGGCATTGTTGTTCCGCTCAAGATTATTTTTTCTCACGACATCTGAAGCCTACTGTTTTTTTACGCGATTCTCATGAATGAATTGCACTGAAACTCATGCTTCACTGGATTTTTTCTTTGAAGCATTCGCCGCAATGCGCATCCTCAGCGCGTTAAGTTTTATAAATCCGGCCGCATCTCCTTGATTATATGCCCCAGCATCATCTTCGAAAGTCGCAATTGTTGGATCAAACAAGGAATCAGACGCCGAATCTCTGCCGACAACAATGACATTCCCCTTATACAATTTCAATCGAACCCATCCATTCACTTTCTCTTGAGTCACATCAATCATTGTTTGCAACACCTTCCGCTCCGGACTCCACCAGTAACCGTTATAAATCAAGGAAGCATAGCGAGGCATCAAATCATCTTTAAGATGGGCTACTTCACGGTCTAATGTAATTGATTCCATCGCGCGGTGCGCGCGCAATAAAATAGTTCCTCCGGGCGTTTCATAGCAACCTCTCGACTTCATGCCCACATAGCGGTTTTCTACCAAGTCCAACCTGCCAATTCCGTGCTTGCCGCCCAGTTGGTTGAGCTTCTCTAATACACCAGCTGGTGACATGGGTTTGCCATTTATCGCAGTTACGTCTCCAAGCTTGAATTCCAAGTCCAAATATTCTGGCTCATCCGGCGCTTTTTCCGGCGACACGCTCCAGCGCCACATCGACTCTTCCGGTTCTACCGCAGGATCTTCGAGCATTCTGCCTTCATACGAAATATGCAATAAATTTGCATCCATGCTGTACGGCGATCCCGCTTTCTTTTTCATCTCTACCGGAATACCATGCCTCTCAGCATACTGCAGCAACTTCTCTCTGGAAGTTAAATCCCATTCGCGCCACGGCGCAATAACGTGAATATCCGGCTGCAGCGCATAATATCCCAATTCAAATCGAACTTGATCATTCCCCTTCCCGGTAGCGCCATGAGAGACAGCATCAGCATTAGTTTCTTTTGCTATTTCGATCTGTCTTTTCGCGATCAACGGACGCGCAATACTGGTTCCCAGCAAATATTCACCTTCGTATATCGTATTGGCTCGAAACATCGGAAATACGAAATCCCGCACGAATTCTTCACGCAGATCGTCAATGTAAATTTCTTTAACACCTAGCTGCTTTGCCTTGGCTCTTGCAGGCTCAACCTCTTCGCCTTGACCGATATCCGCCGTGAAAGTAACAATTTCGCACTGATAAGTATCTTGCAACCATTTCAAAATAACCGATGTATCGAGCCCGCCAGAAAAAGCCAGAACCACTTTATTTACTTTTTTCATTATTTTTATACTTTCGTCAGATAAATTTTAATAACCTAATAATATTATTTTTTACAACTTTGCCGCATCCAGCTTGCCCAGTAATAAATATTCCATCAGTGCCTTCTGCGTGTGCAGCCGGTTCTCCGCCTCATCCCAAACCACTGATTGCGGTCCATCCAGAACCTCGGCGCTTACTTCCTCGTTGCGATGAGCCGGTAAACAGTGCATGAATAACGCATCCTTTTTCGCCAATGCCATCATTTCCTCGTCGACACAAAAATCGGCGAAATCATTCTTTCGTTGCTCCGTTTCCGCTTCAAAACCCATGCTGGTCCACACATCCGTGGTAACCAAGTCGGCCCCGATTACGGCCTGATGCGGATTAGCAAACTTTTCAAAATGCCTGGCGCTACTTAAGCCGATTTGCTCAGGATTAATATCATAACCGGGCGGTGTTGACACATGCACCTTAAAATTAAACACTTCGGCCGCTTGCAACCAAGTGCTGCACATATTATTGGAATCCCCTATCCACGCAACGGTTTTACCCTCTATCGAGCCTCGGTGTTCTGTAAAAGTAAAAATATCACTCATTATTTGACATGGATGATATTCATCGGTCAGTCCATTGATTACAGGAACTCGTGAATACTCGGCGAATCGCTTGATAATGTCATGTTTATAAGTGCGGATCATAACCAGATCGACCATGCGGGAAATCACGCGCGCGGCATCTTCAACTGGTTCCCCTCTTCCTAACTGGGTATCACGAGAAGATAAATGAATGGCCGTGCCACCCAACTGATGCATACCCGCTTCAAATGACAACCGCGTTCGCGTTGAATTCTTATCGAAAATCATTGCCAATGTGCGGTCGGTAAGCGGCCAATATTGCCGGTACTGCTTGAACTCCTGCTTTATCCAGCGCGCGCGTTCAAACAGGTACTCGTATTCATCACGGCGGAAATCATTAAATTGCAAGAAATGCTTTAATTGCATAACAAGATAAATAACTAATCAACTAACTGACAACTAATCAATTGTGTTCAGCTGAGCTATTCATAAACTCCTTTATTATCGAGCATGTAATATCGATCACTTGTTCCGCTTCATGCTGCTGCATCACTAATGCAGGCAGCAAGCGTATCACTTTGTCCGAAGTTACATTAATCAACAACTTCCTTTCCAAAGCTTTTTTAACCAATTCCGTGCAAGGTGCCGCCAATTCAATACCGGTAATCAATCCTTGGCCTCTGATCTGCACTACCCCCGGCACAGCCGCTAGCCGATCCCTCAATTGAACGCGCATGAAATCCCCCAATTGGGTGACGTGATCCAGCAGATTTTCATCCGCGATAACTTCCAATGTCTCGATCGCAGCCGCACACGCTAATGGATTTCCGCCAAAAGTCGATGCATGATTACCGGGTTTAAAGACCTCAGCCGCCACGCCTTTCGCTAAACACGCGCCGATTGCCACGCCGCCGCCCAATCCTTTAGCCAGTGTAATTACATCCGGTATGATCCGGCTGTGTTGAAAAGCAAACCATTTCCCGCTGCGGCCGATCCCCGATTGCACTTCATCCAGCATCAGCAACCAATCTTGCCGATCACAAAGATTGCGTAATTCCTGTAAATAATGCGCCTCTGGAATATTGACACCGCCCTCACCTTGAAAAGGTTCTACCAACACCGCGACAACATCCTTATTATTGGCAGCAACCTGACTAACCGCTTCGATATTGTTGTAGGGCACACGCACAAACCCGGTCAGCAACGGTTCAAAACCCGCCTGTACCTTACGGTTTCCACTTGCCGTCAACGTTGCCATGGTACGGCCATGAAATGACCTTTCCATGACAATAATGGTCGGCAATGAAATTCCCTTATTATGCCCATGAAGTCTGGCAAGTTTTATTGCGGCTTCGTTAGCTTCCGCGCCGGAATTGCAAAAAAAAGCATTATCCATCCCGGACAATGCGACCAAGCGTTCGGCTAATTGCTCTTGTTTCCGGATATGAAACAGATTCGATGTATGAATCAAAGTCCCGGCTTGTTCGCAAATAGCCCGGGTTAATCGCGGGTGGCAATGCCCCAATCCACAGACAGCTACTCCGGACAACGCGTCGAGATATTTCTCACCTTTGTCGTCCCACAACCACACTCCCTGCCCTTTTATAAAGGTAACAGGTAACCGTGCGTATGTATTCATCAAGTTAGACACAGTGCAACACTCGCTTATTTTGTAGATAAAAAACTGGATCAAGACTTGTTCCAGGCAAGAACAAGAAAAAATTTGAAGAAACGATTATGTTTACCTATTTAAATCGCTTTTTCAAGCTTTTTTTCTTTAAAGATCTTCCCATTATCGCAACTTATATTTACAGCAAAGTTAACTGAGAATCGATACCAGCATGTTAGAATAAAAAGCATCGAATTGTTCAGAATATGTAAAAACAAAAATAAGCCATCGCTTCTTAACCTGTTTAACCTGTTGTTTCTCTCAAAATTCCTAAGATATGAATCAGTTTGCCAAGGAAACCCTGCCCATCAGTCTTGAAGAGGAGATGCGGCGTTCTTATCTTGATTACGCCATGAGCGTCATCGTCGGACGCGCTTTGCCGGATGTCCGCGATGGTTTGAAACCGGTGCACCGGCGCGTATTGTTCGCAATGCACGAACTCTCCAATGATTGGAACCGGCCTTATAAAAAATCAGCGCGTATCGTAGGTGACGTTATCGGTAAGTACCATCCCCATGGCGATACTGCAGTCTACGATACCATTGTCCGTATGGCACAGGATTTCTCATTGCGTTACATGCTCATTGACGGTCAAGGTAACTTTGGTTCGGTGGATGGAGACAATGCCGCGGCGATGCGCTATACCGAGATCCGCATGTCGCGCATCGCGCATGAACTGCTGGTCGATCTCGACAAGGAAACGGTCGATTTCGGCCCGAACTACGATGGTTCGGAGCAAGAACCGCTGATACTGCCCACGAAAATCCCAAATCTGCTGATTAATGGTTCCTCCGGGATCGCGGTTGGGATGGCAACCAATATTCCACCGCACAATTTAAGCGAAGTGATTGATGCCTGCCTGGCGTTGCTGAAACACCCTGAAATCAGTATCGATGAGCTGATCGAACTCATTCCGGCGCCCGACTTCCCAACCGCCGGCATCATTTATGGTGTAGACGGTGTCAGAGACGGTTATCGTACCGGCCGGGGCCGCGTGGTAATGCGTGCTCGCACGCATTTCGAAGACATGGAAAAAGGCAGCCGCCAATGCATCGTCATTGACGAGTTGCCGTACCAGGTCAACAAAGCTAACTTGCTGATACGCATTGGTGAGTTGGTGCGCGACAAAAAGATCGAAGGCATCTCCGATCTTCGCGATGAATCCGACAAATCCGGCATGCGCGTCGTCATCGAGTTAAAACGTGGCGAAACGCCCGAAGTTATCCTGAACAACCTGTACAAAGAAACGCAAATGCAGGATACCTTCGGCATGAACATGGTAGCCCTGCTCGACGGCCAGCCGCGGTTGCTGAATCTCAAACAGATACTCGATGCCTTCCTGCGCCATCGCCGCGAAGTCGTCACCCGCCGCACCGTATTCGAACTCAGGAAAGCGCGCGAACGCGGTCACCTTCTGGAAGGTTTGGCGGTGGCATTATCCAATGTTGATGAAATCATCGCGTTGATCAAAGCCGCACCGACACCCGCCGATGCCAAAACCGCTTTGATGGCCAGAGCCTGGCAATCGGCATTGGTGAAAGAAATGCTCGAACGTGCAATTGCCGATGCCCAGGCGCTCCGCCCTGAAGGATTGGATGCAGCTTTCGGCCAGCAGTCGCAAGGCTACCATTTGTCGGACGAGCAAGCGCAAGCGATTCTGGATTTACGTCTACAGCGCTTGACCGGCCTGGAACAGGAAAAAATCGTCAACGAATACAAAGATGTCATCGATAAAATCATCGACTATCTCGATATTCTGGCCAATCCCGAACGTATTACCCGCATCATTACGGAAGAACTGGAAAGCATCCGGCAACAATTCGGCGATAAGCGCCGCAGCGAAATCGTTCTCGATGCACAAAATTTAAGTATTGAAGACTTGATCACACCTGCCGATGTCGTCGTCACACTATCGCACAGCGGCTATATCAAGTCGCAACTGCTCGACGATTATCGCGCGCAAAAACGCGGCGGACGCGGCAAGCTGGCGACCAGCACCAAGGAAGACGACTTCATCGACAAATTATTCATCGCCAACACCCATGACTACATCCTGTGTTTCTCCAGCCTGGGCCGCGTTTACTGGATCAAGGTTTACGAAGTGCCGCAAGGCGGACGGCAATCGCGCGGCAAACCGATTGTCAACTGGGTGCAACTGGAAGAAGGCGAGAAAATCAATGCCGTATTGCCGGTTAAAACCTTTGACGACGATCACTTCGTTTTCATGTCGACAGCCTTTGGCACCGTCAAGAAAACCCCGTTGTCGGATTTTTCCCGTCCTCGCAACAACGGCATCATCGCCATCGGCTTGGATGAAGGCGATTATTTGATCGGTGTTGAACTAACGGACGGCAAGCATGATGTCATGCTGTTCTCGGACAACGGCAAAGCCATGCGTTTTGATGAAAATGACGTGCGCCCGATGGGACGCACCGCCCGTGGCGTGCGCGGTATGAAACTCGGTCCCGGACAAAAGGTCATCTCGATGCTGGTGGCTGAAAATGAAGAACTGGCAGTACTCACCGCCACGGAAAACGGTTTCGGCAAACGTACGCCAATCGGCGAATACACCCGTCATAACCGTGGCACGCAAGGCATGATCGCGATCATCACCAGCCCGCGCAACGGCAAGGTGGTCGCGGCGAAACTGGTGAAACCGGATGATGAGATCATGCTGATCACTTCCGGCGGCGTCATGATCCGCACGCGCGTCAATGAAGTGCGCGAAATGAGCCGGGCCACGCAAGGCGTGACGCTGATCAATCTGGATCCCGGCGAGAAATTGGCCGGATTGGAACGCGTTGTCGAAAGCGAAGATAACGACAGCGACACTTGATGGTTTGGAACTGACCGGAATCTACGCAATGGAACAGATTTACAACTTCAGCGCCGGACCTGCAGTTCTCCCGCGGGAAGTATTGCAGCAAGCGCGGGACGAAATGCTCGATTGGCACAGCAGCGGCATGTCAGTGATGGAAATGAGTCACCGCGGCAAGGAATTCATGTCGATTGCGGCGCAAATGGAAAGTGATTTGCGTGAGCTGGCAAATATTCCCCAAAATTATAAAATCCTGTTTCTGCAAGGCGGTGCATCCAGTCAATTTGCGATGGTGCCGCTGAATTTGTTGCAAGGCAAAACCGCGGCAGACTATATCAATACCGGTCAATGGTCGACCAAAGCGATTGAGGAGGCCGGTCGTTATTGCGCCGTCAACGTTGCCGCATCATCCCAAGACAAGAATTTCACTTACGTACCGTTGCAAACGGAATGGCGTCTCAACCCGCATGCGGCTTATGTACACTACACCACTAATGAAACCATCGGAGGTGTCGAGTTCCACTGGATTCCTCAAACAGATGTTCCGCTGGTTGCCGACATGTCTTCGGATATCCTGTCACGGCCGCTGGATGTCACGCGTTATGGCCTGATTTATGCCGGTGCGCAAAAAAATCTCGGTCCCGCCGGGCTGACACTGGTGATCGTGCGCGATGATTTGCTGGGAAAACCCTTGTCCGGCACGCCGACCTTGTATGATTATCAGATCCACGCTCAGAACGACTCGATGTACAACACACCGCCGACCTATGCGATGTACATCACCGGCCTGGTTTTCGCATGGCTGAAAAAACAGGGCGGATTGGCTGCGATGGAAAAGATCAATATCACCAAGGCGGAACTGTTGTACGGCTATCTCGACAGTACCGATTTCTACCATTGCCCGGTCGCGAAAGCCGACCGCTCGCGCATGAATGTGCCGTTTACATTGAAAGACGCCGCATTGGACGGCGAATTTCTCAAACAAGCCCAACAGAATGGGTTGTTGCAATTGAAAGGACATCGCTCGGTCGGCGGTATGCGCGCATCCATCTACAATGCCATGCCGGTCGCAGGTGTCGCGAAGCTTGTCGCTTTCATGAAGGAGTTTGCCAGCCGTCATGCCTGAACAACAAACCTTTAAAATTCTGACGCTCAACGCGATTTCAACACACGGACTCAACCGCTTTCCCGCTGGCCGTTATCAAGTCGGGCATGACATCGCGGAGCCGGATGCCATCTTGGTACGCTCGCATAACATGCTAAATAGCGTTATCCCGGGAAGTGTAAAAGCCATCGGCCGCGCCGGTGCCGGTACCAACAATATTCCGGTGGAAGCAATGAATGCGCGCGGTTTGCCGGTATTCAACACACCAGGCGCAAACGCCAATGCCGTCAAGGAATTGGTGCTGGCCAGTTTGTTTCTGGCGGCACGCAATCTGGTGCCGGCATTGCAATTCGCCGATAGCCTGCAGGGCGACGACGCAGCCCTCAACAAGCAGGCCGAGGACGGTAAAAAACATTTCTCCGGTATTGAATTGCCAGGGCGTACCCTGGGTGTGATCGGTCTGGGAGAAATCGGCCGTTTGGTTGCCAATTCGGCCATCAGGCTTGGCATGAAAGTCATCGGTTTTGATCCGAAAATCACGGTCGAATCGGCTTGGAGCTTATCAGCGGAAGTCAAAAAAGCCAACAGCCTGGAAGATTTGCTGCGCCATAGTGAATTTGTCAGCGTACACGTGCCTTTGCTCGACTCAACGCGGCATTTAATCAACAGCAACACGATATCATTGATGAAGCATCATGTGATTTTGCTGAATTTCTCGCGCGGCGCGATTGTCGACGAAGACGCGATACTACAAGCTATCGCTAACAATAAAATTAAAACGTATGTCAGCGATTTCCCCAGTCAGAAACTGCAACATCAAAAAGGCGTGATCACCTTACCGCACCTTGGCGCATCAACCAGCGAAGCGGAAGACAATTGCGCTGTCATGGTGGTGGATCAGTTGATCGATTATCTGCAAAACGGCAATATCACCAATACCGTCAATTTTCCCGATACGCAAATGGAACGCGAGGCGCCTTTCCGGGTAGCGGTCGCCAACGCCAATGTGCCGAATATCCTGGGGCAAATCTCCACCAGCATGGCTAACGCCGGTTTGAATATCCATAACATGATCAACAAATCGCGCGGTGAAATGGCTTATACATTGGTCGACACCGATAGCCCGGTACCATCGCGCGTATTGGATGAGATCTCAGCGATTACCGGCGTGTTGATGGCGCGCTACCTACCCTTTCCGGAATAAACTCAAATACATGACCATATCGTGACAACCTTCATCAACCATGTCTGAACAGCTCAAACAATTACGGGACCAGATTGACGCCATTGACGACCAGTTGTTGCAACTTGTCAGCAAACGCGCAGGATTAGCGCAACAAATCGGGGATATCAAGAAAAAAGAGAATGAGAACAACGGGGCCAAAGCGGGTGTCATCGTATATCGGCCCGAGCGCGAAGCACAAATTTTGACCCGCATACAACAACATAACCCCGGGCCAGTTAGCGATGACAATATCAAGCGGCTGTTTACCGAGATTATGTCGGTATGCCGTGCATTGGAAAAATCCATGAATGTCGCTTATCTCGGCCCCAGCGGCACATTCTCCGAAGAAGCGGCAATAAAGCGTTTTGGTAGCGCCATCGCTACAGTCGCGTGTGATTCGATCGACGACGTATTCCGCGCAGTTGAATCAGATGTCGCCCAATACGGTGTGGTGCCGGTTGAAAATTCCTCCGAAGGCGCGGTCGGACGAACGATGGACCTGTTGCTGCAAACGCCGCTCAGCATTTGCGGTGAAATCCAGTTACCGGTTCATCAGTTTCTAATGGCGCAACAGACCGATCTAGCGCAGATCACCAAAATATACTCGCACCCGCAGTCGCTGGCGCAATGCCACCACTGGATCACAACCAACCTGCCGCATTTGCCCAGCTCAGCGTTATTTCACGCCGCCAGCAATGCCGAAGCCGCGCGCCAGGCCGTTGCCGATCAGCAAGCAGCGGCGGTGGCGGGTAAAAGAGCTGCCGAATTGTTCGGATTAACCATCTGCGCCGAAAATATCGAGGACGACCCGAAAAACACCACGCGCTTTCTGGTGATCGGCAAGCAGTCGGTCGACGCATCGGGGAAAGACAAAACATCGCTGATCATGTCCACCAACAATCGCTCCGGCGCCATCTACCGGTTGCTCGAGCCGCTGGCGCAACATGGCGTCAGCATGAGCCGGCTGGAATCGCGCCCATCGCGCACCGGCTTGTGGCAATACGTCTTCTTTGTCGACATCGAAGGCCACCAGCACGACCAACCGGTTGCCGCTGCCTTGGTGGAAATGCGCGAAAAAGCAGCCTTTCTTAAAATCCTCGGATCTTATCCAGCGACTTAAGATCGATTGCCGCTAACTTCTTGTTTTCCAGAAATCATTTTTTCATCCATAAAAATCTTAATCTTATGAATCTCTGTGATTTTGCTCCGGAATATATCCGTTCGATCCACTCTTATCAGCCCGGCAAGCCCATTTCGGAATTGGCGCGCGAGTTCAGCCTCGACGAATCCTACATCATCAAACTGGCATCCAACGAAAATCCGTTAGGCACGAGCCCGCTCGCACTCGATGCGATGATCCACGCGCTGCACGATATCGCACTGTACCCCGACGGCAGCGGCTTTGAATTAAAAGCCGCATTGTCGAAACGCTACGACGTCGATCCGGAACAAATCATTTTAGGCAACGGTTCCAACGACGTGCTGGATCTGGCCGCCCGCGTATTTCTTAAACCAGGCGCCGCTGCAGTCTACTCACAGCACGCTTTTGCGGTTTATCCGCTGGTGGTGCAAATGATGGGCGCCAACGGTATCTCCGTTCCCGCTCGCGACTATGGTCACGACCTGCCCGCAATGCTCGACGCGATTACTCCGGAAACGCGCATTGTGTTTATCGCCAGTCCGAACAATCCGACGGGTACTTTGTCGAGTGAAGAAGATTTGTTGCGTTTCATGGAGCGGGTATCGCGCGATGTGCTGGTGGTCATGGACGAAGCGTATTACGAGTACCTGCCGGAGCCCAACAAACCCGACAGCCTCAAATGGCTCAAACAATTCCCCAACTTGCTGATCACGCGAACATTTTCCAAGGTATACGGCTTGGCGGGTGTCCGCATCGGCTTCGGCTTGGCACACCCGGATGTCGCCAATCTGATGAATCGCGTGCGGCAACCGTTCAACGTCAGCAGCATCGGCTTGGTTGGTGCTCTGGCGGCATTGAATGATGCCGAATTTGTGCAACGTTCGTATGCGCTCAACCGCGCGGGCATGCTGCAGCTAACCGACGGCTTTCGCAAAATGGGTATCGAATCCATCCCATCGTACGGCAATTTCATCAGCTTCCGCGTCAAAGGCGAAGCCGGCAACACGCAAAAGGTCTATCAAAGCTTACTGCGTCAAGGTGTTATCGTACGTCCGCTGGGAATCTACGAAATGCCGCATCACCTGCGCGTCACTATCGGGCTGGAAGCGCAAAACCAGCGCTTCCTCGAATCGCTCGATCATGCCTTGAGCGAACTGGCGTAATTTCACACTATCCGGGGTAACTGCCATGACAACTGCCACCGCTTTGAACAAAATGGTCATCATCGGCGTCGGTCTGATCGGCGGATCGTTCGCACTGGCGCTACGCAAGGCGGGTTTGGTCCAACAGATCACCGGCATCGGCCGCAGCCGGACCAACATGCAACATGCTGTCGAACTGGGCGTAATCGACGAAATCGCCACCGATACCGCAGCGGCGCTGCATAACGCCGATCTGGTGTTCCTGGCGATGCCGGTCGGCCAGACCGCCGCGATCATGGAACACATTGCTCCGCACCTGCACGCTCACACCCTCATCACCGACGCCGGCAGCACCAAACAAGATGTCGTCACCGCCGCGCGCCACTACCTGCCGCTGCAAAACCGCCATCACTTCATCCCCGGCCACCCGATCGCCGGCGCCGAGCACAGCGGCGTGCAAGCAGCGCAAGCGGATTTATACGCTAATAAACATGTAATCCTGACGCCGCAGCCGGAAACCAGCATGGAAGCAGTCGAACGTATCCGTCACTTATGGCAAGCCTGCGGCGCCAACGTATCGCTGATGCCCGCCGATGAGCACGACCGCGTGCTCGCCGCGACCAGCCACTTGCCGCATCTGCTGGCGTTCACGCTGATGAATCACCTGCAGCATAGTACCGATCAACCGGAAAACTTGCTGCGCTTCGCCGGTAGCGGCTTCCGTGACTTCACCCGCATCGCCAGCAGTTCCGCGGAAATGTGGCGCGACATTTGTCTGGCAAATAGGGAGGCGCTGCTTGAGCAGATTGCGGCGTACCAGAATGAGTTGCACAGCTTGCGGGAAATGCTGGAGAAGCATGACGGTGAAGGGTTAGGACAAGCATTTTCGCAGGCGCGGGGTTTACGGGAAGATTGGTTGAAAAACAAATCCATAGAGTAAGAATATTCTTACAATTAAAGAAGAATAGATTTACAAAATATATTCTGTTTCTTGCCGAAATCTAATGCTATTTAACCTCGGCACAAAAGAAGCATGAAAAACTCTGAAATTCTCTCGCTCAATAGTCCGCTGTCTTTTATCAAACAAAAACATATTTTTAGCGGAAAATAGAAACGATGATGCTTTCACATAATAAATTGCGCATTCTAATCGTCGATGATTCCATTTCTATTCGTAGCGTTTTGCGAGCACTGCTTCATAATGATGATTATGATGTCGTCGGTGAACTTGGCAGCGGCGCAAAATTACTTGCTGCGATCGCCAGCCTGAATCCGCACATTATTTGCCTCGATTACAATTTACCCGATGCCGACGGCCTTACGCTGTTGGCTCAGATTCATTCAAATTATCCACAAATAGCGGTAATCATGATCACCGGCAGCAGTAACCGGGATCTTGAACATACCGCCGCAGAAGCAGGAACCGCTGGATTTATCTATAAGCCGTTTTCTCAGGCGCAAATTATCAATGTATTACAGAAAGTAGCGCATGCGCAACGGCTTTTGATGATTGCCGAGAAAAAACGTAATCCCTTTAAAGATAAACCGTTTCATGCCACAGCGGTGGTCGCTGATGACAGTCAAACACTGCGCCGTTTATTAATGGCGATCCTGTCTCATATGGGCGTCCACGTTGTTGGTGAAGCTCATCACGGCCAGCAAGCGGTTGAGCTTGTATCGGCACATAATCCCGATATCGTTTGCTTGGATTATGAGATGCCGGTAATGAATGGCCTGGAAGCGCTAAAAATCATACGTGATCAAAACCCGTTAACCAAGGCAGTTATGATTACCGCTGCCGCTAATCGTGAAACATTCAATCGCGCTGCAAGTTCCGGAGCAAAAGGTTACATCATCAAACCGTTTCATCCGGACAAAGTAACGCAAAACATTACCCGCATTCTTGCTTGCTAAATTCTAAAGGGATTTATCTATCAACGCATTATCGCGCACCAACATTTGATTTCCCAGGCTGCTTACCCGCCGCCCGCAGATCGACAATCTTATTCAACAACTGAAACCAAAATGGCGCGCCAAGCGATCCGGCAAAAGTCGTGATCAGAATGCCCATGATTTTGATAATCCATCCCATTAAATCGAGTTCCTTGCATACCCAAACTTCCGTTCCATTCTTCATTTCTTTCCAGCCAATCGGCAGATGCAATGCTTTAATTTGTTCAACCAATACTCCGGCGGACTTAGCGGATCGCTGAACATTCTCCATGGAATCTCCAACCATTGTCTGCTCGTTTGGCTGCGCCGCAACTGCTGCATCACCAGCCGGCGCTGATTTCTGTTCGACCAATCCTTGATTCATCAAACTTGCAACATCCATCGAAGAAGCCGCTTGAACCAGCGCCTGCCTGAGCGCGATATCGGTCCACAAAGTTTGGGAAATTTTGATGGCGTCGATATTCAAGGCAGTGCAAACAACAAAAGCAATGGTAAAAATAATCACTTGCGTTTTCTGTTTGTACCAGCCGCCGACTCGATCCATTGCATCGTTATACCAGTTTTCCAGATTTTTCCGTCCTTTTTCGAAGTCGTCTCCGGCCTCGTGCAGCAGCAGAATAATTGACCGGCCTGCCTCAGTTTTCGCGATCGTGCTTTGTTTTTCAATCGCGTCGATTAAAGATTGGTTGTTTGCCGGCAGCTTGCCGGTACTGCCGCATACGATATCGATCAATGCCAAGGTAAAACTTTTTGGTGGAATATACGAAGGCTTTTGCCCTGTTTTTGAAAGTCCGTTGATCAATGGATGCTTATAAAGATCCTCCACCAGTTTGTTGCCTTCACCCGATTGCAACAGATTCATCAATCCCGCTTCGAGATTTTTCGCACGCATGCGCAAAAATTGCGCCAGCATCTCGTTGATTGCCGAACAAAGCAAACTGATCAACACAAAAAGAAAAACCATCCCTAACGCAATATCCAAGATCGAGGAATTCAGCATTTTTTCACCTTATTTATGAGCCGTTATGCGTGATTTTTACATTGAAAATACCGGATTAAAAACTAATCAATCCGTTTGACAGCTTTTTTTCTTTTCAGTATAGTCCAAATCATACCGGGGTTAATATTTTTCTACGCCAATAGAAAAAACAAATAATAATAAAGGGTTATCCCATTATTAGCTGCATCAAAACCCACCTAAAAGACCCTCAATCGAGACAAAACCGATCTGCATACTTTTATGGATCGGTGAATTCAGTCAAGTTTTAAGCATCGCAAAAACTTCCAAAACCATTGGTGAGTTTTTACAAGCGTCACTGCATCCGATCAAACCCGGTCATTTTATGACAGAAGTGATTGGTTGAATTATTAAGACAAGCGCAACTGTGCAATCGTACGGTTGCTGAGCTTAATTAATAGGCGGTTACTATGGCTGCAAACATCTCGTTCAAACTGTCCGGTTATCCGGATAGCATCACCCGGAATTCCGCTGCAGCATCGTTGCCGCGCGCCGGGGCCATCATCAGCAATCTAAAAGGTGCCAGCCGGGCGCATCATACGCAGGTTGGCTTGGGAACACTGGGTTTTTTTGCCGCGAAACGAAACGCACCGGACTGGCAGTCGCTGGTATTGGTATCCAACCGGCATGTCTTGCTCGCCCACGATGCCGGATGCGGCGACATAATTTTCCAGCCTGGTTACGAAGAACAAGGCGATCAAACCGTGTTTGACGTCTCACACTTAAACGCCATCGCCAAAATCGATCATACGGGAATGTGCGGACACTATCACTACGCCTATCCCGGGGAACCGGAAAAACCTTATTTCATCGACTGTGCAACCGCTGCCTTATTATTAAAGCAGACTGAAAATCCGCTGCGTATTCACAGTAAAGCCCAGTATTTCACCCAAGTTGCCAGGATTCATCCGCACGACACCTTCGAAGGCAGAGAACTCAAAGTACGCCTGCCGGGCCGGAGTGACACGATTTGGGGAAAAGTCATCGATAGCGAAGCCACGGTTGAAACAGTTTCTGGCGGACGCTGCCACAATACGTTGGTGATTCGCGCCATACCGGATGACAAAGGTGAGTTGCACCCGTTCTCGCACAAAGGCGATTCCGGCGCATTGCTCGTCGATCAATACCAGCGCGCCGTCGGCTTGTTGTGGGGTCAACACATGCACGACCCTTACATAGCTTATGCCTGCCATATCCACCCCGTACTGAGTTTTCTGCAGATTATTCCTTGGCGTTTCAATTTTTGTGCACCGCAATCAACCCAAAAGGATATGCGCGATGCCGCAGAAAAAATTCATTCAATTCCCAAATTATTTCCGCATCGCATGGAGGTGAGGTGATGGATCAAAAAGAACTCGCTGCATTACACGCGGAAGCCGAAGCCGAGCTGAAAAAAATTCCGGGTGTGGTCGGCGTCGGCTACGGCTTGAAAGAAGTCGGCGGCAAAACCACCGATCAGATTGCGTTTCGTGTTTACGTCAAGGAAAAACGCAAACCGGAAGATTTGAATCCTGCGGATGCCATCCCGAAAGAATACAAGGGCATACCCACCGATGTGGTGCTGATCATTCAAACCAAACCGCTGCATTGCGAAGATTTGAGTCAACATTCACCATTGATCGGCGGTATATCGATCACCAATTTCAAAGCCGATAATTCAGGCCAAATCGGCGTCGGAACCTTGGGATGCTTTGCTACATTGAACGGCGTCAGCGGACCGGAAAATGTCGTGTTGCTTTCCAATAATCATGTGCTTGCAAGCAATAATGCAGTCAATGGCGATACCGTTTACCAGCCGCGCCATATCGAAAGCGGAGGAGTCATAAGTCCCGATGGCACACAGGAACGGCGTAATCCGATTGGAAAAATCCATAACATCGGGCAGCAAGCAGTTTATTCTTATGCCTATCCCAGTGAAACAGCCCAAGATTATTACTTGGATTGCGCCATTGCCAAACTGGATATTTGCATTTCCAGCTGGTGCAACACCAATTGCGGCGTATCGTACAAAAACGAAATTCGCAGCTTGAATATTGCTGGTAACAGCAGACTGGAAGACGTTGTCCGTGTCGCGCAAAGCGATTTGAGTGGCGGTGACTATGTTGTCCACAAAGTTGGACGCAGAACCAGTAAAACCACCGGTAAAGTTATCGATACGATTGCAATTGACGCCGCAGGCGGGCGTTTTATGCTGATCGAAGCTACACAACCCGACTGCAACGGTACACTACAATTTTCCGCGGAAGGTGATTCAGGATCCGCCGTAGTCAACGCACAAAATAGACTCGTCGGGCTTCTGTACGGTGGCGACGCAAGTAATCCGGCCAGATCGGCGGCCTGCCATATCCACCCGGTCATGGCCTACCTCAGCATCACTCCCATCACCACTGCCAACCCGCCGGTTGGTCCCGCCGGGCAGACGTTGAACGATGTCGAAGGCATTTTTACCGGCATCAACCACACCACCGAAGTGCGCGAGCGCTTTTTGAATACGCGCAAAGGCGCAGAGATTTACCAACAGATACTCGATCACCGCCAGGAAGTCATCGCGCTCGTCAACCACCGGCGGCCGGTCACCGTGGCCTGGCATCGCAGCAAAGGGCCGACGTTCCTGGCGCATTTCGTTAACAATGCACGCGATCCGGCGCATCTGATTCCGTTTGAAGTGGAAGGCATCACGCGCGATCAGATGATCCGGCGCATGGCCGAGGTGCTCACGCAGCAGGGCAGCGAGTCTTTGCAACAAGTCATCCGCCACTACTTTGACGAAGTGATGGGATTCATCAACAGTTTCGATAACCTGCACG
>WBZO01002972.1_pt1 | contig 20738 bp, 20 predicted proteins | sample 5204261 | NCBI WGS metagenome assembly WBZO01 (sample SAMN12412400, study PRJNA552823) | activated sludge metagenome | isolation source: activated sludge from anammox sidestream of wastewater treatment plant... | place: USA: North Carolina | collected 2017-09 | reverse complement strand
CCAGGAGCGGAATCATGAGAATCACGTAGCGGCCCGGCGCCTGCCGTGCGATGCGCTCGCTCTCGGCGCGGATCAATGGATGGAGGATCGCCTCCAGGCGCGCGCGCGCGCTCTTGTCGCCGAACGCGATCGCGCGCATGCGGGCGCGGTCGAGCGCGCCGGACGGATCGACGACCGCGTCGCCGAAGGCCGCGCGGATCGCCGGCATGGCGCCGCCGCCGGACGCGGTGAGGCGGTGCGCGAGGGCGTCGGCATCCACCACCGTCACACCGCGGTCCTCGAACGCGCGCGCTACGGTCGACTTGCCGCTGCCGACGCCGCCGGTGAGACCGACCGTGAAGCGGCGCTTCACAACAGCGTGGCGAGGTAGCGGTCGAGGAGGGCCGGGCCCCAGAACAGGGCGATCAGACCGGCACCGGCGAGGTAGGGCCCGAACGGGATCGGCACGTCGCGGCCGCGGCGCGCGAGCACCATCAGCGCGCCGCCGACCAGCGCGCCCACCAGCGACGAGGCGAGGATCACGAGCGGCAGCATCTTCCAGCCGAGCCAGGCGCCGATCGCCGCGAGCAGCTTGAAGTCGCCGAACCCCATGCCCTCCTTGCCGGTCGCGAGCCGGAAGGCCCAGTACACCGACCAGAGAATCAGATAGCCCGCCACGGCGCCGATCACGGCCGTCGGCAGCTCCACGAACGTGCCGCGCAGGTTGAGGAGCAGTCCGGCCCACAACAGCGGCAGCGTGATCGCGTCGGGCAGAAGCTGGGTGTCCACGTCGATGAACGTGAGCGCGATCATGCACCAAATGAAGACCATCGCGCCGCAGGCCTGCCAGCCGAATCCGAACCGCCACGCGGCGTACCCGGTGAGCGCCGCGGTGAGCGCTTCGACGACCGGATAGCGCACGCCGATTCTCGCGCCGCACGCGGAGCACTTCCCGCGCAGCCACAGGTACGACACGACCGGGACGTTCTCCAGCGCGGTGATGCGGTGCCCGCAGGCCGGGCAGGCCGAGCGCGGCGTGGCGAGGTTGTAGCGCGCCTGCGGCGCCGGCGCCTCCCCGCGCAGCTCGGCGCACTGGGCGTGCCAGTCGCGCTCCATCATCTTCGGCAGGCGGTGGATCACGACGTTCAGGAACGACCCGACGGCGAGCCCGAAGAGCGCCGCGAGCGCGGCGAAGAGGGCGGGGTTCGCGCTGAGTTCGGGAAGGGTCACGGTCGGGCTTGCGGCGGCGCGCCGGCGCCCGGCCGTGCGCGCGGCGACGCACGCGGCACGGGCGCGCCTCGTCCGCGCGGGTGCGCTAGATCGCCTGGCCGAGCTTGAAGATCGGCAGGTACATGGCGACGACCATGCCGCCGATCAGCGTGCCGAGCACGACCATGATCATCGGCTCCATCAGGGAGGAGAGCGCCTCCACCGCGTCGTCGACCTCCTGCTCGAAGAAGTCGGCCACCTTGCCCAGCATCGCGTCGAGCGAGCCCGACTCCTCGCCGATCGAGGTCATCTGCACGACCATGTTGGGGAACACGTTGGAATTCTGCATTGCGGCGGTGAGGCTCGTGCCGGTGCTCACCTCCTGCTGGATCTGCTTGGTCGCATGCATGTACACGTAGTTGCCCGAGGCGCCGCCGACCGAGTCGAGCGCTTCCACCAGCGGCACGCCGGCGGCGAACATGGTCGAGAGCGTGCGCGTCCAGCGCGCGATCACCGACTTGCGGATCAGGTCGCCGAACACCGGCAGGCGCAGCATGAAGCGGTCGATCGCGATCTGGACCGCGAGCGAGCGCTTCCACAGCTCGAAGAAGCCGTACACGCCGCCGATGATGATGCCGAAGATGAGGTACCAGTACTGGACGAAGAAGTCCGAGATGCCCATCACCAGCAGGGTCGGCGCGGGCAGGTCGGCGCCGAAGTTGGTGAACACCTGCTTGAACGCCGGGATCACGAAAATCATGATCACCGCGGTGATGATGAACGCGACCACGATGATCGCGGTCGGGTAGAACAGGGCCGACTTGATCTTCGACTTGATCGCGAGCATCTTTTCCTTGTAGCTCGCGAGCCGGTCGAGCAGGGTTTCGAGGATACCCGCCTGCTCGCCGGCCTGGATCAGGTTGCAGAACAGGTTGTCGAAGTAGAGCGGGTGCTTGCGGAACGCGGCCGCGAGGCTCGATCCGGTCTCGACATCCGAACGGATGTCCATCAGCAGCTTGGTGACGCGCGGGTTGGCATGGCCCTTGCCCACGATGTCGAAGGACTGGAGCAGCGGCACGCCCGCCTTCATCATCGTCGCCAGCTGGCGCGTGAACAGGGTGATGTCCTTGTCGGTGATCTTCCGCCCGCCGCCGAGGCGCTGCTTGCGCACCTTGGTGACGTTGATCCCCTGGCGGCGCAGCATCGCGTGCACGACGTTCTTGCCGCCGGCGCGCATCTCGCCCTTGATCACCTTGCCGGTGCGATCGCGGCCCTCCCACAGGAAGACGGTCTCCTTCACCTTCATCGCGTCGCGCTTGAGTGCCCCTGCTGCAGTCGCCATGTGCGTTGCCTCTACCGGTTATTCGTTCGTGACGGCCATGACCTCTTCGAGCGAGGTCAGTCCCTGCTTGACTTTGAGCAGCCCCGACTGGCGCAGGTCGCGCACGCCCTCGAGCCGGGCCTGGTCGGCAATCTCCAGCGCGTTCCCGCCGCGCATGATCAGGCGCCGCATGTCGTCGGTGATCGGCATCACCTGGTAGATGCCGACGCGGCCCTTGTAGCCCGATCCCTTGCAGCGATCGCACCCGACCGCGCCGAAGGGACGCCAGCTGCCGTCGATCTCGTCCTCAGCGAAGCCGGCGTCGAGCAGCGCTTCGATCGGGATGTCGGCGGGCTTCTTGCATGCGCACAGCCGCCGCGCCAGACGCTGCGCGGTGATGAGGATCACGCTGGAGGCGACGTTGAACGCCGGCACGCCCATGTTCACCAGCCGGGTGAGCGTGGTCGGCGCGTCGTTGGTGTGCAGCGTCGAGAGCACCAGGTGACCGGTCTGCGCCGCCTTGATCGCGATTTCCGCGGTCTCGATGTCGCGGATCTCGCCCACCATGATGATGTCCGGGTCCTGGCGCAGGAACGCGCGCAGGGCGGTCGCGAACGTGAGCCCCGCCTTCTCGTTCACGTTCACCTGGTTCACGCCGGCGAGGTTGATCTCGGCCGGGTCTTCGGCGGTGGAGATGTTGAGGCCGGGCTTGTTGAGGATGTTGAGACAGGTGTAGAGCGAGACGGTCTTGCCGCTGCCGGTCGGGCCGGTGACGAGGATCATGCCGTAGGGCCGGCCGATCGCCTCGAGCAGCGCCTCCTTCTGGTCGGGGTCGTAGCCGAGCGCGTCGATGCCGAGCATCGCCGAGGACGGGTCGAGGATCCGCAGCACGAGCTTCTCGCCGTGCAGGGTGGGCAGCGTGCTCACGCGGAAGTCGATGTGGCGATCGCGCGCGAGCACGAGCTTCATGCGCCCGTCCTGGGGCACGCGCTTCTCCGAGATGTCGAGCTTGGAGATCACCTTTATGCGCGAGGCGATCTTCTCGCGCAGCATCAGCGGCGGCTGCGTGATCTCGCGCAGGTCGCCGTCGATGCGGTAGCGGATCCGGTAGAAGCGCTCGTAGGGCTCGAAGTGGATGTCCGAGGCGCCGTCGGCGATCGCGTCGAGCATCACCTTCTGGATGAACTTGACGACCGGCGCGTCGTCGACCTCCTGCGCCGCCGCCTCGGCGGCGGCCGACTGCTGCTCGTCGTCGGTGAACTCGACCGACAGGTCCTCGTCGACGAGCTGCTTGAGCGTGACGTCGCCGCGCTCGAGCACCCGGTTGAGGACGGTGCGCAGCTTGTCGTCCTCGACCACGATCGGGTCGATCGACATCGAGGTCTGGAACTTGACCTCGTCGAGCACCTGGCTGTTGGAGGGGTCGGAGACCGCGACCGCGAGCCGGTTGCCGCGCTTGCGCAGCGGCAGCACCCGCCGCTCGCGCATCAGCTTGCGGTCGATCGCGTCGAGGGGGAACGCGGCGGCGTCCAGCGCCTCGAGATCGACGAGCGGCAGGCCGAAGACGTGCGAGGCGAACTCCGCGACGTCGAGGGGGCTCAGGCGGCGGCTCTGGACGAGCTGCTCGATGAACGGGGCGCCCGCGTTGCGCGCCTGGACCGACACCTCCTCGGCCACGGCCTCCGGCAGCCGGCCGTGCTGGACCATGGCCCGCGCGAGACCGCTCAATGCACTGCCGAAACTCGGATTGACCGCCATCCCCCCCGCCGCGATCCGCCGCCCCAAGGAAGACGCATCATGCATGCCCCCCGGAGGCCTTGTAAAGCCTAAAGTTTCACACCTAAGGCCATGAAGAAAGGGATTTTTTGTACTCGCCGGAGGGCCGGCGGACCCGCTCGGCGCCGGGGTCCGATCAGGGCGTCGCCACGGTCTCGGGCACGGGCTGCGGGCGGAAGAGCCGGACCGTTTTCACGACGCGGTCCTGCGTCTGGACGATCTCCATCGGAACCCCGGCGATCTTCAGGCTGACCCCGCCCTCCGGGATGTCCTGGAAGTGCTCCAGGATGAGGCCGTTCAGGGTCTTCGGGCCGCCGACCGGGAGCGCCAGTCCGAGCTTGCGGTTGAGCTCGCGCAGCGAGCTCCCGCCCTCGACCAGCGCGCTCCCCGCGTCGTCCCAGGCAAACGCGGAGGCCTTCACCGGCGCGGCGGTGGTGAACTCGCCGATGATCTCCTCGATGATGTCCTCGAGGGTGACGAGCCCCTGCAGCTCGCCGTACTCGTCCACCACGAGCGCGAGCCGCTGCCGGTTCTCCTGGAAGTACTGGAGCTGGGCGACGGCGGAGGTGTCGGCCGGGACGAAGTAGGGCTCGGCGAGCAGGGCCTCGAGCGCCGCCTTGTCGAGCTCGGGCGCGCGCAGCGGCGCGAGCGCGCGCCGGATGTGCAGCACGCCGACCACGTTGCCGAGCTCGCCGCGGTAGGCGGGCAGCCGCGTGTGGTAGCTCGTGGCGATCTGGTGCGCGAGGTCCTCGGCCGGCGCATCGAGATCGATCGCCTCGATCTGGGCGCGCGGGGTCATGACGTCCTCGACCGAGATGCGCTCCAGGTCGAACAGGTTCACGAGGATGGAGGCGTGCTTCCTGGGGATGAAGTGGCTCTGCTCGAGCACGAGCGAGCGCAGCTCCTCGGGGCTCAGCCGCTGCGGCTCGCCGGCCGTCCCCGGCCGGATGCCGAGCAGGCGCAGGATCGCGGTGGGGAACAGGTTGACGAACCAGACCACCGGGTACAGCGCCTTGAGCAGCGGCCCGAGCAGGTAGGCGAGCGGCAGCGCGATCCGCTCGGGGAAGGTCGCGCCGAGGACCTTGGGCGTGATCTCGGAGAACACGACGATCAGGAACGTGATCGCGCCGGTGGCGACCGCGAGCGCGACCTGGCTCTGTCCGAGCAGCCTGATCGCGATCACGCCGCTCAGCACCGAGGCGGCGCTGTTCACCAGGTTGTTGCCCACCAGGATGACGCCGAGCAGGCGGTCGGTGCGCGCGAGCAGGACGGTGGCGCGGGCGGCGGCGCGGTTCCCGAGGCGCACCATCGCGCGCAGCCGGTAGCGGTTGAGCGCCATCATGCTGGTCTCGGCGATCGAGAAGAACGCCGAGACGACGAGCAGCAGCGCGAGCGCGACGAGCTGCGCCGTCAGGGAGATTTCGATCAAGGGCGCGGGGCGGGGAGGACGACCGGCGCAGTATAGCCCCGGCGCGGTGCGGGTGCGGCGCTAGGCGCCGCCGCGGCCGAGCACCACTTCGAGCACGAACCGGCTGCCGACGTAAGCGAGGAGCAGCGCGACGTAGCCCGCGAGCGTCCAGCGCAGGGCCTTGCGGCCGCGCCAGCCGTAGCGCCAGCGGCCGGCGAGCAGCAGCCCGAAGATCACCCACGAGATGACCGCGAACAGCGACTTGTGGTCGAACCGGAACGCGCGTCCGAACACCTCCTCCGAGAACGCAATGCCGGTGAGCAGCGTCAGCGTGAGCAGCACGAAGCCGAGCGCGAGGATGCGGAACAGCAGGCGCTCGAGGGTGAGCAGGGGAGGCAGGCTCGCGAGCGGTCCCGCCAGCAGGCGCGGCCCGCCCGCGTGGCGCTCGCCGCGTCCGGGCGGGCGGCCGAGGCGATCGCCGTGCAGCGTGCCCTCGAGCAGCGCCATCAGCAGCGCATGGAGGGCGCCGATGGTGAACAGGCTGTAGGACGCCATGGCGAGCGTCAGGTGCGCGCGGTAGCCGACGCCGTGCGCGTACGGCGGCGCGGTCAGCCCGGGGAACGCCGCCGGCATGATCACGCACACCGCGGCGAGCGGCAGCACGAGCGCCTGCATGCCCTCGAGGTTCACGAACAGCGACTCGAACCAGTAGATGAGGACCGCGAGCCAGAGCGTCACCGACAGCGCCTGCCCGAACCCGAAGCGCAGCGTGGGCGCCGCGAACAGCCCGGCGTAGAGGAGCCACGTGTGCAGGGCGAGCGGCACCAGGATCGCGGCGCGCTCCCAGCGCGCGAGCCCGGCGGGGCGCGGCGCGGCGGCGCGCGCGCGCGTGCGCCAGAACTGCACGGCGAGCGCCGCGTAGAGAAGCGCGGCCACGGCGTAAAGTAGAATCTCGCCCATCGCGCGGCGATTATCCCATCATCCCGCGCCCCCATTTCCCGCGGCAATGCTCGACAACCTCACCCAGCGCCTCGCGCGCGCGATGAAGACGATCCGCGGCGAGGCGCGCCTCACCGAGGCGAACATCGCCGATGCGCTGCGCGAGGTGCGCATGGCGCTGCTCGAGGCCGACGTGGCCCTGCCGGTCGTGCGCGAGTTCATCGCGCAGGTGAAGGAGAAGGCGCTCGGCGAGGAGGTGGTGGGGAGCCTCACGCCGGGGCAGGCGCTGGTCGGGGTCGTGCAGCGCGAGCTCACCGCGCTCATGGGCGGTGCGGCCGCGGGGCTCGAGCTGGCGGTTGCGCCGCCCGCGGTGATCCTCATGGCGGGCCTGCAGGGGTCCGGGAAGACCACCACCACGGGCAAGCTCGCCAAGCACCTGAAGGGCGAACTGCGCAAGAAGCCGCTGGTGGTGTCCTGCGACGTGTACCGGCCGGCGGCGATCGAGCAGCTGAAGACGGTCGCGGCGCAGGCGGGCGTGGACTTCTTCCCGTCGACGGCGGGCGAGAAGCCGGTCGACATCGCGCGCCGCGCGCTGGAGCACGCGCGCACGCATTACAACGACGTGCTGCTCGTGGACACGGCCGGCCGCCTGGGCATCGACGAGCCGATGATGAAGGAGATCGCCGAGCTGGAGGCGGCGCTCGCGCCCGCCGAGACGCTGTTCGTCGTCGATGCGATGCAGGGGCAGGACGCGGTCAACGTCGCCAAGGCGTTCGGCGCAGCGTTGCCGCTCACCGGCGTGATCCTCACCAAGCTCGACGGGGACGCGCGCGGCGGCGCCGCACTCTCGGTGCGGCACGTCACCGGCAAGCCGATCAAGTTCGCGGGCGTCGGCGAGAAGCTCGACGGGCTGGAGGCCTTCCACCCCGAGCGCATGGCCGCGCGCATCCTCGGCATGGGCGACATCCTGTCGCTGGTGGAGGAGGCGCGCAAGGGCGTCGACGAGGCCGAGGCGAAGCGGCTCGCCGAGAAGGTGCGCAAGGGCAAGGGCTTCGACCTGGAGGACTTCAAGGGCCAGATCCAGCAGATGAAGAAGATGGGCGGATTCGCCTCGCTCGTCGACAAGCTGCCGGCGCAGTTCGCGCAGGCCGCGGCGCAATCGCCGCAGGCGCTCGACGACCGGGCGCTCGCCCGGGTCGAGGGCATCATCAACTCGATGACGCGCGCGGAGCGCGCCCGGCCCGAGCTCATCAAGGCCTCGCGCAAGCGCCGCATCGCGACCGGCGCGGGGGTGCCGGTGCAGGAGGTGAACCGGCTGCTCAACCAGTTCGCCGAGATGCAGAAAATGATGAAGCAGATGCAGAAGGGCGGCCTGCAGAAGATGATGCGGGCGATGAAGCACCTCTTGCCCGGCGGACCGCGGTAGTCGGGACGATCCCCCGGTCGATCAAGGGCTTGGGCATCCGGCGGCGGCCTGCCGCAGGCCGAAAAACCCTTGCCAATCAGTCGCTAAGTCGCATAGAATCGCGTTCTTTTTTCGCCCCGGCACCGCGGCTCGCGGACCGGGTCCGTTCGGAGTCCAAGGCACATGGTTGTGATACGCCTCGCGCGCGGCGGCGCCAAGCACCGCCCGTTCTACAACATCGTCGCGGCCGACCACAAGTTCGCCGCCACCGGGCGCTTCATCGAGCGCGTCGGGTTCTACGACCCGAAGGCGCCCGAGGGCCGCGAGAGCTTCCGCGTGGACGGCGAGCGGCTCGCGTTCTGGCGGCAGAACGGCGCGCGGCTGACGCCGACCGTCGCGCGCCTCGTCAAGTCCCTTGGCAAGCAGAAGGCCGCCGCCTAGCGACGCGAACGTGATCGTCATGGGGCGCGTGCTGGCGCCCCATGGGGTGAAGGGCTGGATCAAGGTGGCGCCCTTCACCACCGCGCCCGACGCGCTCGTGCGGTTGCGGCGCTGGCGGATCGGCGGGCCGGACGGCTGGCAGGAGGCGGAAGTCGCCGCGGCAGCGGTGCACGGGGCGAACGTGATCGCTCGCCTCGCCGGCTACGGAGACCGCGACCGCGCGGCCACGCTGCGCGGGCGCGCGGTCGGAGTGGGGCGCGACGCGCTGCCGGCGACCGGGCAGGACGAGCATTACTGGGTCGACCTGGTCGGCCTGCTGGTGGTGAACGGCGCGGGTGAGGCGCTCGGGACCGTGACCGGGCTCTTCTCGAACGGCGCGCACGACGTGCTGCGCGTCGGGGCGGGGAAGGGCGAGCGGCTGGTGCCGTACGTGCCGGCGGTGGTGCGCAGCGTCGACCTCGCCGCGCGGCGGATCGAGGTGGACTGGGGGCTCGACTGGTAGGGACGCGCGCGTGATCGAGTTCGACTGCGTGACGCTGTTCCCGCAGATGTTCGCGGCGGTCGCCGACTACGGGATCGCGCGGCGGGCGCGGGAGGAGTCGAGGTGGCGTCTCGCGACGTGGAACCCGCGCGACTTCACGACGGACCACTACCGGACGGTCGACGACCGGCCGTACGGCGGCGGACCGGGAATGGTGATGTCGCCCGAGCCGCTGGAGAAGGCGATTGCCGCGGCGCAGGCGCGGGTGCCGGGAGTGCGGGCGCGGGTGATCCTGCTCTCGCCCCAGGGCGCGGTGCTCGACCATGCGAAGGTGGTGGCGCTCGCCGGGCTGGCACGGCTGGTGCTGGTGTGCGGCCGCTACGAGGCGGTGGACGAGCGGCTGGTGCGGCGCGCGGTGGACGAGGAGGTGTCGATCGGCGACTACGTGCTCTCGGGCGGCGAGCTCGCGGCGATGGTGCTGATCGACGCCGTCGTGCGGCAGCTCCCGGGCGCGCTGAACGACGCGCAGTCCGCCGCGCAGGAGTCGTTCGTGGGCGGACTGCTCGACTGCCCGCACTACACGCGGCCCGAGACGTATGCGGGCGAGCGGGTGCCGGAGGTGCTGCTCTCCGGGCATCACGCGGAAATCGAGCGCTGGCGGCTGAAGCAGGCGCTCGGGCGCACGTGGCTCAGGCGGCCCGACCTGCTGGCACGGCGGACGTTGAGCGGGCCTGAACAGGCGCTCCTCGCGGAGTTCCGCGCGGAGCACGAGCAGGGCAACCGGAAGGGAAGACAAGGATGAATCTGATCGCGCAACTCGAGCAGGAAGAGATCGGGCGCCTCGGCAAGGAGGTGCCGGCGTTCGCCCCGGGCGACACCGTGGTGGTGAACGTGAACGTGAAGGAAGGCGACCGCAAGCGCCTGCAGGCGTACGAGGGCGTGGTGATCGCCAAGCGCAACCGCGGCATCAACTCGTCGTTCACCGTGCGCAAGGTGTCTTCCGGCGAGGGCGTGGAGCGGAGCTTCCAGACCTACTCGCCGCTGATCGCGTCGATCGAGGTGAAGCGCAAGGGCGACGTGCGGCGCGCCAAGCTGTACTACCTGCGCGCCCGCACCGGCAAGGGCGCGCGCATTCGCGAGAAGCTCGCCAAGCACGTGCAGGCCGCGGCGGCCGAGTAGGCGGCGCGCGCCCGGTCGCGGGGGCGCCGCGCTCGCCCTCGTCGTCCGGTCAGAGCGGCGCCTGGCTGTGCGGGCCGAGGCGCATCATCGTGCGCACCGAGGTCCGCCGCCGCCGCCGCCGCGCGAGCTCCCTGGCCGAGCGCATGCGATACGCGAGCGCGAGCGCCTCGACGACGAGCACGAGGACGAGCAGGGCGGCGCAGGCCGCCGTGTAGAGCAGGGGCGCGGCCAGCCCCGGCAGGGTCGCCGCGGCGAACGCGGCGCCGGCCGCGACGCACGTACCGGCGCCCGCGAGAATCGCCCCGGCGCCGGCAGAGGAGATCGCCGCGCGCCGCAGGCGGGCGGCCGGTCCGCGCCGCGACCCGAGCCGCTCGCGCTCGAGGACGTTGAAGCGGGCGAGGCACCACAGCGCCGCACCGAGGCTTCCGGCGATTCCCGGATCCATCCCCTCCTTGGGCCCGGGCCACGACATCTTGTGGCCCTGAACTTCGCGACCCCCGGATTTTGTGGTTGCACGCGGAATCGCGCGGTGACGGATTTCACGCGCGGCGCGGCCGGCGCCGGGGGCGGCCGCACGCGCAGCGCGGCCCGCGGCCGGGCGTCGAGAACCCGACTCAGGTCGCGAGCGACTCGAGCAGCCGCTCCATGAACGCCTCGCAGAGCGCGACCTGCTCGAGGGTGATGAACTCGTTCGGCTTGTGCGCCTCGCCGATCGATCCCGGCCCGCAGATGATCGACGGGATGCCTGCGCGCTGGAAGAGCCCGGCCTCGGTCGCGTAGGCGACCTTCGACGTGGCGTCGCTGCGGGCGAGCGCGCGGGCGAGCGCGGTCATGCGCTCCTGCTCCGCGCGCGCGACCGTCGGGTCGAGCCCCGGGATCTCCGCGCTGGTCTCGAACGAGATGTAGGTCGCGGGGTCGACCGCGCGCATCTCGGGCAGCAGCACCCGCTCCGCGTAGTCCTTGATCTCGCGCTCGATCGCCTCGGGATCGACCCCGGGCAGGTAGCGGAACTCGAAGTGCACCTCGCAGTCGCGCGGCACGATGTTCCCGGCGGTCCCGCCCCGGATCACGCCCGTCTGCAGCGTCGTGAACGGCACGTCGAAGCCGTGGTCGCGGCGTTCGCAGTCGCGCAGCCGCTCGGCCATGTGCCGGATGTGGACCACCAGCCGCGCGGCGTACTCGACCGCGTTCACGCCCTCCGGCGTGAGCGCGGAGTGGGCTTCGCGGCCGCGAAAGCAGCACCGGTAGGCGCGCTTGCCCTTGTGCGCGACCACCGGCTGCATGAGCGTCGGCTCGCCGATGATGCAGCCGGCGGGCGCGATGCCGGCGCGATCGAGGTCGGCGAGCAGCCCGCGCACGCCCATGCATCCCACCTCCTCGTCGTACGAGAGCGCGAAGTGCACCGGCGACCGGAGGTCGGCCGCGAGCAGGCGCGGCGTGAGCGCGAGCGCGCAGGCGATGTAGCTCTTCATGTCGGCCGACCCGCGGCCGTAGATGCGGCCGTCCTTCAGCGTCGCCGCGAACGGGTCGGTGTCCCAGGGCTGGCCGTCGACCGGCACCACGTCGGTGTGGCCGGAGAGCACGATGCCGGGGTGCGCGCCCTTCTCGATCGTCGCGAAGAGGTTCGCCTTGGCGCCGTCCGGGTCGTAGGTGAGGCGCGAGCGCACGCCCTGGTGCGCGAGCCAGTCGCGCACCCACTCGATCAGCCCGAGATTCGAGTCGCGGCTGGTGGTGTCGAAGCCGACCAGCCGCTGGATCAGTTCCCAGGTCTCGGCCTTGATCGGCAGCGGTCCCTCACGCTTCATCGGTCGCCTCGGTCGCGGGCTGCGCCGTGCCGTGCGGCCGCTCGCCCAGCCGTTCAGTCGCTGAATCGTTCAATCGGTCAATCGTTCAGATGGCACGCCGACAGCCGCCCCGGCGCGATCTCGCGCAGCGCCGGCCGCTCGATCTTACACCGCGGCAGCGCGTGCGGGCAGCGCGGATGGAAGTGGCAGCCCGGCGGCGGCGCGAGCGGCGACGGGATCTCGCCCTGGATCGCGGCGAAGCGACGGTGGCGCGCGTCGATGCGCGGGACCTCGGCGAGCAGCGCCTGCGTGTACGGGTGGTTCGGCCGCGCGTAGAGCTCGTCGGTCGGCGCCGCCTCGACCACGCGGCCTAGGTACATGATCAGGACGCGATCGGAGACGTGGCGCACGACGCCGAGGTCGTGGCTGATGAAGAGATACGTCAGCCCCAGCTCCTCGCGCAGGCGGATGAAGAGGTTGAGCACCTGCGCCTGGATCGACACGTCGAGCGCCGCGACCGCCTCGTCGCACACGAGGAACTCGGGCCTGACCGCGAGCGCGCGCGCGACGCCGATGCGCGCGCGCTGCCCGCCGGAGAACTGGTGCGGGAAGCGGCGCATGAGCGACGCGTCGAGGCCGACGCGCCCGAGCAGGCCGGCGACGTAGTCGCGCTGCGCGGCGCGCGCCACCAGCCCGTGCACGAGCGGCGCCTCGCCCACGATGTCCTGCACCCGCATGCGCGGGTTGAGCGACGCGTACGGATCCTGGAAGATCATCTGCACGGCGAGCTGCGCGGAGCGCCGCGCGCCGGAGGCGAGCCGGTCGACCGCTGCGCCGCGCCACAGGCGCTCGCCCGCGGTCGGCGCGAGGAGCCCGGCCGCGATGCGGCCGAGGGTCGACTTGCCGCAGCCCGACTCGCCCACCAGCCCGACGACTTCGCCGCGGCCGACGGCGAGATCGACGCCGTCCACCGCGCGGACGACCTCGGCGCGTGCGCGCGCGCCGAAGAGGCGCGCGATCCGCCCCGCGGCGTCGAGCGGCTTCGCGAAGCGCATCGACACGCCGCGCAGCTCGAGGAGCGGCACGATCGCCGCGCCGCTCATCGCCCGGCCTCCGCCTCGTCCTCGGCGTGGAACGGGTGGAAGCAGCGCACGAACCGTCCGCCCAGGTGGTAGAGCGGCGGGTCGGTCAGGCAGGTCGCGGACGCGCGGCTGCAGCGCTCCCGGAAGGCGCAGCCCGGCGGGAGATCGACGAGCGACGGGGTCATTCCCGGGATCTGCGCGAGCGGCGCGCCGCGGCGGTTGCGGCTCGGGACCGACTCGAGCAGGCCGCGGGTGTACGGGTGCATCGGGGCGTCGAGCACCTCGTCCACCGTGCCGCGCTCCACGATGCGCCCCGCGTACATGACGCACACTTCGTCGGCGAGCCCGGCGACCACCGCAAGGTCGTGCGTGATCCAGATGAGCGCGGTGCCGCTCTGGCGGCAGAGCGTCTGCGCCTGCGCGATGATCTGCGCCTGGATCGTCACGTCGAGCGCGGTGGTCGGCTCGTCGGCGATGATGAGGTCGGGCTCGTTGAGCAGCGCGATCGCGATCGCGACGCGCTGGCGCATGCCGCCCGAGAACTGGTGCGGGTAGGCCGCCAGGCGCTCGTCGGGCGAGGGGATGCCGACGCGCGCGAGCGCGTCGCGCGCGCGCGCGCGCGCGGCGCGCACCGACACGGACTGGTGCGCGCGCACCGCCTCGATCATCTGGGTGTCGATGCGCAGGACCGGGTTGAGCGTCATCATCGGGTCCTGGAAGATCATCGCGATCCGGTTGCCGCGGATCGATCGCCACTGCGCGGGCGTGAGCCGGCGCAGGTCGCGGCCCTTCAGCAGGATGCTGCCCGCGACGATGCGCCCGGGCGGATCGACCAGGCCCAGGACCGAGAAGCCGGTCACCGACTTGCCCGAGCCGGACTCGCCCACCAGCCCGAGCACCCGGCCCGCGCCGATCTCGAACGAGACCCCGTCCACCGCGCGCACGACCCCGTGGCGCGTGAAGAAATGGGTGCGCAGACCCTCGACCGTGAGCGTCGGCTCGCTCATGCCGCGCGTCCGCTATCGCTGCAGCCGCGGATTGAGCACGTCGCGCAGCTGGTCTCCGACCAGGTTGATGCTCACGATCGTGGCGAGGAGCGCGAGGCCGGGAAAGAAGCTGATCCAGTACTTGCCCGACAGGAGGTAGGTGAACCCGTTCGCGATCAGCAGCCCGAGCGAGGGCTCGGTGATCGGCAGGCCGAGCCCGAGGAAGGAGAGCGTCGCCTCGAGCGTGATCGCCGCCGCGACCTGGACGGTCGCGACCACGATCAGCGGCGGCAGGCAGTTCGGGAGCAGGTGGCGGAACACGATGCGCCGCGCCGGCAGCGCGAGGCACAGCGCGGCCTCGACGTACTCCTTGCGCCGCTCCACCAGCGCCGAGCCGCGCACGGTGCGGGCGTAGTACGCCCACTGCACCGCCACCAGCGCGAGGACGATCTTGTCCACGCCCTGACCGAGCACCGCGAGCAGCACGAGCGCGATGAGGATCGCCGGAAACGAGAGCTGGATGTCGGCCACGCGCATCACGAGCGAGTCGAGCCACCCGCCGAAGAACGCCGCGGCGAGCCCGAGCGCGGCGCCGAGCGCGAGCGCGCACAGGGTGGCGCCGACGCCGACGCCGACGCTGATGCGCAGTCCGTAGAGGATCGCCGAGAGCATGTCGCGGCCCTGGTCGTCGGTGCCGAGCCAGTAGGTGAACCTGCCGTCGGCGGCGCGCGCGAGCGGCGCGAGGCGGCTGTCCATCACGTCGAGCTGCGCGAGGTCGTACGGGTTCTGCGGCGAGACCAGGGGCGCGAGCAGCGCGGCCGCCAGAATCAGCGCGAACAGCGCCAGGCCGGCGAGGGCGAGGCGGTTCGCGGCGAAGTCCGCGACGATGCGCTGGAGCGGGGTCTCGACCGCGGCGGCGGATGCGGGCACGGGCGCGGCGGACACGGTCAGCCCGGGGCGTCGGCGAGGCGCACGCGCGGGTCGAGCACCGAGTAGGCGAGGTCGACCGCGAGGTTGACCGCGATGAAGAAGGTCACGACGACCAGCAGGTAGGCGACGATCACCGGCCGGTCGAGCACGTGGATCGAGTCGATGAGCAGCTTGCCCATGCCCGGCCAGGCGAAGATCGTCTCGGTCACGATCGCGAACGCGACCAGGGTCCCGAACTGCAGCCCGGTCACCGTCACGATCGGGATCGAGATGCTCTTCAGCACGTGCACCCCGATCACGCGCGCGTCCGACAACCCCTTCGCGCGCGCGAACTTGACGTAGTCCTGCACCAGCGCCTCGCGCGTGCCGGCGCGCGTGAGCCGGATGACGAGCGACAGGTTGAACAGCGCGAGGTTGAGCGCGGGCAGCGCGAGGTGCCTCAGGCCCTCCCAGGAGAGGAACGACACCGGCACGCCGAGGAGCGGCACGGTCGGCCCGCGCCCGCTCGAGGGCAGCCACCCGAGGTCCACCGAGAACACCATGATCAGCATCAGCCCGACCCAGAACGTCGGCAGCGAGAACCCGAGGATCGAGGCGGTCATGATGGTCCTGCCGGCGATCGAATCCGGCTTGAGCCCCGCCCAGAGCCCGAGCGGGATGCCGAGCGCGACCGCGACGATCATCGCGGCGAGCGCCAGCTCGAGCGTGGCCGGCATGCGCTCGAGGATGAGCTGGAGCGCCGGGACGTTGTACACGAACGACTTGCCGAGGTCGCCGGCGAGCGCACCCTGCAGGAACGCGAGGTACTGCTCCCACAGCGGGCGGTCGAGACCGAGGCCCTTGATCGCGCGCTCGATGTCGGCCTGGTCGGCGTTCGGGTTGATGAGGATGTCGACCGGGTTCCCGATCGCGTAGACGCCGACGAACACCAGCGCCGACATCGCGAGCAGCACCACGAGGCTCTGCATTGCCCGGCGGATGAGGTAGGCGGCCACGCGGCGCGGGTCCGCCTAGCGCGCGCGGAAGTACTGGGCGAGGGTGTACTCGTCGGTGCGCGCCGTGTAGGCGAGGTCCTTGCGCATCGCCCAGGTGGTCACCTGGTGGTGCAGGGGGATCACCGCATGGTCCTGCATCGCCACGGTCATCGCCTCGCGCGCCAGCGCCTCGCGCTTGCCCTCGTCGAGGGTGGCGAGCGCCCTGCTCACCAGCCCGTCCACCTTCGGGTTGGAGTACCGGCCCCAGTTCCAGGTCCCGTACCCGCGCTCGGCGTCGAACGTCGCCACCAGCGTGCGCAGCGCGAGGTCGCCCGAGAACGAGCCCCAGCCGAGCAGCGCGAGCCCGAATTCCTGGTTGCGCGCCTTCACGAAATACACGCTCGCGGGCGCGGTCTCCACCCGCGTGGCGACGCCGACGCGCGCGAGCATCTGCGCGATCGCCTGCGCGACCTGCTCGTCGTTCACGTAGCGGTTGTTCGGCGCGTGCAGCGTCGCGGCGAAGCCGCCGGGGAAGCCCGCCTCGGCGAGCAGCTTCTTCGCGCCCTCGGCGTCGAACGGATCGGGCTTCAGCGCGCTCGCGTGGCCGAACACGGTCGGCGCGACCAGGTTCGAGGCCGGCAGCGCCGCGCCTTCCATCACGCGCTCGACGATGCCCTGGCGGTTGAGCGCGAGCGAGATCGCGCGGCGGACGCGGGCGTCCTTGAACGGATTGCGGTCGAGCGGCCGCCCGCCCTTGTCGGTGATGCCGGGCACGCGGTCGCGGGACTGGTCGAGGTGCAGGAAGATCGTCCGCCACGACACCTTCTGCGCGATCTCGAACTTGGCGTTGCCGCGCAGCTTCGCGAGATCGGCGGTCGGCACCTGCTCGATCGCGTCGACCTCGCCGGCGAGCAGCGCGGCGAGCCGCGCCGGGTCGTTCGGCATGATGCGCAGGACGACCCGGTCCCAGGGCGGGCGCGGGCCGGCGTACTGCGGGTGGCGCTCGAGCTCCACGCGGTCGCCGCGCTTGAACGCGACGAAGAAGTACGGACCGGTGCCGATCACGCCCTTGCCCTGGTTGAACTCCTCCGGCCGCACGCCGGAGGCGGCGCGCTTGGACACGATGAACACCGACTGCAGGTCGTAGGGCACCATCGCGTAGGCGGTGGCGGTCTTGAGCCGCACGGTGTACCGGTCCACCGCCTGCCTGGCCACGAGCGGGCGGGTGAACGGCACGAACGAGCCGGGGCTGTTCACGATCGTCGCCGGGCGCTCGAGCGAGTACACGACGTCCTCGGCGGTGAGCTCGGACCCGTCGTGGAACTTCACCCCGCGCCGCAGCTTGAACTCCCAGGTGGTCGCGTCGATCGCCTTCCACGACTCGGCCAGTCCGGGCACCAGGCGCGCGTTCTCGTCCACGCGCGTGAGCGCGTCGAACACGTGCCAGGCGACCGTGTTGTTCGGCTGCAGGTTGACGAAGTGCGGGTCGAGCGAGGTCACGTCCGCGGCCAGGGCGATGCGCAGGTCGGCGGCGGGGGCCGGCGCGGCGAGCGCGACGGCGAAGGCGGCGGCGAGCGAAGCGAGGAAGCGCATGGCGGCCTCAGGGCGTCGGGACGTGGCGATTGTAGTGGACGGGCGCGCGTGCCGCGATGCGCGCTAACATCGGGCGTGTGAGACCGTTCTCATCGCTCCCCGCAAGCGCGCGCCGCGAGCTGCTGGAGATCGGCCCGGTCTGGGGCCGCGACATCCAGCGCCACCGCGAGCGCGTGTTCGAGATCTACCGCCCGCTGCTCGCAGGCGCGCCGAAGGCGGGCGTGAGCGTGGTCCGCGACGTGCCGTACGCGACGCACGCGCGCCAGCGGCTGGACGTCTTCCGGCCGCAGGGCGCGCGCGACGCGGACGTGGTGGTGTTCGTGCACGGCGGGGCGTTCGTGCGCGGCGACAAGCGCGCGACGCCCGAGATCTACGACAACGTGCTGTACTGGTTCGCGCGCCAGGGCTGCGTCGGGTACAACGTCGAGTACCGGCTCGCCCCCGAGTCGCAGTACCCCGGCGGCGCGAGCGACGTCGCGCTGGCCGTCGCGTGGGTGCGCAGCCACGCGCGCGGCCACGGCGGCGATCCGGGGCGGATCTTTCTCATCGGGCACTCGGCCGGCGCGACGCACGCGGCCTCGTACGCCTGCGACCCGGTCGTGCGGCCGGCCGAGGGGCACGGACTCGCCGGCCTGGTGCTGATCAGCGGGCGGCTGCGCGCCGACACGCGGGCCGAAAACCCGAACGCCGCGGCGGTCCAGGCATACTTCGGCGCCGACGAGTCCCGGTACGAGGCGCGCTCGCCGGTCACGCACGCGGCGAGCCTCGACCTGCCGCTCTTCATCGCCGTGGCCGAGCACGAAAACCCGCTGCTCGACGTCTACGGCGTCGAGTTCCTGCACCGCGTCGCCGCGGCGCGCGGGCGCGCGCCGCGGTTCGTGCAGCTGCGCGACCACAACCACATCTCGATCGTGGCGCACTTCAACACCGACGAGGACGCGCTCGGCCGGGAGATCCTCGAGTTCGTCGCGGGCGCGTGAGGCCGGGCGCGCGCGGCGCGCGGCGGCTGCGCCGCGGCGCGATCTCCGCACGCGCTACGCGGGAATCCGGTGCGCACGCGCGCCAGGACCTGCGGATCTGCGCGCGCGCGACCGCATCCCTTGCTCCAGGTCAAGCGCCGCGCGCGGGGGCCGTGCTACATCCGGTCCACCATCCACCAACGAGGAGACGAGCCGATGGACCTGAAATACGGCAAGCCGCACAGCCTCATGGGCTGGGCCGACGCCAATCGCGCCCGCTTGAAGCCCCCGGTGTGCAATGCCGCGGTGTTCCCCGACGGCGACTACATCATCAACATGGTCGGCGGGCCCAACACGCGCACCGACTTCCACGACAACCCGACCGAGGAGATCTTCTACCAGATAAGGGGCAACTGCTACCTGAACGTCTGGGACCGCGGCAAGTTCGACCGCATCGACATCCGCGAGGGCGAGATCTTCCTCATGCCGGCGCACCTGATCCACTCGCCGCAGCGGCCGGAGGCGGGCAGCCTGTGCCTGCTGATCGAGAAGCCGCGGCCGCTCGGCCACGTCGACTGGCTGCGCTGGTACTGCCCGAAGTGCGCCGCGCTCACCTGGGAGGCTTCCAAGCAGCTCGAGAGCCTGGTCGAGGACCTGCCCAAGATCTACGCGCTCTTCTACGCCACCAGCGAAGCCGAGCGGCGCTGCAAGACGTGCGGCACGGTGCATCCGGGCAAGGACTACGCGGCCTGGCACGCGCTGCGGCGCGCGAGCGCCTGAGCGCGCGCGCCCGCGCGGGTCGGCGGCGGGGAGGCGGCGCGTCGCTACGCTGCCGCCGCCACGCACGCGCGAAAGAGCGCGTGATCGGACTCCGCGAGCGCGTACGCGCCGTCGAAGTGGTTGCGGCCCGCGAGCTCGAGCAGCGCGGACGGCAGTCCCTGCCGGCGCCAGTATTCCGCCACCGCGCGCGTCTGGCGCCGGAACTCGTCGGTGTCGCCCTCGGCGCAGGCGGCGACGAGCGGGCAGCGCACCGTCGGCGGCCGCCGCACGAGCGACAGGCGCCCGACCGCCGCCGCGTCGAGCTTCAGGCTGGCGTTGCGATAGCTCAGCCGCACCGGCTCCAGGTCGCCGAGCCCGCTCACGAACGCGGCGCTCTTGATCAGGTCGGCCGGCGCGTCGAAATCGCGCGCCCAGTCGGCGACCAGGCACTGGCTCACCAGGTGCGCGCCGGAGGAGTGCCCCGACAGGTGGATGCGGTCGCGATCACCGCCGTAGGCAGCGACGTTGCGCCACAGCCAGGCGACGGCGGCGCGCACCTCACGCACCATCTCGTCCAGCGCGACCGCGGGAACGAGCGCGAAGTCGAGCGCGACGAAGAGGAACCCGGCGTCGCGCCACGCCGGGGCGGGGAACCCGCTGTCCTCCTTCGAGAGCGACCGCCAGCCGCCGCCGTGCACGAACACCTGCACCGGCGCGCGGTCGCGGCGCGGGAGATAGAGGTCGAGGCGCTCTTCCGGGCGCGTCCCGTACGCCGCCTCGCGCCACGCGTGCGCCGCCTTCGCGCGTGCGGTGTCGGCGCGATGGCGCGCGAGGATCGCCTGGAAGTCGGGAACCGTCTGCTGGTTGTTGTACTGGGCGTCGAGCCCCGCCTGGTCGTATTCTCCGTAGACGGCCGCGCCGCTCACGCCGCGCGCCTCGTCCCCGCGCCGGCGAGCCCGCAGCCGGCGAACGCCTCGCGGATCACCGCCTTCTCTTCCGCCGTGAGCTGGAGCAGCGGCCGCCGCACCGGCCCGCCCGCCTGCCCGAGCAGCTCCTGCCAGTACTTCTGCGAGGCCTGCGGCTTGCCGTGGGCGCGCGAGCGCTTGAGCGCCTGGCGCACCGGATCGAGGCTCGCGCGCACCGCGCGCGCGCGCTCGACCTCGCCCGCCATGGCGAGCGCGGTGTACTCGTTCATGCGCCGGTCGTCGCGGGTCTGCATGAGGTATGGCGGCGTGGAGCAGAGGTAGACCTGCCAGCCGAGCTCGACGATGTTCTCCAGCCACTCGTCCTCGGCGGAGGTGCTCACGATGAGCCGCTCCCCGGCGAGCCGCGTCAGCCGCGCGTAGTCGGCGCGCGGCACGCTGTACTTGATCGCGACCACGTTGGGGATGCCCTCGGCCATGCGCGCGCACAGCTCGGGGCTGAGCATGTAGCCGCAGTCGGGCGGCTGGTTCCACAGCGTCACGCCGATGTCGACCTCGCCCGCGATGTGGCGGTAGTACTCGTACACGGTGTCGTCGGAGTGCGCGCCGA
>WBZO01002970.1_pt1 | contig 20742 bp, 16 predicted proteins | sample 5204261 | NCBI WGS metagenome assembly WBZO01 (sample SAMN12412400, study PRJNA552823) | activated sludge metagenome | isolation source: activated sludge from anammox sidestream of wastewater treatment plant... | place: USA: North Carolina | collected 2017-09 | reverse complement strand
CGGCCGTGACGGCGAGGATCGCCGCGAGCCCGAGCGCATTCCGTGCGGTCGTCTTCATGCCCTCGAGCGCGTGCACGCCGCGGGCCGAGACCTTCGACAGAGCGCGAGCGTCAGTTCGCGTCGGCGCCGGCGTCGGCTTGGTGCAGCTTGCACTCGACGAGCGGCTCGACCTTCTCGAGCTTGCCCGCGCGCGCCTGGACGGCGGTGTAGCCGACGCCCACGCTCATCGCGTCGCAGGGGACGTTCGAGTCGAAGCGCCCGTCCGCGAGGACGTCGAGGTTCGACCTCACGAACGTCGTCATCAGATCGTAGTTCTGCGGATCGTTCGTGTCGCAGAACCCCATCAGGCGGAAGCCCTTGACGACGTCGTCGCCCAGTGTGCGGCCGCCGATCATGCCGTCGCTCACGCGCCAGAGGCCGTCGGCGCCGCGCGCGATCTTGCCCGTCACGATCCCGTTCTGCAGGCGGAGCGGGTACGCGACGACGAGCGCCTTGTAGCCCGGGAACCAGAAGAGCGTGTTCTCGGGGAGCTTCGCGACGAGGTAGCCGTCGCGCACGTACGCATCGGCGTCGAACAGCGTGCCGTCGCCGAGCTCGGGGCCGGGCCGGCCGTCGGCCGTCGCGCCCTCCTCGATCGTCCACGGCATGTCCGGCGTGAAGCACGGGTGCGTGCGCCAGTCGGGCTTCGAGCAGTCCCACGGGAGCGGCTTCTCGAGGCCAGGCGACGGATAGAAGTCGATGCGGACGCGATCGTCGTCGGGCTCGCCGTTGTAGCCGGTGATGCGGATGAGGAAGTTGTAGTGACCGACGCAGAGCGCGCAGTTGAAGCGATCGTCGGACAGGCCGTACTTCGTCGTGATCTCGGGGATGAGCGCCGCCGAGTACTCGAGCCGTCCGAAGGTGTTGTCGCGGCAGTACTTGCCGTCGCGCGGCAGGGCCGATCCCCCCACCTTGCAGCTCGGGGGCGGATCGGCCGACTCGCAGGTGTCGGAGGCGGTGCAGACCCCGTCGAGATCGAACCCGAGGTCCTTCCAGGCGTTCGGGTCGAGCGCGCCCTGGTCGTTCAGCGAGCCGACCTTCATCGACTCGATGGCCATGACGATCGGCCCGACGTCCTTCGGATCCTTCGGCGACGGCCGGTCGGCCGGGGTCGGCAAGCCGGCGGAGAAGCACCCCCGGCCGTCCTCCTTCGACCACCAGCCGATGCCGTCCTTGGACTGGACCGTGCTGCCCGGGACCGGCTCGAGCAGGGACGAATCGTAGGTATTGCAGGCGAAAAAGCCGAGGACGCCGCTCCCTAGGGTGCCTAGGAGGATGAACGCGCGCCGTCCCACAGGCTCATCGTACGACAAACTGCACGCGAAACGCTTGATCCGCGCGCGCCCCGCTGGAATATGAGGTCGGCCATGAGCGAAGTGGGGAAGATCGCAAGTCTGCTGAAGAACGAGGCGATCGAGAAGCAGATCGCCGCCGCCATCGTGCTCGGCGAGCTGAAGGCCAAGGGGCCCGGCGTCGTCGAGGGGCTCGCGGATGTGCTCGCGAGCGGGGTGCCGCTCCTGCAGGTCCACGCCCTCGATGCACTCGCCCGGATCGGCGCGAAGAAAGCGCTGCCGCAGATCTTCCCGCTCCTGTCGGGCTCGAACGACGACGTGCGCCGCGCGGCCACGCGGGCGATCGCGAGCGTCGGCGAGGACGTCGTCCCGGTCATCAAGCAGAAGATGGCGACCGCGACGCCCGACGAGCGGCGCGCCCTCGACGCGGCGCTCGCCGAGCTCGGCGGCAAGGACGCGTTCAGCGCGCTCGTGAAGGGCCTCGCCTCGAGCGACGCCGAGGCGGCAAAGGCCGCTGCCCTCGCCGTGCGCAACCAGATCAAGAACGCCGACGGCAACAAGCGCCGCTCGTACCTGGCCGAGATCGAGCGCTTCCTCGACGGGCAGAAGAAGAAGGGCGGCTCGCCGGGCGCGATCGCCGCCGCGGTGAAGATCCTCGGCTACCTCGAGGACGAGAAGACCGTCACGACGCTCCTCCAGTACGCGAACGACGAGAAGGCGCACCCGAGCGTCCGTCAGGAGGCGATCATCGCCTTCCGCTTCGCCCTCGCGAACGACAAGCCGAGCGCGAAGGTCGTCGACACGCTGGTGAAGGCCGCCGAGGCGGCGGACCGCACGCTCGCGCAGACCGCGCTCCACACGCTCGGCTCGCTCAAGGTGAGCGACGAGACGGCGAAGCGCCTCGACAAGCTCGCGATGCATCCGGACATCGATCGCGCGCGCTTCGTGCTCGAGCTCCTCGGCCGGATGGGCGGGCCCGAGGCGGCGAAGACGCTCACGAAGGTGCTGACGACGACGACGAACAAGAGCCTCGGCGAGGCCGCGGCCGCGGGTCTCGCCGGCAAGGAGGACGCCGTCCCCGCGCTGGCGAAGGCGCTGCTCGAGACGAAGAACCCGGACCGCGCGTGGCTCCTCCGCAACGTGCTCCGACCGATGGCGAAGAAGATCTCGCCCGCGCTTCGCAAGCAGATCCTCGAGGAGGCGGTGGATCGCCTCGCGGCGGGCGAGCGCAACTACGAGGCGCACCTCGACATCGCGCGCGATGCCGATCCCGAGGGCGTCACCGACGCGCTCCGCGATCTCGCCACGAGGCTCCGCAAGAAGGACGAGAACAAGGCGCGGGTCGTCCTCTCGATCCTCTGCAAGAGCGATCGCGCCACCGACGAGGACCGCTACCTCCTCGCGTCGCTGGAGCTCGCGCGATCGAACCGCGACACCCGCCCCGCTTCCCGCGCGGGCGACGAGTCGCTGCGCATCCTCGGCAACCTCCTCCGGCACGGCTTCGACGTCGCAAAGGCGCTGCGCAAGGACCGGCAGGTCGATCTCGAGCACCTCTATTACGTCGGCTTCCACTTCGCGGAGGAGGGCCACCCGCTCGGCGACGAGCTCCTCGAGGAGGTCGTCAAGAAGGGCGGCCGCGGCAAGATCGCGAAGATGGCGAAGAACAAGCTCGCCCTCTCGTCCGACGCGTCGGCCTGAGCGCTTCGCCCGGCGGGGCGATGGTAAAGGAGCAGGTCATGAGGCCTTGGGTCGCGGGGCTCGCGCTGGGCGCGCTCGTCGTCGGATGCAGCGAGGGCACGCCGCAGCCGATCGACGATCCGACGGATGCGGGCGCGGGCCCGGCCGAGGAGAGCGACGCAATCGTCTGCCCGCCGAGCGGCGTGTCGAAGGGACCGTGGACCGTCGGCATGACCCGCACGTCCGTCCACGTCCGCTGGGAAGCGTGCAGCAAGGAATCGAAGGGCGACGTCCTGCTCGACGGCAAGGCGATCCCGAGCACGACGAGCGAGGTCGTGCTCACGCAGAGGTACGCCGCCGCGTTCAACCGGAGCGCGCCGCCCGATCTGCCGGGCACGTACTTCATGCACGAGGCGACCATCGAAGGGCTCACGCCGGGCACGTGCTACCGCTACGCCCTCGCCGCCGACGAGGCACGCGGCGGCCGCTTCTGCACGGCGCAGCCCGACGGCGGGACCGTGCACTTCCTCGCGATCGCGGACACGAACCCCCTGCTCGGCACGGCGACTTCGCGCGTCCTCTCGCAGGTCGTGCCGCTCGGCGCGGACTTCACGATCCACGCGGGCGACATCCAGTACTACGACTCCGGGCTCGAGACATGGGCCGGCTGGTTCCCCGTGATGCAGCCGCTGCTCGGGAGCGGCGCGATCACCGCCGCGATCGGCAACCACGAGAGCGAGAAGGAGGAAGAGCTCGCGAAGTACGCCCTCCGCTTCTTCGGCGAGCCGGGCCAGCGGACGTTCCACGAGACCGAGTCGGGCGGCGTGCACTTCTTCGCCCTCGACACCGAGGCGTCGATCGCCCCCGAGTCGGAGCAAGGGACGTGGCTCCTCGCGCGCCTCGCGGAGGTGAGCAAGGCGCCCGGTTACCGGACGTCGATCGTCTTCTTCCACAAGCCGCTCGTGACGTGCGGGGACACCGGCCAGGACGACGCCTCGCGCAACCGGTACGCGCCCGCCTTCGTGCAGAACAAGGTCCGGCTCGTCGTGCAGGGCCACATGCACGGCTACGAGCGGTTCGAGCTCGACGGCATCACCTACGTGACGACCGGCGGCGGGGGCGGCGCGCTCGGGAAGGTCGACCAGAACGTCTCGAGGGCCGAGTGCGCGAGCCGCAAGGCCTCGGGGGCCTTCTTCCACGCGATGGATTTCACCGTCGAGGGCGGCGAGATCCGGGCCCGTGCGGTGGACGATCTCGGCGCGATCAGGGACAGCTTCACGGTGAGCGTGCCGTGAGTATGATGCGTTCCGCCATGCTCGACCTCGTCCGGACCTCGCTCCATCGCGTCCTTCGCAACGTCGACCTCGCGCAACGCATGAACGCGATGCTCGGGGAGCCGCTCTGCTCGAAGGAGGAGCTGAAGCGACGCCGCGACGCGCGCGCGCGGCTCGCCGAGCTGCGCAGGAGCGGCAGGAAGCCGACGAAGCTCGCGCGCGAGCAGGCGCCCGTGCAGATCTACCACGAGGGCGAGCGCAACACGCGCATGCTCGGGCGCATCAAGGAGACCCTCGATGCGCAGGGGATCCGCTACACGCTGCTCGATGTCGCGGGCGATCAGGCGACGATGGAGTTCGTGAAGCTCCAGGCGAAGTGCAAGGAAGACGAGCTGCCGGTCGTGTTCGTGGGCGGCGTCGCCGTCGGCGGCTACAACGAGCTCGTCGACTGGCAGGTGTCCGGCAAGCTCGCCGAGGCGCTCTCGTAGAACCGGTACCGGACTGCAGCTCGCGTCCTACAAGATCCGGTTCTTCGATCGGCACGTCCGGGCGATGCCCGCGGGCTTCGCCGGGCCGGGCGTCGATCTGCGCGGCGAGGACGCCGAGCGGGTCATGGCGGCGGCGAAGCCGGTCGAGGCATGGCTCCTCGCACGCGAGCCCGGCGTCGTGCTGCGCTCCCTGTCCGTCGATCGGGGGAGGATGCGCGTCCTCGTCACCCTCGAGGCGGCGTCCCCGGGGGAGCGGCCGCGCGTCATCCGCTTCGATCCGCCGCACGCAAGCGAGCTCGTCGAGGCCGCGCGCGACGCCGAGGAGGTGATCGCGGCCGCGTGCGCGATCAAGATCGCGGCGCGCGCTTGAACTCGACGCTCGTACCGAGGTGCCCGAGCCGCCGCGCCTCGAGGCACGCGGGCGAGCCCGGCTCGACGATCCGGCAGTCCTCGGGGCGGTGCTCGTAGATCGCGCACGGATAGCGATCCGGCACCGAGACGTCGAGGCCCCCGCACCGATCGCCGGCGTTCTTGACGAAGCGGAAGCCGGGCGGCTTCGACTCGAGCTCGGTGTAGAGCTCGAGCAGGCGCTTGCCCATGCGCGCCTCGTCCTCCTCGAGGAGATGGACGGTGCGCGGACCATGATGGCAGCAGCGGCCGCACGCGACGCAGTCGCCGCCCTCCGGATCGGGCTCGCCGAAGACGGGGGTGAGGGGCATCGGGGCAGGTATAGCGCGTCAGCGGTTGCCGCCGAGCGCGACCGGCCACTTGGCCTCCTCGACCATCGACGCCACGGCGCGGATGTCCTTGCGGAGCTCCTCGGCCGTCGGACGATGGCGCGGATCGCGGCGGAGCGTCGGGACGAGCACCTCGGCGAGCGGCCCGATCTCGGGGTTGGCGATGAGCGAGCGCATCGGCAGCGGGAAGCCGTCGTGCGAGACGTGCATCGTGATCTGCGTGACCTCGTTCGGCGCGTCGAAGAGCACCTTGCCGGTGAGCATCTCGAACGCCATGCAACCGAACGAGTAGATGTCCGCCTTCGGGGGGCTCGGCACCACGTCGTCGCCGATGGCGCCCCAGACCTCGGGCGAGCCGTAGGGACCCGTGCCGCAACCCTGGCGGATGTTGCGTCCCGCGAGCCCGAAGTCCACGAGCACGCCCTGCTCGTTCCTGCGCAGCACCACGTTCGACGGCTTGAGATCGAGGTGGCCGATGCCCACCGAGTGCATCGCCTCGAGCCCGGCCAGCACGTCGTCCATCACCTTCAGGCAACGCTTCATCTCGAACGTCTGCGAGAAGATGACGCGCTCGAGGGTGACGCCCTCCACGAGCTCCATCACCAGGATCGGGAGCGGGCGAGCGCCGACGTCGAACGTCACGAAGCGCGCGAGGTTCGCGTGATTGGGCAGCATCATCAGCGCGGACGCCTCGCTCCGGAAGAGCTGGAGGAACTCGTCCTGCGAGACGGAGCGCGCGGCGGTCGCGTTGTAGTCCGGCACCTTGAGCGCGAACCGTTCCGCGTCGTCCTGATGCTTGTCCTCCGCGCGCGTGACGATGAACACGGACGCGGTGCCTCCGACCCCGAGCGCGCGCTGCACGTAGAAGCCGCCGATGGTGCGGCGCGCCGGAAGCCACGCCGGCAGCTGGTCGGGAGCGGTGACCGCGTGCGCCTCCGCGGAGGGGCGCTCGGTCGGCAGATCGGCGATCGCCCAGACCAGCCCGCTGACGAGGCGGCCGATGCCGACGGGGATCCCGGCGACGAGCTCCTCGATCGCCGACGCCAGGGCATCGCGGTCGAGCGCCGGGTCGGTACCCGCGAGCACCCGCGAGACCGCGACGCTCAGGAGGCGGGGCTGGACCGGCTGCATCGCCATCGCGGGCAGCTCGGGATCGAGGCGGCCGCGCGCGCCGATGCACATCTGTGCGAGCGCGCCGATCCACGTCTCGATCGCGGAGACGACGTCGGGGTCGCTCGAGTCGCTCGTCGAGAGGCCGTGCAGCGACTTCACCTTCGTCACCGCGGCGAGCGCTGCATGCAGGCGGACGATCACCGTTCGCAGGGACTCGCTGCGCGCGGACCCCTCGGGCGCGAGCTCCGAGGCGAGCTCGGCGAGCGCGTCGAGATGCGCCGCGGGCCGCGTCGACGCGCGGGACGAGAGCGGGCCGTCCTCCGGCGATCGCACGATCTCGAGCGACGGCTCCGACTCGCGGAGGAACCGGGCGTAGCGCGCGAGCACGTGCCGGAGGTCCGGGTCCATCGACGCCTCGGCGAGGGTGTCGAAATCGCGCCGCGTCCGGATGCGCTGCGCGAGGACGAGGAGCGCGTCGACCACGTCGCACACGCCGAGGCGGACGAGGGCGTCGAGCGCGCGAGCGAGCGACGCGAGGAGCGTGCGCTTCAGCACCGGCGTCGGGTCGCGGTCGAAGTGCTCGAGCAGCGCCTTCACCGTGCGGAGCCAGAGCGCGCGCAGGCGCTTGGCCCGGGCGACGTCGGCGCCCTCGTGCTCGCCCTTCGTCGTCCGCCCGACCTCGAGCGCCTCGCCGAGATCGCCGTCGACGAGGTGCAGCAGCGCACGGAGGCGGCGCAGGCGGAGCGTCGCGTGCCTCGGCGTGCCCTGGCGCGACTCGATCGCGATCTCCTCCGGGCTCTCGCAGGAGACGATCCACTCGGCGAGCCGCTCGCGGATTGCGTCGAGGCTGTCCTCGACGCCGCGGATCTGCTCCGCCGAGCCACCCAGCTTGAGCATGTCCGCGACGACGTGGCGCTCGAGGAGGCTCGCGTCGAGATCGCGCAGGACGATCATGGAGGTGCGCCGAGCGGCGGTCCCGGCGCGTCCCTCCGTGTCGTCGTCCTTCGCGACGTCCTCGAGCGTGTCCATCCCGCTCTTCGCGGCGGAGATGGCCGCGCGCGCCTGGCCGTACGCGGCGAGCGCGCCGCCCGTGACGAACGCCTCGAGCGCACCGGCGACCTGCACGCGGATCGGCTTGTCCTCGCGCGGCCTCGGATCGAGGTCGCGGCGGATGTCCTCGAGGAGAGCATCGGCCCCGTCGTCCTCGACCTTCGGCTTGTCGCTCGCGACGCCGAGGAGCTCGAGGGCCTGGCGCGATGCTCGATCGATGATCTTCGACGGCCCGTACTCGTACCGGAGCTCGGCGACGGCCTCGGCGACATCGGGCGACGCGACCGGCAGGACGGTGTCGAGCATCTTCACCGCGGTCTCCGGCTCGGCCTCGATCGTCCGCGCGAGGCCCCACACGAACGCCGCCGCGCTCGGCGGGTCGTCGTGGGTGAAGAGCCCGCGCTTGACCGCCGCCTGCGTCATCTTCAGCGCGTCGTCGGGACGGACCGCGCCGTAGGCCGCGAGCGACGTCGCCCCCCTTCGCCACTCGGTCGGGCTGAGGCCCTCGTCGAGGCTCGCCTGGATCTGCGTCCGCAGCTCGGGGACCCATCCGGCGCAGAGCCCGCGCGCGACCGCGACGTAGCGCCAGACGAGCGACTCGCGATCGGCGAGCAGGCGGTTGTAAGACGTGCGCACGTTCTCGACGGCGAACACCCGGAGCGCGTGCGCATCGCCCATCTGCGCGCGCCGCGCGGCTTCGCGGGCGGCCCGTTCGAGGATCTTCGCCGCGAGCCGCCGGGCGGGCAGCGAGCGCGTCGATGCGGCGGCGACCCAGTCGCGCGCGTGCTCGCGCCGGCTCACCAGCGCCAGCGCGAGCGGGCCGTCCGCGATGCCGTGGACGAGCGGCAGCTCGCACACGAGCGCCACGCGCGCGCGCACGTTCGCGCTCGCGAGCCCCTTCCCCGCCGACTGCGCCATGCTCGTCGCGATCGCGGTGAACGTCTCGGCGTTGCCCGCGAGCATCCGTGCGAGGACGCGTCGCCCGAGCTCGCGCTGCTCCGAGCCGACCGGCAGCGCCGCCGCCAGGGTGTAGAGCGCGACGCCCGCCGCCTGCGGCGAGAGCCAGTCGAGGTCGTCGACGAGCCCCGTCGCGAGCGCCGCCTGCACGCCCTTCAGCAGGACGTCCGGATGCAGCCCCTCGAGCGGACCGGGGCCGTCCTCCGCGGCAGCGCGGGACAGCGCGGCCATGGCCTGACGCCAGAGCGCGCGGCGATCCTGGGCGCTTGCCTCCGCCAGCTCGAGCAGGCTCGAGACGTAGAACGACGGGTCCTTCAAGCCGAACGATCGTACTTGGGTTCGGCGCCCCCGCGCAAAGAGTCGCGCGCGAATCGTCCGGTTATCGAACCGCCGAGCTCAGCCTCCGGACGCGGGGAGCGCCCCGTCGGGGCCGGCGCCCGCTTGCCGGGCGGCCACGGCGGCGCGCACGCGTTCGACGAGGACGGCGGGCGCACACGGCTTCGCCAACGTCTCGTCGGCCCCCGCGGCCTCGGCGGCCTTGCGGGTCGCCGGATCCGAGAACGCGCTCACGGTGATGATGTACATCCTCGCGCCGTACTCCTCGGCGCGCAGCCGACGGACGAGCTCGAATCCGTCCATGACGGGCATCGCGAGGTCGGTCACGACGACGAGGGGGCGCTCGGCGGCGGCGATGGCGAGCGCCTGGACCCCATCGTGAGCGGTGACGACGATCATCTTCTCGTCGCGCAGCACCGACGCGAACAGGTCGACGTTGTCCTCCACGTCGTCGACGACGAGGACCACCGGAGCGTCGAGCTTCGTTCGGGTTCCCGACGTCGTCCGCGGATCGCGGACCTCCTTGCCTGCGCCATTGGGAACGCCGTGACGATTGGACACTTCGGTCATGGAACGCTGACGGAGGAGGCGCATCTGCGCAACGCGGTCTTGGGCCGCAGCCCTCTGGCAGACCGGTTGCTACGGCTGCCGCCATGGACCTCACCGAGCTCCTCTCGGTCGCGCTCGCGAGCCTGGCGGACGCGGTCGGCGACCTCCTCCGCCACGGCGCCGATCCCGGGGCGTATGTCCTCACCGCGGCCGATCCGGACACCCCGCTCGGCGAGCTCCTCCGGCGCGAGGACGGCGGGACCGCGGGCGCCGCGTGCGTCATGCTCCCGGTCGACACGCTCGCGCGACTCCTCGAGGGACGTGCGTTCGACGGCGCGACGGGCGAGCGGATCGCGACGTGGCTCGCGATGGACCCCGGACCGGAGCGCTACCGCATGTTCGCCATCGCGCGCGCGGGGATGGCGGCGCTCACCCTGGACACCACGGGCGAAGGCGACGACGCCGACGACGACCGCGTGGCTCACCTCCTCCGGCACTGAGGCGCCCCGGCCCGACGCTCCGCGCGAGGCGCATCCGGACGGGCCGATCGACGGCGGGGGTGCGACAACCATGGCCGGTCCGTGCTAAGAGGCACGCGGCATTCCATGATCGTCCTCGAAAAAGTCACCAAGCGCTTCGGCCCGAAGATCCTCTTCGAAAACGTGTCGATGCAGTTCGACCCGGGCAAGCGCTACGGCCTCACTGGCGCGAACGGCGCAGGCAAGTCGACGCTCCTCAAGATGCTCGAGGGCAACGAGGACACCGACACGGGCTCGATCACCATCCCGGGCAACCTCCGCCTCGGGGTCCTCCGCCAGAACCACTACGAATACGAGCAGGAGCGGATCCTCGACACCGTCATCATGGGCAACAAGGCCCTTTGGGACGCGATGCAGGAGAAGGAGAGGCTCCTCGCCGGCGAGGTCACCGACGAGGTCGGCATCCGCCTCGGCGAGCTCGAGGGGACGATCGCGGAAGAGAACGGCTACATGGCCGAGAGCGAGGCGGCCGAGCTCCTCGTCGGCCTCGGCATCCCCGCCGAGAAGCACGAGTCGAAGATGAACAGCCTCGCGGGCGGCTACAAGCTCCGCGTCCTCATCGCGCAGGTGCTCTTCGGCAAGCCGGACGTCCTGCTCCTCGACGAGCCGACCAACCACCTCGACCTCGAGTCGATCCGCTGGCTCGAGCACTTCCTCACCGAGGAGTTCAAGGGCACGCTCGTGGTCGTCAGCCACGACCGCCACTTCCTGAACGAGGTCGTGACGCACATCGCGGACGTCGACTACCAGACGATCACCGTCTACACCGGCAACTACGCCGACTTCGTCGACGCGAAGTACGAGAACAACCAGCGCGCCGCCGCCCAGGCGGCCACCGCGAAGAAGAAGGTCGCCGAGCTCCAGGAGTTCGTGCAGCGCTTCGGCTCGCATGCCTCGAAGAGCAAGCAGGCGCAGTCGCGCGTGAAGCAGATCGACAAGCTGAAGGACGAGATCGAGGCCAAGGGGCCGAAGCGCTCCTCGCTCGTGCGTCCGTTCATCCGCTTCGAGTTCGACAAGCCCTCCGGGCGCGACGTCGTCCGCCTCGAGAACGTGTCGAAGACGTTCGTCGACGAGAAGGGCAAGGAGATCGTCGTCTACGACAACGTGTCCTTCAACGTGAACCGCGGCGACAAGATCGCCGTCACCGGCCCGAACGGCATCGGCAAGTCGACGCTCCTCAAGCTCATGGTGGGCGGCTTCAAGGACCTCGACGCCGACACCAAGCAGGACACGCTCCAGCCCGACAAGGGAGAGGTCCGCTGGGGTCACGAGACGTCGGTCGGCTACTTCGCGCAGGACACGCACGAGGCCCTCAACCGGACCGCGAAGGGCATGAACGCGTTCCAGTGGCTCTACCAGTGGGACAAGCTGCGGCCGCAGGAAGAGATCCGCGGCACGCTCGGCAAGCTGCTCTTCTCCGGCGAGGCCGGTCTCAAGGAAGCGGCGACGATGAGCGGCGGCGAGTGTGCGCGCCTGCTCCTCGCGAAGCTCGTGCTCCTCCGGCACAACGTCCTCATCCTCGACGAGCCGACGAACCACCTCGACATCGAGTCGATCGAGGGCCTCCTCGACGGCCTCACCGGCTTCAAGGGCACGATCGTCTTCGTCAGCCACGACCGCCACCTCGTGTCGAGCCTCGCGAACCGCATCGTCGAGCTTCGTCCGAAGAAGGACGGGCTCGGCGCGGAGATCGTCGACTTCGGCGGCACGTACGAAGAGTTCCTCGAGCGCGAGGGCCGCGACTTCACGCGCCACAACTGAGCCGACTGGCGGCACGAGGCCGCACGCGCGCGACCGCCGTCCGGACTAGAGTGGGCGCCGATGCCCTCGAGGCGCGCGCGCTTCTACCTCCTGAGCATCGCGCTCGTGGTCGCGGTGACGGCGATCAAGCTCGTCGTGCCGCCGCTCGGCGAACGGCTTCCCTTCGTCCTCTACTTCGGGGCGGTCGTGGTCGCCGCGTGGAGGGGCGGCCGACGCCCCGCGGCGCTCGCGATCGTCCTGTCGACGCTCGCGGCGGTCTACTTCTTCCTCGAGCCGCACTTCGCGCTCGGGATCACGACCGAGGGGAGCTTGCAGAGCGCCGTCTTCGTCCTCGAGTGCGTGGGGATCACTGCGCTCGCCGAGATGCTGGTGAAGACGCGCGCCCAGGCCGGCGACGCGCTCTCGAGGCTCGCGACGACGCTGAAGAGCATCGGCGATGCGGTGATCGCCACCGACGCGCGCGGCCGCGTCGCATTCATGAACCCCGTCGCCGAGGCGCTCACCGGGTGGACGGCGGAGGACGCGAGCGGCAAGCCTCTCGACGAGGTCCTCCGCGTCGTCGGCGATCCGAAGCACCAGGTCGTCGTCGCGAAGGGCGGCCGGGAGACCCCGATCGAGGCGACCGCCGCGCCGATCCGCGACGCCTCCGGCGCGGACGCCGGCGTCGTACGCATCTTCCGCGACATGAGCGAGCGCGAGCGGCGGAGCGCGCGGCGCGACGTCCTCGGCGACGCCGTCTCCACCCTCTCGAGCTCGCTCGACTACCGCGCGACGCTGAAGCAGCTCGCGAACATCGTCGTGCCGAGGTTCGCCGACTGGTGCGCGATCGAGATGGTCGACGACGCGACGGGTCGCTCGGAGCAGCTCGCGGTCGCCCACTCCGATCCGGCGAAGGTCCAGCTCGCGTGGGAGCTCCGGAACAGGTACCCCACCGACCCGCACGTCGAGCGCAGCGTCGTGAAGGTGCTCCGCACCGGCCGCCCGGCGCTCTATCCGGTCATCCCGGAGGAGGTGATCGTGAAAGGCGCGATCGACGAGGAGCACCTGCGCATCACGCGCGACCTCCGGCTCCACTCCGCGCTGATCGTCCCGCTCAACGTACGCGGCAAGACGATCGGCGCGATCACGATGGTGTACGCCGAGTCCGACCGCACCTACTCGACGGAGGATCTCGACTTCGCCGAGCACCTCGCCGAGCGCGCCGCCGTCTCGGTCGAGAACGCGCGCCTCTTCTCGCAGGAGCGAGCCGCGCGCGAGGCCGCCGACCGAGCGACCCGCCTGAAGGACGAGTTCTTGGCCACGTTGAGCCACGAGCTCCGTACGCCGCTCACCGCCATCCTCGGCTGGTCGCGCATGCTCGAGAGCGGGAAGCTGCCGGAGGAGAAGGCGGCGAAGGCGCTCGCGACGATCGACCGCAATGCCCTGGCGATGGCGCAGCTCGTCGACGACCTCCTCGACGTCTCGCGGATCGTCAGCGGCAAGCTCCCCATCGAGGCGCAGGCCATGTCCCTCGTGCCGGTCGTCGAGGCGGCGATCGAGTCGATGAGGCCCGCCGCGCAGGCAAAGGAGATCGCGATCCGCGCGGAGCTCGAGGACGCAGCGCCCATCTACGGCGATGCCCGCCGCCTCCAGCAGGTGGTGTGGAACCTCCTCAGCAACGCTGTGAAGTTCACGCCGCGCGGCGGGAAGGTCGACGTCGTCGTGCGTCGCGAAGGGTCGTCGGCCGAGGTCCGCATCAGCGACACCGGGCGGGGGATCGACCCGGAGTTCTTGCCGTTCGTCTTCGACCGCTTCCGCCAGGCCGACGCGAGCCTCACCCGGTCGACCGGCGGCCTCGGCCTGGGGCTCGCGATCTGCCGTCACCTCGTCGAGCTGCACGGAGGGACCATCGAGGCCCGGAGCGACGGAAAGGACCGCGGGGCGACGTTCGTGATCCACCTGCCCGTCGCGGCGGTCGGGGCGGCGGCGGCCGCCGGAGACGGGGCGGCTCCGCGGTCGCCGTCGCCATGGGCCGTCCCGCCCGATCTCGACCACCCCTCGGAGCTCCGCGGGAAGCGCGTGCTGGTGGTCGACGACGACGAGGACGCGCGCGCCCTGATCGCGACCGTCCTCGACCAGTGCGGCTGCAAGGTCACCGCGGCGCCCAGCGTCGAGGACGCGATGCGGACGTTCACACGCGAGGTCCCCGACGTCGTCATCTCGGACATCGGGATGCCGGAGCACGACGGCTACGAGCTCATTCGACGCATCCGCGAGCGTCCGGCGGACCAGGGCGGAAACGTCCCCGCCGCGGCACTGACCGCGTATGCGCGCGCCGCCGATCGACGGCGCGTGCTCGATGCAGGCTTCATGACGCACGTGGTGAAGCCGGTCGATCCGTCGGAGCTCGTCGCCGCCGTCACCAACCTGGTGCGGTACGCGAAGGCCTCCTGAGCGGCATGGCGCAGCTCGTGACCGTCCGGCGCGCGTAGAAGGCGGTATCGACGCGCGCGATCGTCCGTCCGCCCTCCCCGATCCCGGGGCTCAGCACCACCGACACGGTGTGCGTGAGCGAGTCCACCACGGCGTCGACCGGGATCCGCGCGACGTGCCGGTACACGTCGTCGGGCAGGCGGAGGAGTCGCGTCGGTCGCACGAACTGGAAGGTCGCGAGGTGTCGATCGTCGAGCACGACATGCGCGCGCGCCCCACACGCCACGCGCGCGACGAACACGCAGGAGATCCTCGCGGCGTCCTCGTCGCTCTCGGCCACCACCGCGACATCGACGCCGACGCCGGGCGACGTCGCATGCGTCAGACGCCAGCTCACGGCGGCGATCGATCCGGCGAACGAGAACGTGCGCGGCGACGGCACGCCCGCGGAGCGAGCACGCTGCATACCAGGAGCTCGACCCGCGCGGTCGGCCGGACCGCGCGTGGCGGATCCGTGCATCGTGCACTCTGCCGTCCGCACGTCTCGCATCGTGCAACGCGACCATACGCAGCCGACGAGCTCGCCTCGGATCCGGTCAGCCGTCCGACCAGCGAGGGTGAGATCGCACGGCTCACAGTCGCTATACTGGGCGCTTCGTTGAACCCCTCTGCGCTCACCACGAAAGACTTCCGACGGACGACCTTGAAGCCGCGCCATCGTCCGGTGATACGCGCCCTGGCGGAGGCGTTCTTCTCGCCGGACGGTGAGGTCACGGACGACCGGCTCGACGACTTCATCGACGAGTTCGACGCGTTCATCTCGCCCACCAGCAAGACGCTGCGCTTCGGGCTCGTCACGATACTCGCGCTCATCCAGTGGTCGCCGCTGCTGTACGGGCGATTCGGCACGTTCACCGACCTCGATCGCGAGCAGCGGATCCGTCACCTCGAGCGGCTGGAGGCGTCCAGGCTCGTGCAGCTCCCGCTCCTCGTCGTCGCTTACAAGACGGTGATGACGATGCTCTACTACGAGCACGAAGACGAGCTCGCGTGGCTCGGCTATCCGGGCCCCGAGCGCAAGCGCTGGCTGACGGTGGTGAAGTCGTGACGCTCGACGTCATCCGCGGGCGCGAGCAGAACGCGCCCTTCACCGCGAAGGTCGACGTGGTCGTGATCGGGTCGGGCGCCGGCGGGGCCGTCGTCGCGCGCGAGCTCGCCCGGGCCGGACGCAGCGTGCTCGTGCTCGAGGAAGGCGGGCACTACACGCCGGAGGAGTACGGATCGATGACGCCGTCGAACTCCTTGCGGCGCATCGCGCGCGAGTCCGGCCTCGGCGTCGCTCTCGGGGTCGGGGACACGCCGCTCATCGCCACGCTCGCGGGCAAGTGCGTCGGCGGCTCGAGCGTCATGACCGGCGGCGTGTGCTTCCGCGTCCCGGACGAGGTCCTGCACGAGTGGTCGACCGATCTCGGGCTCGACCACATGAGGCCCGAAGCGCTCGACCCCTACTTCTCCGACGTCGAGCGCATCTGCAAGGTCGCCGAGGTCCCGCCGCACATGCGGTCGCGGAGCACCGAGCTGTTCCTCGAGGGCGCAGACAAGCTCGGGATCGAGATGAAGCCGCTCCGGCGCAACACCGAGGGGTGCCGCGGGGCCGCGCGCTGCAACTTCGGCTGCCCGCACCAGGCGAAGATGAGCGTCGACGTCTCCTTCCTCCCCGACGCGCAGGCCCACGGTGCGCGCGTGGTCGCCGACGCGCTCGTCGAGCGCATCGACGTCGCGGGAGGCCGCGCGCGCGGCGTCCGCGGCCGCTTCCTCGACGGCGAGACCGGGGAGCCGCGCGTGCGCTTCGAGGTGCGCGCGAAGGTCGTCGTCGTCGCGTGCGGATCGCTCCACACGCCGGTCCTGCTCCGGCGGAGCGGCCTCGACTCGCCGCACATCGGCCGTCACCTCACCCTCCACCCCGCGTTCCGCGTGGGCGCGCTCTTCGACGAGGAGGTGAACGGCTGGGACGGTGCGCTCCAGAGCGTCTACAGCGATCACTTCCAGGACGAGGGCATCACGCTCGTCGGCGTGTACACCGCGGTCAACGTCCTCGCCGCCGCATTCCCCGGCACCGGACGCGAGCACCGGCGGCTCGTGAAGTCGCTGCCGAACCTCGCCTTCTTCGGGGGGATGGTCCACGACGACGGAGGCGGCCAGGTCCGCCGCTGGCTCTCGCGCGAGCCGCTCGTCGCCTACCGGATGATCGAGCGGGACAAGCGACGGATGTTCAAGGGGATCCACATCCTCGCCCGGATGGCGTTCGCGGCGGGCGCGCGCGAGGTCCTCCTGCCCATCTTCGGCATGACCACGGTCAAGAAGGAGGAGGACCTCGAGTTCCTCCTGGACGCCCGGATCCCCGCCGGAAAAGTCGAGTGCACGGCGTTTCATCCGTTGGGATCCGCGAAGATGAGCCGGATCCCCGAGGGAGGGGTGGTCAAGCCCACGGGCGAGACGTGGGCGGTGGAGAACCTGTTCGTCTGCGACGGCAGCGTCCTTCCGACCAGCATCGGGGTAAACTCCCAGGTGCCGGTGATGAGTATCTCGATGATGCTCGCGCGCGGCATCGCCGATGACTTCGGCACGTACGCGCGTCGAGCATGAGCAGCGAGCACAAGGCACAACCGCAGCACACGGTCGTCCTCCCGGCGCGAAGCGTCCCGCCGACGAGCGTGCTCGACTCGTACCAACCTCCGCTCTCCGGCACGCAGCGCGAGCTCATCGTGCCCGGGAGCGCGTCATCGGCGTCGATCCTCGTCGAGATCCGCAAGCGCCCGGCCGACCGGCTCCAGATCGAGGTGCGCGCGGCCTCCGGAGGGATGGGGACGATCGACGTCGCCGTCGATCGCGCGCTCGATCGCCGGATCGCGATCAAGACCCTCCACCAGCACCTGCGCTCGGACGACTCCGCGGTGCGCATGTTCCTCCGCGAGGCGCGCCTCACCGGGCTCCTCGATCACCCGCACATCGTGCCGGTCTACGACGTCGGAGAGCGCGAAGGAGACGGCGCTCTCTACTTCTCGATGAAGCTCGTCGAAGGGCAGACGCTCTCGGCGCTCATCCGGACGCTGCCCAAGGGCCCGCTCGATGCCTCGACCTTGTACTCGCTGCTCGACGTCGTCACGAAGGTCTGCGACGCGCTCGCCTTCGCGCACAGCCGCGGCGTGATCCACTGCGACGTGAAGCCCTCGAACGTCATGGTCGGCGAGTTCGGCCAGGTCTACCTGATGGACTGGGGCATCGCGCGGCTCGCATCGACCGAGGCCTCTCCGGGCTCGGTCGCGGACATTGCGCGAGCAGGATCGGTACGGCCGTCCGCCACCGACAACTCCGTCATCGGCACGCCGTGTTACATGTCGCCCGAGCAGGCCCGCGGTGATCGCGGCACGCTCGACGCGCGCTCGGACGTCTTCCTCCTCGGCGCGTTGCTCTACGAGGTGCTCACGCGGAGGCCCCCGTACTCCACGCGCGACCGCAACGAGACGCTCGCGCTCGCTGCGGCCGGCGCCTTCCCCGCCCCGCGAAAGGTCGCAGGAGACGTCGCGGTGCCGCCCGAGCTCGACCGCATCGTGATGCGTGCGATGGCGAAGAACCCGCGCGATCGCTACCCGTCGGTGAGCGCGCTGCGCGACGACCTGGTGCGCTTCATGCGCGGTGGCTCCGAGTTCCCGCGGCAGCGCTTCTCCGCCGGCACGTTCATCGTGCGCGAAGGCGAGACGGGCGACGCGGCCTACATCGTCGTGAGCGGCCGATGCGAGGTCCGGAAGGAGACGCCGTCCGGCACGCAGACGCTCCTGACGTTCGGTCCGGGCGACGTGTTCGGCGAGATGGCGATCCTCACGGAGGGTCCACGCACTGCGTCGGTCGTCGCGATCGAGGACACCGACGTCCTCGTGGTCACCGGCGCCGTGCTCGAGCAGGAGATGGCCGCGCTGAAGCCGTGGATGGCGACGCTCATGAAGTCGCTCGCCACCCGGTTCCGGAGCATCGACGCGGCCAACCGCGCGACCTATGCGGCGTCCCCCTCGCCTGCCCGGGTCGCCAACCAGGTGCTCATGCACCTCGTGACCTGGGGCGACACCGCGGAGGACGGCGCCCGGTCGACGAGCTGGAAGGCCCTCGCACGCGAGATCGAGGCGCAGCTGGGCATCCCGCCGCTCGCCGTCTTCGGGGCGATCGCGCGCTACGGGATGGATCTCGACGTCGAGGGAGATCGCCTCACGGTCCCCGACCCGACCGCGCTCGCGGCTCGGGTCCGCGCCGACCTCGATCGCTGACCTTCACGGGGTCTTCACTTCGTACCGCACTTCGTCCTTCGAGCGCTCCAGCGCGACGACCCCCGCGAGCGCCGCGTCCACGAGCGCGCGGTCGTCGACCGACGCGCGCAGCTGCTCCAGCGCGCCGCGGGTGCCGCTCGCCGCGATCGCGGCGAGGACCGTGGTGCCCGACGCGGCGAGCGCGAGCGCGGCGGTGGTCGCCTCGCGACCGCGAAGCGAGGAGACGACCACGACGTCGGCGTCCTCGCGCGCGACGTTGCGCAGCGCCGTGGCGAAAGAGGGAACGTGAGCGCCGATCTCGAGCTGCGTGATCTGCGCGCGCTTCGCCGCGTGCACGACCTCGATCGGATCCTCGATCGTGACGATGTGGCAGGCGCGCGTCTCGTCGATGTGCGCCACCATCGCCGCGAGCGTCGTCGTCGTCCCCGCGCCGCTCGGACCGGCCACGATCACGAGCCCTCCGCGCACGTCCACGAGGCGCTTCACCTCGTCGGAGCAGCCGAGCTCGGCGAGCGTCCGCACGCGAGGCGGGAAGAACCGGAAGGACGCCCGGAGACCTCCGTGGGCATGCACGATCTGCCCGCGGAAGCGGGACGTCGCACCCGCATGCGCATGCGAGCCGCCGAAGGTGACGCCGTGCTCCGCGCCGAGCCGTGTCCGTTGTGAGGGTGCGAGCAGCTCGGTCAGCATCTCCTCGAGCTCCTTCGCCGACGGCCCCGTGTCGCCGAGCGGCACGAGCTCTCCGCGAACGCGCGCGAACGGCGGACGCGACGGGACGAGGTGGAGATCGCTCGCCTCCCGCGAGCAGGCCTGGTCGAGGAGCGCAGCGATCCGCGGCATGGCCTAGCCCTTCCTCGCGGCCGGCGACGAGACCACCTCGAACGAGGCCTGCATCTTCGTGCCGTCGGCATTCGGCGCGAGGCGCTGGCCGACGACGGTACGGAGCGCCCCCTCGAGCGTGGCGCGTGCGCGCGCGCGGTCCTTCTCCGGCACGCGGAGGACGATGCGATCGACGGCCTTCGCCGGGCTCGGCGCGTTCGTGGTGGCGAGCACGAGGCGACCGGCCTCGCACGCGGCGAGGAGAGCGTGCACCGCCTCGTCGGAGCGGAGGTCTCCGAGGACGACGACGTCGGCATCCGACGAGAGCGCCTCGTCGACCGCGCTCGTCCACGACCGCGCATGGGTCCCGATCTCGCGCTGGGTCACGAGCCCACGCCGGCTGACATGGACGCGCTCGATCGGATCCTCGATGACGAAGACCGAACGCGCTTCGCCGGCATCGATCGCGTCGACGAGCGCGGCCACCGTCGTCGACTTGCCGTGGCCGGGCGGTCCGCTCACGAGCACGAGGCCGCGGGCGGCGGCGACGACCGTCCTCACCTCCTCCGGCAAGGACGGAAGCTCCCGCGCGACGAGGCGCACCGCGAGCATCGGCCCCGTGCGCTGGCGCGAGGCGTTCACCCGGAAGCGCCCGTGCTGGACGTGCTCGAGCGCGAAGTCGCACGCGCACGAGCGGTCGAAGGTCTCCCGCAGCCGCGGCGGGACGATCTCGCGCACGAGCCGCTCGACCTGTTCGACGGGCACCGGCTGCGTGCGCGGCGAGAGCTCGCCGGCGACGCGCACCCGCGCCGGGGCCTCCGCGACGACGTGGAGATCGGTCGCGCCCGCGGTCACCGCGAGGGAGAGGAACGCCTCGATCCCCGCGGTCGCCTCGATGCGCGGACGCTCGGCCTCGGCGGCCGGCTGACCCGCGATCGTCGGCTCCACGCCGTCCGCGTCGACGTCGAACCCCGGCGGCACGCTCTCCGCCGGCTCGATCTCGACCTCGACGACGGGATCCCTGTCGTCCTCGACCGGTACGACCGGCACGGGGGCGGCACGCGGCAGCGGGCGCTCCTCGGTACGTTCCTCCGGCTCCGGAGGCGTGGGGGTCGGGGGCCGCGGTCGCTCCGGCGCGCGCGGAGCCTCCTCACGCGGCCGCTCCACCTCCTCGGGCGGACGCGCGGGCTTCGGATTCGCCTCGATGCCGGCCGGTGGAGGACCGCCGGGAGAGAGCGTCTGGACCGTGGGCTCGTCGTCGTCGTCGTCATCCCACTCGTCGCTCTTCGACAGGTCGCGCGTGGTGGTGGAGGCCGGCGCGGGCGCCGGTGCGGGCGCCGGCGCGGGCGCCGGTGCGGGCGCCGGTGCGGGCTGCGGCTT
>WBZO01002969.1_pt1 | contig 20745 bp, 23 predicted proteins | sample 5204261 | NCBI WGS metagenome assembly WBZO01 (sample SAMN12412400, study PRJNA552823) | activated sludge metagenome | isolation source: activated sludge from anammox sidestream of wastewater treatment plant... | place: USA: North Carolina | collected 2017-09 | reverse complement strand
AGCACCGCCGAGCATCCCGCGGGCGCCACCACGGACCATGCGAACAGCGCGATGCGCCTCTCGCGCCCGATCCCCCTCGACGCGAGGATCGCCTTCATCAGCCTCTTCTCGGCGCCGGTGAGCGTTATCCGTGCTTCCATGTCGTCCTCCCCCTGGTGCCTCCGATCATGGTAGCCGCCCGCCGGCGGGCGCGGCAAGCGAAATATCGCCCCCCCCAGCGGCGCCGCCCCCGGCCGCCCGGCATCAAGGGACCGCCGCCGGCTATCAGATCTCCGCCCGCTCCCCCACCCCGAGGACCATCGCCCGCAACCCCTTCGCGGCCGCCCCCTCTACGAACGCGGCGGGATCGGCGTCGATCACGTCGAAGGTGCCGTAATGCATCGGTATGCTCAAGCCCGCCCCGAGCAGCACCGCCGCCCTGACGGCGTCGGGGACGTCCATGGTGAAATTGCCGCCTATAGGCAGGAGGGCGACGTCTATCCGGTTCGTCTCCCCGATGAGCTTCATGTCGTAGAAGAGCCCGGTGTCGCCGGCGTGGTAGACCGTCTTCCCGTCCGCGGCGATCAGGAAGCCGCACGGGTTCCCCATGTAGAGGATGCCGTGTTCCGTCGGGTATCCGGAACCGTGGACGGCGATGGTGAGCTTGACGCGGCCGAACGGGAAGTCGTGCGCCCCGCCGATATGCATCGGGTGCGCCTTCGCCCCCTGCCCCTGGCACCATGTCGCCAGCTCGAACGGTGCGACGATCGTTGCGCCCGTCCGGAGCGCGATCGCCACGCCGTCGCCGACATGGTCCGGGTGGCCGTGCGTGAGCAGGATGTAGTCGGCGGCGGTCTCCTCCGGCTTCGCGCGGGCGAGCGGGTTCCCGGTCAGGAACGGGTCGATGAGCAGCCGCGCCTTCGCGAGGTCCAGCGCGAAGGCCGCGTGCCCGAGAAACGTCAATGCCGGCATGGCGGGCCTCCTTTCCGAATACCGCCCTCTACGGAATACGCCCGCCGCGCACACGGCGCCGGGATCCGCGAAAACCCGTGGGCGTGGATATCTTATCACAGGCGGCGCGCCGTGGAGAAGCCGCGCGCCTCCGCGGCGACGGCGGCGGAACGCGCCGTCTTCCGTCCGCCCCGGCCCCTTTGACGCCGGGGCCGCATGGTGTATAGTGGATGATGAGGAGGAGGAATGAACGACACCCCGGTCCGCCCGCCCTTCGAGCCGCCTTCGAGGAGCGCCGTATTCCCGCTCCCCGACGCAATCCTATTCCCCAACACCATCCTCCCCCTCTTCGTCTTCGAGCCGCAATACCGGCTCATGCTCGAGGAGTGCCTGAAGGGGGACGGCCTCATGACCGTGGTGCTCATGCGGAAGGGCGCCCCGAAGAGCCTGCTCGACGCCCCGACCTATTCCACCGCGGGGATCGGGAGGGTTACGACGGTCATGCGCCTCCCCGACTCTTGCGCGCGCGTCCTGGTGGGCGGGATCGCCCGGGTGACGATCCGGCGCTACATCCGGCGCCGCCCGTATCCAATGGCCGAGATCGAGCCGATGCAATCCGCCCCCGCGGATCCCGCCCGCGCCGGCGCCCTCCGCATCCGCCTCGTCTCGCTCTTCCGCGCGCTCGCCGGCGACGGGGCGCGCGACTTCATCGAGCGCATCGAGGGGCTTGGGGATCCGGAGATCGCCGGCGACCCGATCGCGGCGGGGCTGAGCGTCGACCCCCACCTGAAACAGCGGATCCTTGAGACGGCGGGCGTGGAGGAACGGCTCGAACGGCTCGAGCGGCTCCTCGAGGGGGAGCTGCGCCAGGCCCGCCTCCTCCGCCGGATCCTCGCCGGGGCCCCCCGGAACCTCCGGGACAACTGATCCCGGGGAGGGGGAAGAGCGCCCCCGGCCCTCACGCCGCCGCGTAGCGCCGCATGAACGCCTCCACGCAGCGTATCCCCTCGAAGTAGTCGTCGACGAGAATGTTCTCGTTCGGGGCATGGTCGCCCGAGTCGGCGTTCCCGACGCCGAACGACACCATCGGCAGGGCGAGGGGGGCGCAGACGTCGTGGACCGGCCCGCTCCACGCCGCGATCGGGTACAGGATCGGCTCGCGCCCGCACGCCTTGCGGCAGGCCTCCACGGCGGCCCGGACGATCCTGTCCTCGGAGTCGGTGGCTGCGGGCATGAAGCCGCCGTGCTGCCGTATCTCCAGGTCGCCGAAGCCCCGGCGGTCGAGGTGCGCCCGGAGGAAGCGGAGCAGTTTTCCCGGCGTCATGCCCGGCGCGAGGCGGAAATCCAGCTTGGCGACCGCCTCCGCCGGCAGCACCGTCTTGGATCCATCGCCGGTATAGCCGGCGCGGAGGCCGCATATCGTGCACGTCGGCGAGGTGAGATACGCCCAGGCCAGCGCCGTGCCGCGCGCCCCCTTGACAAGGGAGTCGAGGCCGTGCGTCCTCATGAAACCGTCCGCGTCGAACGGAACCTCCCTGAGGATCCGCTCCACCGCCTCCCCCGGCGGGCGCGCCACCTCCATCCAGCCGTCAATCGTGATCTTGTAGTCGGGATCGAGAAGGGTGCCGAGCGCCCAGACGAGGCGCCAGGCCGGGTTCGGGACTATGCTGGCGTACGAGCTGTGCAGGTCGTGCCGCGCGCCCCGCGCGACCAGCTCGACGTAACAGAGCCCCTTGACGCCGCAGCTCAGGATCGGCCGCCCGGACGGGTCTTTCCATGAAAGTTCCCATAGGCAGCCGTCGGCCCTCAACATATCCGCGTGGCGGCGGACGAAACCGCCCAGGTGCGCGGAACCGGTCTCCTCCTCCCCCTCGACGAGAAACTTCACCTTGAGCGGGAGGCCGCCCGCCAGATCCATGCACGCGCGCACGGCGTGAATGCGCGCCGCCAGGTTGCCCTTGTTGTCGCTCGCGCCCCGGCAGTAGAACCGGCCGCCCCGCACGGCCGGCTCGAACGGTGGGCTCTCCCACTGTTCGAGCGGCTCGGGCGGCTGGACGTCGTAATGGTTGTAGATCAGGAGGGTCCTCGGCCCCTCCCCGGCCTCCGCGTAGACGACCGGTGGGCCCCCATCGACCTCGATGATCCGCGCGGAGGCCCCCGCGCGGGAGAGAAGGCGGGCGGACTCGGCGGCCGCCGCGCCGAGCGCGGCGCGATCGTGCTCCGTGGAGGGGATGCGGCAGAGCCCGGCCAGTTCGGAGAGGAACTCCTCGCGGTGGGCGTCGAGATAGGCCTGCACTCCGGCCATGCGCCGCCCCCATCGCTGTTCCGTGGATCTCGGCTTCCTTGACATCGCCCCGAAAACCTGCTATCGAATTAAATCGTGAGATACGGGGAACGGCCGCGCACCCCCCCGCGCGGCAAGGGAGACGATCTCGATTTCGAGATCGGTTTCTACCGCGCTATTGTAGCGCAGGCGCCGGAGTATGTCGACGCGCTGATGCTCCTGGGGGAGGCGTGCACGGAGAAGGGGCTCTACGCGGAGGGTTTGGAGGTGGACAAGCGGCTCAGCCGGCTGCGCCCCTCCGACCCCATCGTCCACTACAACCTGGCGTGCAGCTTCAGCCTCTCCAGGCGCAGGAAAGAGGCGCTCGACAGCCTCGCGCGGTCGATCGAGCTCGGCTACTGCGACATCGCCCACCTCGCGGCGGACCGCGACCTCGCCTTCCTGCGCGGGGACCCGGAGTTCAAGCGACTGCTCCGCCGGCTCGAGAGGAAGGTCATGGCCGCGATCCGGCGCCGCCCTGCCGGCTAGGGGGGCGGCGGGCGCGCCGCGGGGCAGGCGCCCCTCTTTTTCCCCCTACCAGCCCGCCTTGATCCCGCTCACCGAGAAGAGGAGGACGGCGTCGTCCGCCACCGGGCGGAGGTTGAGCCGTCCGGAGACCGTCACGCGGTCCCCCGAGGCGAGGGAGCCGAGCAGCGCCCTGTTCCCCGGCGTGTTCGGGAGGTAGCACGGGGCCTGGCAATTCTCAAGGTAGAACTTGATCGCGTGCGCGGCGTCGAGGTTGAGGTCGCGCTCGAACGCGGTGAAGAACGTCGAGGGCATGGAGAAGCGGTCCTTGACCCGCACCCGCTCCCCCGCGTACTGTTCCGACCGGGCCGCTATCTCCTGCGGCGCGACGTCCGTGTAGGAGTCCGAGGGGCCCAGGCCGGAGAATATATCCTGCTCCTTATCGAGGAGCCAGCCGGGCTCGATATGGCTGACCCTGAGTATGTAGTACGGATTGCCGAACTTCTTCATCCCCATGGCGAGCTGCTCGACGCGGCCGATGACCGTCACCCGGTCGTTCTTCTTCACCTTCATGAGCCGGGTATGGTTCTTGGCGTCGTACTTCGAGACGAGGCAGCGCAGCTTCGAGTCGCGCAGGTTGAACTTGACGAAGTACGGCCCGCGCAGCCCGCGCCTCTGCTCGTCGGGGGTGAAGTTCGGGTTCATCTCCCCCATGAAATCGGTGACCAGTATCTTGGCGTTGACCAGGCTCTGCCCGGTTATCACGCCGTCGTTCAGGGCCTCCCCCTTGAAACTCTTCACCTTGTATCCCGCCGCGGCCGCCCCCGAAATGAGGAGGATGGCCGCGGCGGCGCCGAGGACGCTTTTCACCGCCCCGCCCCCTTTCCGGCTGCCGCCTCCGCGCCGGGCGCCCCCGGCGGCGGGGGCGGCCCGCCCATCCTCGTCGAGAGATCGTCCAGCGATTCGGAGAGCTTCTTCGCCTGCTCGTCGATCCGTTTCATGATCCGCTCCGAGTCTCCGGCGACGCCAGCGGCGTCCCCGGCCTCCCCCCCGAGCCCCGCCGTCTCCGCCGCGCCGGCGCGCATAGCCCCGGAGAGTTCGGCGCCGAGGCCCTGGACGGCGCCCATGCCGGCCTCCGTCCGCCGCTGCCCTTCGCCGATCGCCTCCACGGCCCGGAGCATCTCCCGCTGGCTCTTCTCGATCCGCTCCTGCGACTCGATCAGATCGCGGTCGCCCGCCGATCCCGGGGGGCGGGAATCGATCTCGATATAGGTCCGGCTCTTCACCGGGCCGCCGGGGGCCTCGGACGCCCCCCCGGCGGCGCCGTCGGCGTAATCGACACGCTTCATTATCACCTTGCCGCCGCGGCCGATCGCCTGCTCAACGATCTGTTTCACCTGGGCCTCGGGCGGCGGGGGGGGCGATCCGGGCGGCGCGGCGCGGGCCGTCCACGCCGCGAACACGGCCGCGGCCGCAAGCGCCCCCGCGCCCCCCAAGGCCCTCATCCCCCCTCCCCGCTCCGCCCCTACTGGGCCGGCTCCAGCTCGCCTATCTGGCTCGAGAGCGCGCCCCCCACCGAGTCGATCGAGGCCTGGACATCCTTCGTGTTCTTGTCGTCCCTGTCGCGGACCTCCGCCGCCGAGGCGTCGACCCTCGACTCGATATCCCGCCCCATCTTCCGCATCCCGCCCCGCATATCGTCGCCCTGGCTCTCGACGCTGCTCGCCAGCCTCCGGATCATCGAGTCCACGTTGTCGATCGCCCCCTCGATCTCCCCGATATTCCTCGACATCTCCCTCATCCCCGCAGCCATGTCGGCGGTGGTGGCGGCGACGTCGGTCATCTTCGACGAGGTCCCGGCGGCGTCGCCCGCGATCTTCTTCAGCTCTCCCCCCGAGGATTTCATCCCGAGGGTCATGTCCCGCATGATGTTCTCGACGCGGGCCGTCCTCGTCCCGAGACTCACCTGGTAGCCCGCGATGGCGCTGAGCGACTTGAGCAGCACGAGCTGGTTCTTGAGGATCTCCCTCTGGATTCGCAGGACCTGGACCTGCCGCTCGCCCCCCGCCTCCGAATCAAAACGCACTATGTAGACGTTCCTCGGCCCGGCGGCGGGGCCCGCGTCGGATTCCCCCCCCCTGCCGGCGCCGATGCCGCCGGGGTTGTCGGGCGCGTCGATCCTGACGACCGTGTTGCCGAGGTTCTTCAGGTCGCTCTCGTCCACCCGCTCGCCCCTCAGGATCTTCTCCACCGCCCCCAGCGCGCGGCCGCCCCCCTCGTCGCCCCCCGCGCCGGACCGCGGGGCCGCATCGGCGCCCCGCGCGGCCGCGCAGCAGAGCGCCCCCGCGGCGGCGAGCGCCGCGCAGATCGCGCATTTCATCGTTTCCCCCCCCGGCCGCCGTCAGGACGCGGCCCGCACCGGGATATTATACCACACCGGCGGGCGGCTTCCATCGGGGCGGCCCCCCCGAACGGGGGCGCCGCATTTTATTCCAGATTTTTCTTGACGCCCCCCGCCGCGGGGCTATAATCCGCGCCGTGGAGCGGAGGGCCGGGGCGGGGATGTTGAAAAGCTGTGGAAAAGCCGGGCCTTTGACACGCAGGAGACGGCCCGCCGGCGGCGGGGCGGCGCGATCGGTGCGATGCATCTGAAACTGTGGCACGACCTTTTGCAGCTTCTCGAGGGAAGCCTCAGCCGCGAGGCGATCGCCCTCTGGCTCCTCCCCGTCAAGCCCCTCCTCGCCTCCCGCGAGAAGCTCGTGCTCGAGGTCCCCAACGGGCTCCACGAGCGGATCGTCCGCGAGCGCTACCTGGGCGCGATCGGCAGATGCGCGCGGGCGCTGACCGGGGCGGCGATGGAGATCGACTTCGTAGCCGCCCCGTCCGACCCCGCCCCCCCGCCCCACGCCCCGCCGCCCCCGCCGGCGCGCGGCCGCCGGGCCGCCGCGGCCCTGAACCCGGCCTACACCTTCGACGATTTCGTTGTCGGCTCTTGCAACCGCGCGGCGTATCGCGCCGCCCTCGCCGCGGCCGACAGGCCCGGGAAGAGGCACAACCCGCTCTTCATCCACGGCGGGGTGGGCCTGGGGAAAACCCACCTCCTCCAGGCGGTCGGCGCGCGCGTACGCGGCCGCGGCCCCCGCTCGTTCGCCTACGCCCCGGCCGACGCGCTCATGGACGAACTGCTGGAGGCGATCAGGGGCGGCGCCGTCGCCTCCGTGAAAAAGCGCCTCTCCTCCGTTCCGATACTCCTGGTCGACGACGTCCACTCGCTCGCGGGGAAGAACCAGATACAGGAGGAGTTCTTCTCCCTCTTCACGTCCGTCCTCGGGCGCGGCGGGCAGGTGATCCTGTCGAGCGACCGGCCGCCGAAGGAGATCCCGCGCTTCCAGCAGCGCCTCGTCTCGCGGTTCGAGTCGGGCACGATGATCGAGCTGAAGAAGCCGGCCCTCTCGACCCGGCTCGCCATACTCGGGCGGAAGGCGAAGCGCCTGGGGCTCTCCCTTCCCCGGCCCATCCTCATGCTCCTCGCGAGCGAGATCCGCTCCAACATCAGGCGCATGGAGGGGGCGGTCAACCGCCTGGCCGCCCAGGCGACGATAGGCGGCGGCATACCCGGGAGGGAGGCGGTGGAGGCGCTGCTCCGGAACGACCTGCTCGGCGGGGACGCCCAGGCCGTGACGACGCGCGGAATACAGCAGCGGGTGGCGTCGCACTTCCAGCTCAGGACGGGCACGCTGCTCGGCCCGTCGAGGAGCGGCAGGGTGGTCTTCCCGCGCCACCTCGCGATGTACCTCTGCAGGAGGCTCGTCAACTCCCCCTACGCCGACATCGGGGCGGCGTTCTCCGGTCGGGATCACACCACGGTCATGCACGCCTGCGCAGCGGTCGAGGAACTGCTCCGCCGGAACGGCGACGCGCGGGAGCTGGTGGACCGGCTCATCACCGCAATCAGGTCGTGAGCGCCCCGGCGCCGCACAGCTCGATCACAATCCCCTCGAGCAGCGCCCCCCCCCGCTGCCGCTGATGCTTCAGCCCCGGGTTCGCCTTCACGAGGAGATCGAGACGCCTGCGCAGCCCCCCCGCTGTCATCCGGCCAGCGTGGGCGGCCATCTTGAAGACGACGTACGGATGCTGGCCGAAGATGCTGTACTTCCTGTAGTTCTGCCCGGCGGATTTGTACGCCTCCCGGTGCGCGGCGGGCGCCGCCTCGATCGCCGCCTTGAACGCCGGGTAGGAAGATGCGCCGCGGAGCGCGCCCTCGTCCAGAAGATCCCTTATCTGCAGAAGGTGGCGGGTGAGATTGGTCAGGGTCGCCAATATGGCGAGCGGGGACACCCCCTGTGCGAGCAGCCTATCGAGCATCGCGAGCGACCGCCGGGCATCCCGGGAGAGCACGGCGTCGGCGAGCTGGAACGCCTGCATCTCCCGCGACGGGCTCACCATGACGTCTATATCCCCCTTCCCGATCCCCGCCCCGGGGGGGGCGTGGAGGTCGAGCTTCTCTATCTCCGCGAAGACCGCGCGGAGATCGGTGCCCACGAGCTGCACGAGGTAGAGGAGGGCGTCGAAGGAGATCGCGCGCCCGCCCGGCGCGAGGCGGGCCGAAACGAGCTCGTGGAGGGCCCGCAGGTGGCCGCTGTCCATGTCGGAGAGGCGGCCGAACTCGCACACGGCGCCGCGCCTCTCGATCTCCTTGTAGAGCGAGAGGCGCCTGTCCGCCCTCTCCTCGGTGATGACCAGCGTGGTGCCGCACCCCTTGGCCGGGAGCATGGCGCGCACCGCGTCGGCCCTCCCGGCGTCCCGGAAGATCTCGCATCCCCTCGCCCACACCACCCGCTCCCCCCGGCCGAAAAGCGGCATCGAGGCCAGCGCCCCGGAGAGCTGCGCGACCGTCACCGACGGGCCGCTCAGCGTCTCCAGCCCGTACTCCCGCCGCTCCCCGGGGACGATCTTCTCTATCAGCCGCCGGGCGGTGTCCTCGGCCAGGTATCCCTCCTCCCCGTGGAGTAGATAGACCGGCCTCGGCCCCTCGCGCGGGAGTTCCAGGGCCCTGTCGCGCGCGGCCAGCGGCGATTCGCCGCCCGGCTTTCTCCGGCCCGCCCCGGTTTTTCTCTTCCCCTCCATAGCCATCCCTCGCCGCCCCTTGTGCGGGCGCGAACCGGCGCCGTGTGCTATCATTATCGGCAGGGGGAGGCCCCATGCCGTCGATCTACGAAAAGTGGGCTGTCCGGCACACCCGCCGGATCAACTTCGCGCTGCACTGCGTCGGCATCCCGCTCACCGCCGCGGCGATCCCCGCCCTCCTCCTCCGCGCGTGGATCCCGGCCGCTGTGCTCTTCGCCGGCGGCTACGCCCTCCAATTCATAGGGCACGCCGTCGAGGGGAACAAGGCCGGCGAGCAGATGCTCATCGAGCGGCTCCTCGGCCGCCGGGGGGCCCGGCAAGGCGGCCCCCCCGCCCGTCAGTAGAAGATCGTCTCCGTCAGGTGATACGGCTTCTCCCCCTCCGCCTTCTCGTGCGCGAGCAGCCAGAGGAACGCGTCGAGCGTGACCGAATCCACCCGCCGCCCCCGGGCCGCGTATTCGCGCTGGATCATGTCGCACGCCCCGATGGTGGAGGCGCGGATCTCCACCTCTTCCCGGCTGCACGGCGGAATGAGCGTCCGGGAGTCCACCGCGGCGGCGAGGCCCGGCCGGTAGCGAATGACGCCGAGCCGACGCAGCGCCTGCGGGAGCTTGTAGTCGGCGAAGACGGTCAGGCGGTCGGTGTCCCGGAAGGCCCCGGGCCCCTTCCCCTGGAACCGCTGGCATATCATCGCCGCCGCGAGCTGCGCCCGCTTGTAGAAGAGCAGCTCGCCCCAGTCAGTGCGGCAGACGTCGTTGAAGGATGGGAACTCGCTCACGAGGAGCCGCGCGAGGGCGACGGCGCTCCCCCCGGCCTTGGCGAGAAGCCCCGAGAAGGAGCCGCCGTGCCGGGCGACCAGCCCTGCCCCCACCCCGCGCAGGATCTCCGCCCGCTCCCTGAAAAGCACGAGCTCCCCCTCCCCCCTGAGAATCCGGCCGAGCGTCTCCACGGTCATCCCGGCCAGGAACTTTCCGTCGAGGAGCGGGACCCCCTCCTCGATCGCGCGCGTGAACGCCCCCATCAGGCCGTAGGCCCCGTCGAGACGCCGCCCCTTGTAGTCGATCGCCCATTTCACCGTCCCGGGCCTCGCCCAGAAGGCGAAGTTGACGCAGTTGAAGAGGAGGAAGTAATCGGCCGCGCGCCCGTCGTCCCACGGGTAGATGAAATCCTTCCGCCAGTCCGGCAGCGTAATCCCTTCCGCGGGCCTCTCGCGGCAGAAATCGCGCGCCTGTCCCGCGTCGATGTCGACGTGCAGGGGCCGGTCGAGCACCGGCCCGAGGCTCGCCAGTATCCTGTCTTTCATGGACCTGTTCCTTTCACTGAGGCCGGGCGGCCGCCCCCCTCTTCCCCGGCGCTCGCGTCGTCCCCCCGCCCGCGCGGCGCCGGCCCTTGCCGCCCGGCGTTCCCCGGCCGAATATCCGGTCGAAGCGGGCGAGGAACCGCTGCCGCACCAGGTAGTCGCTGTAGACCTCGGCGTAATATCTCCTGAAACCGGAGAGGAAATCGTCGTGGAACTTGCATATGTCGATGCGCAGGCCCACCCGGGCGTAGCACCGGACGTAGTAGTGCGACCGCTCGGCGATCGATGCGCCGGGGAAGGCGGCGCACGCGGCGCGGAAGCCGGCGCGCGGGGAGGCCCAGAGGATCTCGGCCACGCTGAGCCGCGGCTTCGCGTCGAGCGGGGGCGGCGCGATCCCGAGCCCGTGCAGCGGATTCCTCACGCGCGCGCTGAGGGCGGGGCTCATGTACTTCCCGATGAAGGCGCAAAAGGTCCGGATATCCGGCTCCGACCCATCGAGGAAGCCGCTCAGGACCTCTATGCCCAGGAGCATCAGGTGGAGGGCGGCGCCGTACCGCTTCTCCCGCATCGCGGCCGCGACGGCGTCGATCAGCCACGCCGAGAAGCGCTCGTTGAGGTACCACTCCACCTTGCGGCCGCGCGGCCACCGCGCGATGCCGCGCCGGAGCTCAGGCACCCGGATCCGGACGCTCATCCCCCCCTCCCCCCGCCCTCCTGAGAAATTCGGCCGTCCCCCCGCCGATCCCGAGGTGCGCCAGGGCGAAGTCGTAACGCACCGGATCCGCCGGGGCGAGCCGCCTGAAGGCCTCCGTCACCTCGACGGCGGCGCGCAGGTCCGCGGACCTCCTGCCCGTGAATCCCAGCCCCCGCCCGACCCTGTGCAGGTGGGTGTCGAGCGGCACGACGAGCATCGACGCCGGCACGAGCCCCCATCCCCCCGGATCCACCTCGTCGCTCCTGACCATCCACCGGAGGAATAGGTTGAGCCTCTTGCACGCGCTCCCCCTCCCCGGCGGCGGGAGGAGGCTGAAGCCGCCCCGGGGCGCCCGCCCGGCGATCCTCTCCACGAACGCCCCGAGGGCCGGGACGATCGTCTCGTCCCCCGTCCTCATCCCCTCGGCGAAACACCGCTCCAGGGAGCCCCACCGGGCGAGGGCGTCCTTGACGCCCGCCAGCATCGCGGCCATGTCGGCGGCCGTGGTGAAGCGGTGCCGGAAGCGGCCCACGGCCCTCCGGATCCGCGCCCGCGACGATTGCGCCAGGAACGCCGCGGGGGCCGGCATCGCCCCGAGCAGCCGCCCGACGCTCGCCAGGATCTGCCCCACCCGCCCGTACGCGAGCGACGAGGCGATCAGGGCCGCGACCTCGCGGTCGGGCGGGTCGAGGCCGTGGACGAACCGCACCGGGTCGTTCGCGACCCGGTCCCGGCGGTTGTACAGCCGGTAAAGCCTCTCAAGCTCCGCCGCGAGTCGGGGGAAGGACCGGCCCCCCGCCTGGACCCGGCCGCCGGCGGCAAACCGCGGCGGCGTTTCGCCGCGGGGATCGGGCGCGGAGGTTCTACTGTGTTTCCTCATGGGCGGATGGGCGTATCATGATAGCACAGCCGTTCGGGTCCCCGTACCCCCAAATTCCGCCCCCCCCCGGGTGCGCGGGATCCGGGGGCCTTCGCGCCATCTGGGGCGGCGACATCACGGCGGGGCGCACCGGCGGCATCCCGGCCGAAGATGCCGAGAATCAGGATTTGGTTGACACGCACCGGGGCGGTGCTATTCTCCGTGGCGGCGGAGGGATGCGATGAAGCGGCTGATAGATCGGGTGCTCCACCGGGCGCTCCTCGCGGCGCGCCATCCGGGGACCGCGCTCGCCCCCTGGCGGGGGCGCGGCCTCGAATCCCTCGACGCCGTCCGGATCGAGTGCGCCGGGCCCGCGCGCGCCGCGGCGCCCGCGCCGCTCATGGCGGACCGGACCTTCCGGCTCGCGGCGAGAAAGGTATTCCCGCACGCGCGCGAGGCGGTCTTCGACGGCCGGTCCGATCCGCTGCTCCACGAGGGGCTCCGCGGGATGATCCTCGCGGCCCGCTCGTACGGCCTGCGCACGAGCGTGGCCACGGACGCCGTCCTGCTGGAGGAGGGGGAGATCTGCGCCCTGCTCTCTGCCGGGACCGACCGGCTCGCCGTCTTTTCCGGGGGCGAACCCCGGGCGGAACGGAACCTCGGGATCCTCGCGAAGGTCATGCGAAAGACGGGCGCCGGCCGGCCGGTTCTGGAGCGAGTGCCGCCGGGCCTTCCCGCCCCCCGGGGCCGCTGCGTCGACGTCGCGTGGGACGGGGGCGTGTACGCGGGGGGGGCGTTGCGCCGCAGCCCGGCGCCGCCGCCGATCGGGTGGATCGGCGAGCTGTCGCCGCGCGAAATCCTCCTCGCCGCCCGCCGGGGGTCGAATCCCGGTTCTTGACTCTCCCCCCCCCGAGCCGGCGCATCCCGGCGGCCGCCTCAATGCTCCATGGCGTGCCGCCGGCATTCTCCGCACTCGATCTGGATCGTGTAATGGATGATCCCGAACTCGTCCTTCAATATCTCCCCCGCCGCGTCGAGGATCCCCATGGCGTCCGGGAGCGGCATCTCCGCCACCTCCATGTGCCCGCTCAGGGAGTGCAGCCCCGAGGTGATCGACCAGACGTGCACGTCGTGCACCCGGAGCACCCCCTTGAGCGACGAGAGCCGCCCCCCTATCCTGTCGATGTCGATATGCTCCGGCGTGAACTGGAGCAGGATCTCCGCCGACTCCCTTATGAGCCGGTATGCCCAGACGAGGATGAGGCCGCATACGAGGACGCTCAGGATCGGGTCGATCGGATACCAGCCGGTCCGGATGATCACGACGGCGCCGGCGACCACCACCACCGATGAGAACATGTCGCCGAGCATGTGGACGAAGGCGCTCCGGATGTTGAGGTTGTCGTGGACGGAGGAGCGGAGGAGGAGGGTCGTGAGGACGTTCACGACCAGGCCGATCACCGCGACCGCGAGCATCCACCCGCCGGCGATGGGGACCGGGCGGATGAGGCGCTTCACGGCGAACCAGGCGATGAAGCCGGTGATGACGATAAGGGTCGAGGCGTTGAAGAGGGCGGCCAGTATCTCCGCCCGGTAGAGGCCGAAGCTCCTTCTGTCCGTGGCGGGCCGCCGGGCGATATGCGTGGCGAAGTAGCTCACGATCAGGGAAAAGCCGTGCGTGAGCATATGCCCGGCGTCGCTCACGAGCGCGAGGCTCCCCGCCAGGATCCCGGCGACGAGCTCCAGCACCATCGTCGCGACGGTGATCGCGATGCAGAGGCCGAGGCGGCCCTGCCCCTTCTCCCTCCCGCGGAGGAAACGCGCGTGGGCGTGCCCCTCCGCGGGGCGGTTGTCCGTCATGGGTTCGCCCCCTCCCCCCGCGCGGCGCGGCGGGGGGCCGCCCCGCCCCCGGCGCCCATCACTCGCCCCGCATCGCGGCGATGTACTTCTCCGGGTCGGCCTTGAAGACCCCCTGGCAGCCGACGCAGCAGAAGTAGTAGCGCGTCCCCTTGTAATCGCAATGTATCCCCTTGTCGATCTTCCCGCCGAGGACCGGGCATCTGTCCCCCTTCATCTCCTTCACCCCCGCCCCGGGGGCGCCCTGCGCCGCCGGGGCCTGCGCGGGCTTCTCCCCGGCCGCGGCCGGGAGCGTCATCGCCGCCGTCGCGGCGAGCGCGGCGCACGACACACGGATCGCTTTCATCCTCGTCCCCCCTTTTTTCCGCCCGGCGGGCGCGCGGCCTAACGCCCCAGCGCCTCCGCCAGGTCCTTCCCCGGATCCCCGGAGATCGGCATGATGTTGAACTTCTCCGCCAGCACCTTCAACACCCCCGGCGCCACGAAAGCCGGCAGCGACGGCCCGAGGCGGATATTCCGGACGCCGAGGTGGAGGAGCGAGAGGAGGATCGCCACCGCCTTCTGCTCGTACCAGGAGAGGATGAAGGTGAGCGGGAGGTCGTTGAGGCCGCAGCCGAACGCGCCGGCGAGCGCCTGCGCCACCCGGACGGCCGAGTAGGCGTCGTTGCACTGCCCCATGTCGAGGAGCCTCGGTATCCCGCCGATATCCCCGGCGTCGAGCGTGTGGAATCGGAACTTCCCGCACGCCAGCGTGAGGATCACGCAATCCTTCGGAACGAGCTCGGCGAAGCGGGTGTAGTAGTTCCGCCCCGGCTTCGCCCCGTCGCAGCCGCCGATCAGGAAGAACCGGCGTATCGCGCCGGATTTTACCGCCGCGATCACCTTCTCGGCGACCCCAAGCACCGCCTCGTGCCCGAAGCCGGCCGTGATCGTCTTCCCCGGGGCGTCGTGGAAGCCGGGCAGGGACTTCGCCTTCGCGATCACGGCGGAGAAATCCTTCTGGCGGCCGCCGGCCCTGTCGGGGACATGCGCCACGCCGGGCCACGCCACGAGCCCCGTGGTGAATATCCGGTCGGCGTACGCGGCGGCGGGCCGCTGGATGCAGTTCGTGGTCATCAGCACGGCGGCGGGCGCCGCGGCGAACTCCCGCTGCTGGTTCTGCCACGCGGTCCCGTAGTGGCCGGCGAGGTGCGGGTGCCCCTTGAGGCGCGGATAGCCGTGCGCGGGGAGCATCTCGCCGTGGGTGTAGACGTTGACCCCCGTCCCCTCGGTCTGTTCGAGGAGCTCCTCCAGGTCGAGGAGGTCGTGGCCGCTCACGATGATCGCCGGGCCTTCGCGCGTGCCGAGGGAGACCGGCGTCGGGACGGGCACGCCGAAACGGGCGCGGTGCGCCTGCGAGAGGAGTTCCATCGCGTCGATGTTGACCTTCCCGCACTCGAGCACCAGCGTGGTGAGCTCCCCCGCCCCGCTCCGGCCCTCCGCGAGAACCGCGAGCGCCCTGTGTAGATAGTCGAAGACGGCGTCGGAGTCGCTGCCGAGGATGTGCGCGTGGTCGGCGTACGCCGCGACCCCCTTGAGGCCGAAGAGGAGCAGGTGTTCGAGCGAGCGGAGATCGTCCGCCCCCGGCCGGTCCGCCCGGAGGTCCGCCCCGGGCGCGCGGGAGAGGAGGTCGGCGCGCGTCCCCGCCGGCTCCCACGCCGCCGACGCGGGGATGGAGGACGGAAACACGGCCCCGGCCCCGGCGGCGAGTTCGCGCGCGGCGCCTTTCACCCGCCCCGCCTCCCGGATGAGCCCCTCGAGCCGCGCGGGATCGAAATTGACGTTGGTGATCGTGCTGAAGAGGGCGCGGGCCGTGAAGACGCCGATAGACCTGTCGCGCGCGCCCTTCTCCGCCGCGAGGCGCGCGTACCACCCGATCCCCTTCACCGCCAGGACGAGAAGATCCTGGAGCGCCGAGGACTCGGGGTCCTTTCCGCAGACTCCCTGGACGACGCACCCCGTCCCCTTGGCCGTCTGTTCGCACTGGTAACAGAACATACCGACGCTCATGCCCCCCTCCCTTCCTTGAAGTCGCGCGGGTCAATCCGCAGCGACGCCGATAACGGCGCCCGCCCGCCTGCGCGGTTCGGCGCGCGCGCCCCTGTTCACGCCCCGGCGGGGATCCGCCCCCGGCCGCGCGGCCCGGGGCGGGGCGTCCCCTATTCCCTCACGTACACCTGCTGGAGTCGCCGCAGCGTATCGCGAAGCCTCCTGTGCTCCCCCGCCCCGAGCTTCTCCTCCACGATCCTTTCGAAGCCGTCCAGGATGGCCCCGTGCCGGTCCGCCGGGAGGCCCTCTTCCGCCGCCGCGAAGACGGTCGCCTCCTCCCGCTCGATATGCCGGATCATGAGGTCGCGGTAGGCGCACGCCGCGGCGATGACCTTCGCCGGCGAGCGGTGGTCCCCGGCCCTGCAGCGGGTCGCCGCGTCGGCGAACCCGGCGGAGAGGACCCGGCCGCGCCGGTGCTCGTCGGCCATCGCCCGCACCCGCTCCTCGATCCCCGGGATGCGGGCGGCGAGCAGGGCCGGGAAGAGGACCTCCTCCTCCTTCGCGTGATGGCAGGCGTCCACGAAGCCCGTGAGGAAGCCCGCCATCTGCCGCAGGTGCTCGTGCGGAATCGGGCCCCCCCCCGTGCATCTTGTCGCACGCCCTCTTGAGGATCTTCAGCATGAGCTTGACGGCGCGATGCTCGTCCGCGAGTTGTTCGGTCGGCTTCACGGCCCCGCCTCCTTCCCCCCCGCCTTCCCCCGCGACCGGAGATAGCGCGCGTAGAGCTCCTCCCCCACGCACACCCTCGCCGAGGCGCACCAGCCGACGCAGGCGGGCGGCATCACCCGGCCGACGATTCCCCCGCAGGACGGGCAGCGGGCCTCCGCCTCGTCCGGCCAGATCTCGACCGCCCGGCCGCACGGGCACGGGATCTCGTCGGGGAACGACGCCCGGATCCTCTCCGCCCCCGGGCACTTGAACACGCTCATACCCTCTCCCCCCGGATGCCGATCTCGACGTCGTGGAAGGGTATCTCCCTCCCGGACGCCGCCAGCGCGTCCCGCACGAGGCGGACGATCCCGCCGCAGCACGGCACCTCCATGTGCGCGACGGTCACCGACCTGATATCGTTCCGCCTGAAGATCTCCGCCAGTTTCTCCGTGTACGGGCCCGTGTCGTCGAGCTTCGGGCAGCCCACGAGGAGGGCCTTCCCCGCGAGAAGCCCGTCGTGGAAATCGGCGTACGCGAACGGGACGCAGTCGGCGGCCACCAGCAGGTCGGCCCCCTTGAGAAACGGCGCGGAGGGGGGCACGAGGTGGAGCTGCACGGGCCACTGGCCCAGCCGGGAGCGGGCGGCGCGGCCGGCCGCTCCCGCCCCCACGGCGCCCCTCCCGAAATCGGCCACGCGCGCGCCCGGGCAGCCGCCCGCACCGGCCCCGCAGGCGGCGGGCGCGGGCCGTGCCTCCCAGCCGGGCGGGATCGCTATCCCGCGCGCCTCCAGGAACGCCAGCGCCTCGGCGAGGTACCCCGCCTGGCCGTGTTCACGCAGGTGTTCGAGGTGCGCGCGTATCACGCCCTCCCCCCCGCGCACGACATTGACCATGACCTTCGCCTCGTCATACGCCTCCGCCTCGCGCTCCTCGATCTCGATCGCCCCCTCCGGGCAATGCCCTATGCAGGCCCCGAGGCCGTCGCAGTAAAGGTCGCTCACCACGCGCGCCACGCCGTCGACGATCCTGATCGCCCCCTCCGGGCAATTCGGGATGCAGAGGCCGCATCCCGTGCACTTCTTCTCGTCGATCCTAATTATTTTCCTCTTCACCGCCGCGCTCCTTCGCGTAGATTCCCGCCAGGGCCGACAGCCTCGCCCCCGAGAGGTAGCCGACGAGCTGCGCGTCCACCTTCGCGAGGAGATCCCCGAGGATGCAGCGCGGGGCGCCGCACCCCGGGGCGTCGAGGAGGCAGCCGCACGCCGTGTGCGGCCCCTCGATCGTCTCGTAGACGTCGAGGAGCGTGATCCTCTTCGGGCTCTTCGCCAGTACGAAACCCCCGCGTGGCCCCCGGACGGATGAGACCAGCCCGGCCTTCGCGAGCCGCTGGAGGACCTTGGAGAGGTGCGCCCCGGAGACATTGAGCCGTGCGGCCGCCTTCCCGGTCGCGAGCGCCCGGCCCGGCTCCGCGGCCATGAGCACCATCGTGTGCATCGCCAGCGCCGCCGCGTCCGAAATCCGCACCATCCTCGCCATGCGCGGGTCCTCAATCAGCTATTGTGGTACCAGTATACCTGATTATGCCCCGGCGTCAACAACTTTTTTTCCGCCTCTCCGCGCGGCGGGCGGGGCGCCCGTCCCCGCGCCTTCACGCGGCCCCGGCGGCCAGGCCCGCCAGGTAACCGCTCGCGAAGGCGAAGTGGAGGTTGAAGCCGCCGCAGTCCCCGTTTATGTCCAGGACCTCCCCGGCGAAGTGGAGCCCGTCCACGAGTTTCGACCCCATCGTCCTGCCCTCCACCTCCGCCGTCCCCACGCCCCCGGACGCGACCTGCGCCTCGCGGAAGCCGCGCGCGGCGGTTATTTCGATTTCGAGGCCGGTGAGGACGTCCACGACACGGGAGCGGTCCCCCCGCCCCACCCTCCCCGACGGCGTCTCGGCGTCCAGCCGGAGGAGGTTCCTGAAGAGCACCTGGGGGAGCTTCTTCGGGAGGATCCCCATGAGGCTGTTGCCGAGCGGGCGCTTCGGGTTGTTCCGCCAGAGGGAGATGATCTTCTCCTCGGCCTCTCCGCGCGAGAGGCCGGGGAAGAAGTTGATCCTGAGCGCGATCCCCCGCCCCGGCAGCCACCGCGCGACGTAACTGCTCGCGTGGAGGACGGCGGGCCCGGAGACGCCGTAGTGCGTGAAGAGAATCTCGTCCGTCGAGGAGGCGACGGTCTTCCCCCCGCGCACCGCCTTCACATCCGCCCGGGCCTTCACACCCTGCAGGTCGAAGAGCGACTTCTCCGCCGTCTCCAGCGCCGCGAGGGCCGGGGCGGGGGGGACGACCGTGTGGCCGAACGCCCTCGCGAGGGCGTAGCCGTCCTCCGACGCCCCGAGCTGCGGGTGCGCCGGGCCGCCGGCGGCGATCACGAGGACGCGCGAGCGCAACGCCCCCCCGCCGGAAGATCGCACGGCGAACCCGCCCCCGTTCCCCCGAGCCGCCCCTTCGACCCTGAGGCCTGTAAGAACCTCCACGCCGCGGCACGCGGCCTCCTCCTTGAGCACGTCCACGATCGTGGATGCCTGGTCGGTGACGGGGAAGACGCGCCCCCCATCCTCCTCCTTGAACTCGACCCCGCGCCCCCCGAACCACGCGAGGAGGTCGCCGCTCGTGAAGCGTGGGAGGACGTTGTGGAGGAAACGCGTATCCGAGCCGTGGTAGCGCTCGATGGAGACGCGGCGGTTGGTGATGTTGCAGCGGCCGTTCCCGGTCTTGCCCAATTTCCGGCCGAGCATATGGTTGCGCTCGACGAGGACGACGCGGCGCCCTCGGCCGCCCGACGACGCCGCCGTGACGGCGGCGAAGATCCCGGCGGGGCCGCCGCCCACGACGAGAACGTCCGCGCGCTTCTCCATGGGGCCAATATAGTGGATGCCCGCGGCCGTGTCAAAGCCCCGCGGCGCCGGCGCGCCCGCGGGGCGCTGCCGTTTTACGTTGCGAAGCGGCGCGCCTGGTGTATCATGGCGACGGACCCCGGCCGGCCCCCCCCTCGCGGGCGCCGAGCCGACGCGACGGGACAACCTCTCAACGCCCATGAGTTCGGAACTCCATGACAAGGTTCTTTCCCGCCTCACGCCCGAGGCGTTCGGGCTGGCCGTTCTGGACGGCTTCAAACGCAAGGAGCTCGAGAAATACCTTCAGCGCCTCGGGATGGCTTTCCCGGGCGTCAGGCTCGGCTCCCTCTCCGACGAGCGGCTTTCGAGCTGCCTCGTCATCGAGGCGATGAAGGACGACGCCGTGCTCCTCCGCCTCGCCGCCGATCTCGACGCCCGGCACGCCGAGACGCTCGGCCGCGCCGGCGCCATCGAGCCGAAGGTGTTTCGCTCCCGCACGCGCACGCTCGACGGCATCCTCGAGATGGGGAAGCCCGGCGCCCTCATCTGGGCCCTGTTTCGGGACGGGCGCGCGGCGATGGAGGCGGAGGTGCGCCCGTTCATGAAAAGATACGCGGCGGCGTGCGAGCGGGAGATCGACCGCGCGATCAGCCGCAGCATCAGCGCCGGTGAGTCCGGCGCCGGGGCGGCGAAGGAGCTCGCGGAACTCCGCCGGAAATGCGCCCGCCTGGAGGATGAGAGGAGGGGGATGGAGCAGCGCCTCCACCGCTACAAGGAGGAGGCGGAACGGCTCGCCGGCGAGAAGGGGGCGATGGCGGGCGAGCGCCGCCGCCTCGAAGGCCTGATCGGCGCCATGAGGGAGAAGATCGCCTCCATGGAGGGCCGCGCCGCCCCGGGCTCGAAGCTCACGCTCCGCCGGCTGGCCCGCGATCTCCGGAAGGAGAACGAGCGCCTCTCCCATGACCTCAAGAAGGCCGGGGAAGACGCCGACGCCGCCCGCGCCGCCGCCGACGCGCGGCTGGCGGGGCTCGAGAACGAACTGAGGGAGACGCGCGCCAGGGCCGAGGCGGCCGAGGCCGCGGAACGGGAGGGGGCGGTCGAGCGGGAGCGCCTGCGGGCCGCGCTGAGGGCGTCGGGGGAGATGCTCGCGCGCCGCGCGGCCCCCCCCGCCCCGGCGCCCGCGCACGGGAAGCGGGTGGGGATATTCATCGACGTCCAGAACGTCTACTACCTGGCGCGGGAATGCTACGGCAGCCGGCTCGACTACAAGAAATTGCTGGAGGCGATCCTCAGGGGGAGGCATTGCGTCAAGGCGGTCTGCTACATCGTCGAGGCGGCTGAGACGGACCAGGAAAGATTCCTGAAGATGCTCGAGGCCTGCGGCTATACCGTGAGGAAACGGCCGTTGATACGCCGGGCCGACGGTTCGGCGAAGGGAAACTGGGACGTCGGGATAGCGGTGGACGTGATAACGCTCGTCGACAGGAACAAGCTGGACGTGGTGGTGCTCGTCACCTGCGACGGGGATTTCTCGGACCTGGTGAACGTCCTGAAGCGAAAAGGGCTCCGGGTGGAGG
>WBZO01002968.1_pt1 | contig 20757 bp, 17 predicted proteins | sample 5204261 | NCBI WGS metagenome assembly WBZO01 (sample SAMN12412400, study PRJNA552823) | activated sludge metagenome | isolation source: activated sludge from anammox sidestream of wastewater treatment plant... | place: USA: North Carolina | collected 2017-09 | reverse complement strand
GCGGCGCTCGTGGCCCCCGTCCCGATAGTCAGGGTATACGCTGTCGCCCGCCTGAGCGGCCGATCTGGCGTGAACACCAGCGTCGACTCGTCCGGCATCTCCAGCGCGCCAGTCGCGGACGGTTCTATACTGAACGCCCCGCGCACGCTCTCGGCCAGCATTGGTTGATCGAAGAAGAAGGTGATGCCGCTATCCAGCGGAATTTCCTCACCGGATCGCGGCTGCGTCTCGACGACTTGCGGCGCGGTCGCAGTCCCCTGCTGGCCCGGCGGCGCGGCCAGAACTCGGGGTGGCAGCGTCCCCGCCGCCAGTAGTATCGCCGCTATGATTACTGCCCCTAGCCCTCCTAAAAACAATCTTTTACTGCGATTCATCTCGGTTACTCCTCTCATCAGACAGCAATCGGCACTTGCCGGCCAGGGCACTGGTAACGCATCGCACAACCCGGCGTACCTGGGGGGCATACGTTGTTCTGTATACTTCAATCATAGAAGCAAACAGGGAGCAGTACAATCATCGCCAGGAAGGCGACTAACCGACGACTTGTCTACGCCGGGGGACAGATGTTATTCGGTCAGCCTGTTCGCCATCTGGACCAGGTCAAAAATACTCACCGGTTTGACGAGGAAAGCGGCGATATCATCGCGATCGATCTGGCGCTGCATAAGCTGATTAGCCGTCACCACGACGATGCGGGTGTTCTGAAAGCGATCGGTGCTGCGGATATGTTCGATCAGCGATACGCCGCTCTCGCCGGGGATATTCATATCCAGGAAGATGAGATCGGGCGCTGCGGCAGCGAGGGCTTCCCGCGCTTCCGGGCCGCTGCGGGCCATTGTCACCTGATGTCCGGCCTGGGCCAGCGCCGTGCGGTAGATATAAACCAGATCGGCGTCATCTTCCACCACCAGTACATCAGCCATTCGTATCATCATCCTGATTATCAATCGAAGATTGCTTCTCTCCTCATTCTAACGGGAGTCAGGCGGGCGCGACAACCGGGCAAATAAAAACAGGGTTAGAGAAAATCCACCCGCGTGAACGGCAGGCCGAATATCGTCTTGAATCCTTCCCAGAACAACCCCATAACTTCCCGCCGGAGCTGCCATAAGTAGTCCGCCAGCGGCAGCGGCCCCGTTGTGACCTGCGCCGGGCTGAGCCCGGCCACCGTCACGCCGTACCGCTCGAACAGCAGCCGCGCCCGCAGGACATGAAAGCTGTCAGTCACGATCACGGCCCTCTGCCAGCCCTGCCCGGCCATCAGCACCCGGGTGTAGAGCGCGTTCTCCTCAGTGCTTTTGCTCTGATCCTCGATCCAGATCGCCCGGCGCGGGACGCCCAGCCCCACCAGCACGCTGGCGCAGGCTTCGGCCTCGGAAATCGGACGATCTATCGCAAACCCGCCGGAGCAAATCACGGCCGGCGCGTAACCGGCGTGAAAGAGGGCGGCGGCGTGGGCCGCCCGGCGGGTTGTAGCCTCAGTGGCGCGGGCGTCTTCCTCCACTCCGGCGCCCAGGACCACAATCACATCGGCCGGCGCGGCTTCATCAACACTACCGGATATATGCAGAGCGGCGGCCGTCGCCAGAGCGACCAGCGTCACCGCCGCCAGGCACGCCAGCACCGGCAGCCGGACCCAGTGCCCCCAGAACCGTGACCACAGCCGCCCGACTGCTTTCATCCGCTCTCCCCTGCTCCGAACACCAAAAGGACGCTCCGATCTGCCAGAGCGTCCCCGTTTTTACCCTGATCGGGGCGATTCAGCACTTTCCGCCAGCCGCTCTTTTAGCACTCGCTATAACCGCAGGAGTCACACTTGCGGCAGCCTTCGATATTGATGAAGGTCGCCTGGCCGCACTCCGGACAAAGATCGCCGATGCGCAGCCGGCTGCGCGCCGGGGCGGTGAGCCGATCTGAATGGCCGTGATCCAGCAGGGGCAGCCTCTCCTGATGCGGGAGCGAAGCCTCGCTCCCTCCCTGCGCCGCCTGGGCCGTTTCTTCCGTCTCGGCGATATAGAGCTGGAGCATCTGGGCGATGCCATCCGGCAGGCTCCGGACACGCTGCGGGCCGAACCCGGTCGGGCGCCCCCCGCCAATTCCGGAAAGCTGGCGGATAATCTCTTTGAGTCGCTTGCGCGGGCTGACCGGCGACGAAATGCGCAGTATATACGAAAGCAGCCGCCCCATCGCCTCGGTCACGGCGGCGGTATCTGACCCCGCCTTAGCCGCATACAGGAAGATCTCAAACGGCTGGCCGGCCCCTTCGCCATTCTCGTTGACGGTGATATACGTCGTCCCCAGCGGCGTCTGAATCCGGTAGGTCTGGCCGCTGAGGCGGAGCGGGCGCGGCTTCTTATCCTCGTTGAAGAGGAACAACAGCTTCTGCTCGGCAGGCTCGGCGGCGGGCGCCTCGACCAGGCCTTCTTCCCCTTTCGCCTCACGAGTTGTCTTCGTCTCCAGGACGACCTTTTGCCGGCTGCCGGTCACGTAGACGGTCAGGCCTTTGCAGCCCAGCTCCCAGGCCAGCCGGTAAGCCCGCTTGACATCGTCTACCGTTGCCACCGGGGGCATGTTAATCGTCTTGGAAATGGAATTGTCCACGAACGCCTGCAAGGCCGCCTGCATCTGGACATGCTCTTCCGGCGTGACATCGCCGCTGACGACAAAGACGCGGCGAATCTCCTCCGGCAGCTCAGGCACACCCTGGCAGGTTCCTTCCAGATTGACCTGCTCAATCACACGCCGGACGGAATCATCATCCAGCCCGGCGCGACGCATAGCCGCCTCGAACTGCGGGCTGGCATACTGAAGCTCCAGATCGCGCCCGTTGTCATTCACGTGCCGAATATACGCCAGAGCGAAGACCGGCTCGCAGCCGTACCCCTCGCAGCCGGCCACGGTTGAGATCGTGCCGGTCGGCGCGACAGTGTTCTGCGCACCGTTGCGGATGCCATACGTCCGGATACCCGCCACAACATCCGCCCAGTCCAGCGTCGGACGGCCAAAATCGCGCGTGTAAGGCGTCAACGGGCGCGGCGGCTGCCATCTGAGGTTGGCCGGATCGTACAGGCTGCCCTCAATAGCCGGGAAAGCGCCGCGCTCCCGGGCCAGATCAATGCTCGTGCGTATCGTGTGGTAACGCACAAATTCCATAACCTGAGCGCCGAACTCCTGGCCTTCGCCAGACCCGTACCGGATGCCAAGCCGGTACATCATATCGGCCAGCCCCATGATGCCCAGACCAATGCGACGGACCTGATGGGCAGCCTCCTTCAGCCGGGGGACAGCGGGCACATAGGCGTTCGCTGTCACCACGTCATCCAGGAAGCGCGTAGCCTCGGCAACTGTTTGCTGCAGACCATCCCAGTCCACCCGGTTATCGTCGGTCACGTGCCGGATCAGATTGATCGATCCCAGGCAGCAGTTCTCGAACGGGCCGAGCCACTGCTCGCCACAGGGATTGGTCGCTTCCAGCTCATAGAGATGCGGGACCGGATTGGTGCGGTTCGCCGCGTCCAGGAACAGCACGCCCGGCTCGCCATTGTGGTGAGCCTGCGTCGCCAGCAGATCAAACAACTCGCGAGCCTTGACAATCTCCCAGACCTGGCCGTCAACCGGATTGATCAGGGCGAAGTCTTCGTCTTCTTCCACCGCCCGCATAAATGCGTCGGTGATGCCCACTGAGATGTTGAAGTTAGTGATATGGCTTTCATTCGTTTTGCAGGTGATGAATTCGCGGATATCCGGGTGGTCTATCCGCAGCACGGCCATGTTTGCGCCGCGTCTGGACCCGCCCTGAGCGATCTCCCCAAAGGCCTGGTCGTACACGCGCAAAAAGCCAACCGGCCCGGTCGCTTTGCCCATAGAGGAGCGGACAAGTGCCCCCTTAGGCCGCAGGCGGCTGAATGAGAATCCGTTCCCTCCGCCGGTCTGCTGAATCAGGGCCGCGTCGCGCAGCGTCTGGAAAATGCCGGACTCCGCGCGCCCCATATCGTCCTCAATAGCCAGCACAAAACAGGCCGCAAGCTGGCCGAGGGGCGTCCCGGCCCCGGTGAAGGTGGGGCTGTTGGGGAAGAAGCGGATTTCTGTCAGCAGGTCATAGAAGCGATGCGCCCAGCGTTCGGCATCACCCCCCATCTCAGTCTCAGCATTGGCCACGTTACTGGCAATGCGCCAGAACATCTCATGTATCGTCTCGGCGGGCTTGCCATCCGGCCCCCGACGCAGATAACGTTTGGCCAGGACGGTACGCGCATTCTCGGATAAAGGAATCTCTCGTAAGGGCATCGGAGGGCCAGAATGTCCGTTGGCGCGTGATTGGGCAGCGCGGCCCTCAGATTGCTTGGTTTTCATAGTTTTCTCCCCAGTAAAAGCAACACAATACCCAGGAAGCGGGCAGACCCGGTGTGGACACCCGATTCCCTGCACACGACGATATTCACCTGCTTCATGACAATACGGGCGAGGCGGCCCGGATAGACCGCAGACTCAGCGCCCCCCTATGGCGTCGGCCTGGCCGCCCTGTCAGCCTTTCTGCTCTGCTCTTCCAACAACTTGTTAATCTCTTCGCGAACGCTCGTCAGGTTGTCCAGCTTCAGGTAGACAATGGCATATCGGACATAGGCAATCGCGTCAAGCTCTTTCAGCCCCTCGATAACCATATCTCCCACGACGCGGCTGGAGATCTCGGCCTTGCCCATGCGCTGCAGATTAGCCTCGATCTGGTCTGCCAGCCGCTCCAGGTCCGTTGCGGCCACCGGACGCTTGGCGCAGGCGATGCGCATCCCCTGAATCAATTTCTCGCGGTCGAACGGCTCGCGCTCCCCGCCGCTCTTGATCAACATCGGCGTGGCGAGGATCGGCCGCTCGTAGGTGCTGAAGCGTTCACCACAGGCGTTGCACTCACGGCGGCGGCGAATCCCCCCCCGCGAGTCATGGCTGGTATCTACCACCCGCGAAGCTGCTACCGCACCGCAATATGGGCATTTCATGGTAAGGCTCCCGTTCCGGTCAATCAGGCCCACTATCAGCGCGGCGCACCGATACTTTCCTCATAACCCCCATATATGGGGGTTCAAGTGAGTTACCCCCCTGTATATGGTGGTGCCGGGACTACAGTGTATCAGGATCGTGGGCGCCGCTGCACAGTACTCTGGTACTATTTTACGTTAAAATTTATCACTGAGCTTGGCACGAGAAAAATACCCGAACACAATTGCTAAAGTTAGGTATTCCAAACCTGCGCACCTTTGACAGGCAACACACGGCCCTCCCCCCTGACGTAGCAGAACACACCAGGAAGAAGGGCCTGTCCTGAGGAGATATCCACCTGTGGCACTGCAGCGAGCGCCCCGAATCGCCCGGCGGGGCGAAGGCGCCCGCCCCACCTAGCGCTTGCGCAGGAAGGTGGGGATATCCATGTTGCCGCTGTCGTACGACGTATAGTACCCACCGGAGTCAGCCGGCTGGCTCGGCGGTTCCTGAGCAGGCGGCGTTGGCTGGGAAGGCGCCGGCTGCACCGGACGAGGCTGCGGCTGCTGAACGGGCCGGCTGGCGCTGGCCGCCGGCCTGGCAACCGGCTGCTGCTGAAGTTCGCGACGGGCAACGCGACTCTGTTCGAAGCCGGTGGCAATAACGGTGATGCGCACCGTGTCGCCCATATTCGGATCGACGACCGCGCCGAAGATCAGGTTTACATCAGGATGCGCCGTATCCTTAATGATAGCCGCCGCCTCGTTGACCTCGAACAGGGTGAGGTCCGGGCCGCCTGTGACGTTGAAGAGAATGCCGCGCGCGCCGTCGATCGTCACATCCAGCAGTTGGCTGCTGACTGCCGCCTCGGCGGCCTTCCGGGCGCGATCCTCACCGGCGGCTGCGCCAACCGCCATCAGCGCCGCCCCGCCCTCTGACATAATCGTGCGCACGTCGGCGAAGTCCAGATTGATCAGGCCGGGCACCGTAATCAGCTCGGAAATGCCCTGAATACCCTGGCGCAACACATCGTCAGCAACGCGGAAGGCATCCTGCAGACTGGCGCGCTTGTCGGCAATCTGGAGCAGGCGATCGTTCGGAATCACAATCAGGGTGTCCACATGGCCCTTGAGGGATTCAATACCGGTTTCAGCGGCATCCTGCCGGCGCTTGCCCTCGAAGCTGAAGGGGCGGGTGACGACGCCGATAGTCAGCGCGCCAAGTTCCTTGGCGACCTGGGCCACAATAGGCGCAGCGCCGGTGCCGGTGCCGCCCCCCATGCCGCAGGTGATGAAGACCATATCGGCCCCGCGCAGGACTTCATACAGCTCGTCGCCGCTTTCTTCGGCAGCCTTGCGCCCTACCTCCGGATTCCCGCCGGCCCCCAGGCCGCGGGTGAGTTTGTCGCCAATCCGCACACGGGTCTTGGCGTGGGAGAGCATCAGAGCCTGGGCATCGGTGTTGATGGAGATGAACTCCACGCCGCCCATCCCTTCCGCAATCATCCGGTTCACGGCGTTGCCGCCGCCGCCGCCGATGCCCACCACCTTAATCTGGGCAAAATTCTCGCCGGGCACCATCTCGAAATCGCTCATCACAACCTCCTCAGGTCTGGCAGTGAAGCTATTATGTCCCCCCGGGGATGAACAAGAACACGTCGTATGATTACTGCTGGCCGGTGGATATTCGCCATTATAGGCAAAAATCCCTGAAACAAAAATTCGGAAAACCTCAAGATGATACCTGATTGATAATTCAGATTACAACGGCCCTGTTCGGTCGGGTTTCATAAAAAACGTGCCTCCACCTGCTATTCCAGCTCTCAGTCCCCACCTTCATCTTCCGGCAAGAAGCGCTTGAACACGCCCAGCATCTTGGATAGGGGCGAAGGCCCCCCGCGGGGTGTCCGGCCATCCAGCGCAGCCCGCTGGCGCTCCTCCTGATCCATCGCCAGCCCCAGCCGCAAAAGCCCCACGCTGGTGCTGAATGATGGGCTGTGCAGCGAATCAGCCATGCCCGTGATTTTCTCCGGCTGCGCCAGCCGGACCGGCATCCGTGTGGCGCGTGCGGCTACTTCGCGTATGCCGGGCAGGAGGGCGCTGCCGCCCGTCAGGACGATGCCGGCCGGGATCAGCCCGTCATAGCCGGATCGTTTGGCCTCCTGCAGCACCAGATCGAAGATTTCCTCCACGCGCGCCTCAATGATCTGGGCCATATCGCGCCGCTGCACCTTGCTGGGGAGTTCCTCGCCAAAGGGCTGAACCGGGAAGGCTTCCAGCGAATCCACCTCGCGCGAGTTGGCGTGACCGTACTGGAGCTTGACGGCTTCGGCCAGATCGAACGGGAGGCGCAGTCCGTGCGCGACATCGTTGGTGATATGCCAGCCGGCGACCGGCAAGACGGCCACATACCACACGACACTATCCACAAAAATAGCCAGATCCGTCGTGCCGCCGCCGATATCGACCACCATCACCCCCATCTGGCGCTCGGTCGGGGTGAGCACAACATCGCCGGAAGCCAGCGGGTTCAGGATGAAGCGATCCACGTAAACGCCGGTGGATTCCACGCACTTCTGCAAGTTCTGGATAGTGGTCGTCGATGCCGTGATAATGTGCGCCTCCACCTCCAGCCGGAATCCGTGCATCCCCAGCGGGCTGCGGATGCCATCGGCGTCATCCAGCTTGTAGGTGCGCGGGATAACATGCAGCACCTCGCGGTTATGGGGGATGGCGATTGCCCGCGCATTCACCAGCGCCCGCTCCACATCCTCGCGCTGGACCGTCCGCGCGCCGGCGATGCCGGCCACCCCGCGACTGTTGATCGAGGAAATCTGGCTGCCAGCCATGCTGACAAAGGCCCGCCCGATAGCATAGCCACTGCTGCGCTCAGCCTTGTGTACCGAAGACGAAATCGCCGCTGTCAGGGCGTTCATATCCGTGACAACGCCCTTCTGCATGCCCCGACTCGGCTCGACGCCGAGGCCGACAACGTGGATATCTTCTTCCCGGACTTCGCCGACAATGGTGCAGACTTTTGTCGTGCCCACGTCGATGCCAACAACCAGTTCGCTCATACGCTAACCATCTATAGAAGGCGCAGTTCACGCATCAGAGGCGGAAGTTTCCTCCGGCCCCCACCATATCTTGTAATAAGGCGCATTGATATCGCCCACATCAATAAACTCAGGCTGTATATGCCTGGCCTGCAAATCCGCCACAATAGCCCGGTAGACATTGTCCTTGGCGGCCATCGCCGTGCCCTCGCCGAACCATACGCGCCAGCCCCGGCTGTCCTGAAAGCCCAGCCCTTCGTTCGGGTCGTACAGGAACGCATTCATCTCCGGATAGATTGTGCGGAGTTGTAATGCCCCGGCGACAACGCTCTGTGGAATCAGGACATTGGGGCCGACCGGCGCTTCCACCCCTTCGACCACAATGCGGAGCATATCCGTCAGGTCGGCGCGCTGCTGCATCACCCGGCCCTGCACATCAATCCAGGTCCGGACGCCCGCCTGCTCCCAGATCAGGGCTGGCTCCCGCTCGCGTATCTCGATCTGCACCAGATGCGGCGGCCACCCCACCCGGACGTTCGCATCCGACACGCTGGGGGAGCGCAGCACACTCTCCCGGACAACGGCGGGGTCGATCCAGAACAGGTGCATATTGGCCACGCCCGAAAGCGTGAACACCTCCTCCGCTGTCAGATGATTCAACCCGCCGACCTCAATCTGCCGGACATAGAACGCATCAGACCGGAAGAACACGAACAGCACCACCGTCAGACTCAGCAGCACCACCATACTCAGCATCCGCGTTGACAGCACCATGTCAAACTGGCTGGTGCGCCGCTGAATCATAGCGGCCTCGGCTGCCGGCACAGGGGCGTGCCGCTTGCCCTCGCGCGGCTGCGAAGCCCGCTTGCGCCGCGGGGGCGCCGCCGGCGCGGGCACTTCGACCCGTTCCACCGGTCGCGCCACACGCTCCCGCTGCCCCGGCGGGGCAACATGAGACGAGTTCACGCTCTGGCGATCTTTACGCCTGCTGTCTGCGCGTGATGTTGCCGTCATGGAACATTCACTTTATTCTGGAAGCGTTCCCCTGCTGCATCATCTTCTAGTGTAGAATCCGGACCTGTTGCTTTCAACAGGCTATAGGTCCCTGCTCCGGCCAATCAGGCCGATCTGCTATCCCCCGGCACCTATTTTCCCACTTATCCCACTATATGCCAACCCGAATTTCGCTGCCTACTCGCCAACCCGGCATTCTCGTTCGAAAATTCATACGGATTTCACAAATTTCGTTACACAGTCTCGCTATTCTCCCCGCTCGCTGCCGGATCAAACCCGATCAGCTCAATCTCAGGCTCCAGCCAGATGCCGAACTGCGTCCGGACTTCCTCCTGCGCCAGCCGGATGAGGGCCAGGTAATCCGCCGCTGCGCCGCCGTCACCGGTGTTCACAAAGAAATTGGCATGCACAGGCGAAATCTGGACCGCTCCGCGGCTGGCCCCCTTCAATCCTGCCGCTTCAATAAGCCGGCCGGCATAATCGCCCGGCGGATTCCGGAAGATACTGCCCAGGCTGGCGCCGGGAGGTTGCGTGCGCTTGCGATGGGCCACATAAACATCGGCCTGCGATGCCAGCCGGGCCGGATCGGCCCCTGGCGCCATCTGCATGGTCACAGCAGTGACCAGATACGGGTCGCGGCTGCCCTTCAGGCGAGAAGCGCGATAGCCGTACGCCATCTCTTCGCCCGTATAGTCTACAAATCCCGGCGGCGTTAGCGCCGTCACCTTCCGGACCACCGCCGCCATATCGCCCCCGTGCGCTCCGGCGTTGTTGATAGCCGCCCCACCGACAGTGCCGGGGATGCTAACCGCCCATTCCAGGCCGGCCAGGCCGCGCGTGATGCAGCGCCGGACCAGGGCGACCAGGCTGGCCCCACTCTCGGCTTCGATCAGGCCGTCTTCATGGAAAGTCACGCCATCGGCCCGGTTCACAATCACCAGCCCGCGGAATCCGGCATCGGCCACCAGGACATTCGCCCCGCCGCCCAGCACACGATACGGCAGGCGGCCTTCCCAGGCAATCCGGACGGCGGCAGTCAGGTCCGCCATATCCCGCGCGATCAGGAGGGCGTCCGCCGGGCCACCCAGGCGCGCCGCCGTATAACGCGCCAGCGACACCTGACGCCGCAGGCGATCGCCGAATACTTCCTGCAATCTCGAATAGTCTGCGTCCACCCTGTCCATCCGGCACAACTGAATACAGCGGATCAAACTCGCCCGCCGCGTGAGCTATATCATCCCGGCGCAATGCCCCGGCGCTGTCCCAGCCGCGCCAGCAGCCGGACGCCGATCTCCGGCGCATCCCCGGCGCTGAGAATCAGCACAACATCGCCAGCGCGGACGCCCTGCGCCAGCGCTTCAACAGCGTCGTCAAAGGTGGGGGTAAACTGTATCGCCGGATGCTGGCAGGCCGCGATCAGGTCGGGGGCGCCGGGGCCGGGCGTGATTTTCTCCCGGGCGGCATAAACCTCCGTGACCAGCACCTGATCAACACTGGCTGGATCGAAGGCCGCGGCGAAGTCATCGAACAAAGCTCGCAAACGCGAGTAAGTGTGGGGCTGCCAGACAGCCCAGATACGCCCGTCCGGGTAGGCCTGACGGGCCGCCGCCAGAGTCAGCCGGATGGCGGTAGGATGGTGAGCGTAGTCATCAATAACCGTCACGCCGCTGGCCTGGCCGCGTATTTCGAAGCGGCGCCCGGCCCCGGTGAATGTCGCCAGCGCGGAGAGCGCGCCTTCCAGCGGCGCACCCAGCCGGTCCGCCACGATCAGAGCCGCCAGCGCATTCTGAATGTTGTGCACGCCCGGCACGCGCAGGTTAACCCGCTCCGCCGCCCGCCCGCGCCGGTGCAGGGCGAACGTCATCCCGCCGCCGGCCGGACTCCAGTCAGCGGCCCGCCAGTCGGCATCAGCAGCCAGGCCGTAGGAAACGACCTCTCCCGGCAAAGCCAGCCGGCCCCGACCAAGCGCCATCGCCGCCATGTTGTCGGCGCAGACAACCAGCAGCCCCTCCGGCGGGAGCAGAGCTACGAACCGGGTGAACGCATCAACCAGATCGCTCAGCGTCGGGAACAGGTCCGGGTGATCGTGCTCGATGTTGGTGATGACGGCAATCTGCGGGCGCAACCCCAGGAACATGTGATCGTATTCATCGGCCTCAATGATAAAGCTGCCGCCCTGCCCGACTCCGGCGTTGCTCCTGCCCCCCGGCGCCACACCACCGATGATGTAGGTAGGGTCCAGGCCGTTTTCGACCAGAATGTGAACAATCATGGAGGTCGTTGTCGTTTTGCCGTGCGTGCCGGCCACCGCTACCCCTGTATAGCCGCGCATCAGATCGCCCAGGATATCCTGCCGCTTGAGCACAGGCAGCCCGCGCCGGCGGGCTTCAAGGACCTCCGGGTTGTCCGGCGCTACGGCGGATGAGATGATTACGGCTTCAACATCGCCGACATGCTCAGCCCGGTGACCTTCATGCACCACCGCCCCGTCGCGCGCAAGCGCCTCCGTCAGCGGATTGAGCGCCCGGTCAGAGCCGGAGATCGTATACCCTTGCCGGAGCATCACGCGGGCGATCGCCGACATCCCGGCGCCGCCTATCCCCACCAGGTGAACACGCTGCCCAGGAATCAGCATCGCTAGATGAGCACAATCAGGACGAACAGAACCAGGATAATCATCGCCAGGGTCAGGAAGTCGCCCTGCAGAATCCAGACCATCGGAAGCTGCTGGACAAGGGAGGCGCTGGCCGAATCCAGCGGCGGGGCCATGATCGCCGGGCTGAGCGGGTAGAGCAGATTATCCATGTAGTACCACAGCGCCCCGAAAAGGATGTAAGCGTTCAGGCCGCCAATCGCCGCCCCCAGCAGCCCTTCCAGCAGGCCCTCGCGCGCATCCTTTGAGTTTTTGCCAATTCCGACCCCGCCCGGCGTCTGATATGCCACCAGCGCCACAGCAATCAGGATGCCGGCGTAAATATAAAACTGCTGGGAAAGTGAGGCGCTGGCAAACAGAGGAGTCAGCAGCAGCGATCGAAGCTGTTCCAGCCCGAAAATCGCCAGCACGATGCCGGTGAGCGCAATCATCTCCTTGGTGGACCCGCGCACGAATCCCACCATAGCGAACATCACCACCATCGCCCACATGAATGTGCCCAACTGAATCATAGGCTTTCCTGTCCGGTCAAAATCAGGCCGGGTTGACAGTGTACCGCGAAACAGCCGCCAGCACTCCGGCAGCTCACCCCGCCGGCCCGCGGTCGCCGACCGGCTAGATCAGAACCACGATGACAAACAGGAACAACAGCACCAGCAGTACCGTGAGCAGATTCCCTTCCAGCAGCCAGTCAAGCGGCAGATTGTATTGCATAGATTCGCTGAGTGTGCCGATATACGGAGCGGGGATATTGGGCGTCAGCGGATATCCCAGCTCACGCATGTAATACCACAGCGAGCCGAAGACCAGGTACCCGTTAAAAGCCCCGATCAGGGAGCCGAGCAGACTCTCCTGCAGGCCGCCCTCACGGAATCGCCGCCGGCTTCTGGTCTGCTTCTCGAACCGCTGCGGCGTCTGATAGGCGAAGAACGTGATCAGCAGGAGCACCACCGCATAGAGATAAAACTCCTGCGCCGGGGTCGCCCCCGACGTGAAGGGTTCCAGCAGGACATCCCTGAATTGTTCCAGCGAGAACAGGGCCAGAACCACACCGGTCAGAGCAATAATCTCCTTGGACCAGCCCCGCGAAAAGCCGACAATCGCGAACAGGATGATCATCCCCCACAAGACTGCGGCAAGCTGTATCATTGCTCCTCCTCAACCGAATGAGCGCGCGGCTCTCCCCACACAGCCGCGCAGCCCGCCTTGCCGTCCGCCTGCTCACGCTCCCCGGACGAGCAGCCGGGCGATACTTCGCGCCCCATCTGATCGCGCCAGGGCGCGCGCCCTGGCTGACATCCCGGCCAGAGCCGCCGGATCATCCAGCAGCCGCCGAAGTGTCGGGTACAGGTCGGCCGCCAGCCGTTCATCATCCAGCCGGATCGCGGCCCCCCGCGCAACCAGATAGTCAGCGTTGACCTTCTGGTAACGCCAGGCATAAGGGTACGGCACCAGCACCGCCGGCAACCCGAACTGCGGCAGCTCCCCCAGGGTGCTCGCCCCGGCCCGGCTTACAACGAGATCGGCGGCGGCCAGGGCTGCTCCCATCTCGTCGTGCAAATATTCATACGCATGATACCGCGCCTGCGTTCCGGGCGGTAGCCGGTCGCGCGCAGCCTGCACCTCCGGCCAGTCAAGGCGGCCTGTCAGGTGGACGATCTGGAGGCCGTCATCCTGAAGCAGTTGCTCCAGTATCGCCAGGGCGGCCCGATTGATGCTGCGCGCGCCGCTGCTGCCGCCGGTGATCAACAGGGTTTGCCGGTCCGGGTCCAGCCCCAGGCGTATCTGGCCGGATTCGCGCGTGGCGGCGAGCAGGCTCCCCCGCAGCGGATAGCCGGTCTCGATCACTTTTCCGGGCCGGAAGTACGCCGCCGTTTCACCGGTCGTGGCGGCAATGGCCCGCGCAAATCGCCCCACGACCTTCAGAGTCAGGCCCGGCTCAAGGTCCGGCACAAAACAATAAACCGGCACGCGCCGCAACCACGCCGCCAGGGCCACCGGCAGGCTGGCCCAGCCGCCGGTCACCAGCACGCTGACCGGCCGGCAGCGGCCGATCAGGCGCAGCGCCTGCCCGAACCCGACAGCCAGCCTGACCAGGCTGCTCAACAGGCGCAGCGGGCCAACCCCATGCACCGGCCCGCCATGAATCATTGCTACTGCCGCCCAGGGAATCCCGCTGCGGGCAATCATCTCCGGCTCCATGCCCCCTGCACCAGGTCCGCCGACAAAGATCAGGTCAGCCGGCGGCAGCGACTCATCGCCCTTCGTCAGCGCTTCCGCGACGGCGAACGCGGGGTACACTCCCCCCCCGGTCCCCCCGGCTGAGATCATAATCCGCATTGACTTTCCGTTCCGGTATGGAATGGCGCGCCGACACGCGCGACACGCTCAACAGCAGCCCAACCCCGGCCAGTGTAGAGACCAGCGCCGACCCGCCGAAGCTGATAAACGGCAGGGGCACCCCGCTGAACGGCAGGATGGCCGTCATCACGGCAATGTTCAACAGGGCTTCAAAAACGATCCACACCGTGATACCCCCGGCCAGCAGGGCGCCGAAGCTATCTGTAGCCAGCCGGGCGATCCGAAATCCGCGAATCGCCAGCACGACGAACAGCACAGTCACCAGGGCGCAGCCCACCAGCCCCAGCTCTTCGGCAATCACGGCGAAGATGCTGTCGGTATGCGGGGCAGGCAAGAAGCCGAACTTCTGGTACCCCTCCCCCAGCCCCACGCCGGTCAGCCCGCCGTTCAGAAAAGCCACAATTGCCTGTTGAACGTGATAGCTGGCATTGGTCAGATCGTTGATGCTCGCCAGATAGTCGGCCAGGCGCGTGCCAGCGTAAGTGATCTGGGAGGCCACCACCCAGCCGATTGAGCCGGCCACCGCCGCCACCGCCCCCAACTGCACCAGATCCGCCCCGGCCAGGAAAAACATCGTCACCGCCGTGATCAGGATCAGGCCGGCGGTGCTGAGATCTGGCTGGAGGGCGATCAGCCCGGTGACTGCCCCCACCAGAATCGAGAACGGCAGCAGGCCGTAGCTGATCCGCCGGATTTTAGTCTGCTTGGCCGAAAGCCAGGCCGCCATGTAGACAATCGTGATCAGTTGGGCCAGCTCGCCGGGCTGCAAAGACCCGTTGAAGAACGCGCGCTGCGCGCCGAACAGCTCCGGCGCGGTCAGCAGCAGAGTAATCAGCAGCACAATCGCCGCCAGCATCATCCACAGGGCGAAACGCTTCCAGAGCCGGTAGTCCAGCACGGCCAGCAGCAGCATCACCCCCAGCCCAATTGCTACCGAGCGAATCTGGCGCAGAAAAATAGTAGAGGCGTTGCCGTAGACCTGATAACTCCAGTCGAAGGTAGTGCTGAAGACCATCATCAAGCCGATTGCCAGCAGCACGCCAACCACCAGCACCAGGTATACGTCCATCTGGGTGCGGAAGAGCTTCTTGCGCTCCACCACACGAACCGGATCGGAGACCCGGATTCTTTCATTCTCGATCACCTGTGGCGCTGTCACAATACCCCTGCTCCCCGTGTATCGCCTGTTCCCGACAGAAACAGTCCGGGTCCTATTGTATGCCAAACGCAAAAAGGCCGCTTGCCCGGCAGAGGGCCGTCCGCCTACAGTGCGTCCACCAGTCGGCGGAAGTGCTGCCCCCGCTCCTCAAAATCGCGGTAGGCGTCGTAACTCGTCCCGCCGGGGGAGAGCAGCACGACATCGCCCGGCCTGGCCAGCCGCCCCGCCGCCTGAACCGCCTCATCCAGCGTGCTGACAGTCAGCACGCGCTCCGCCGCCAGCCGGCCCGGCTCCTCTTTCGCCAGCGCCCTCTGCAGAAGCCCGGCAATAACGGGGCCATGCGCGCCGAACGTCACCACGGCAAAAGCCTTCCGGGCGGCCAGCGCGATCAACTCATCCCAGGGCAGGTCCTTATCTTTGCCCCCCAGCAACAGGACCAGCGGCTCTCCATAACTGCGGACGGCGGCCAGCACTCGCTCCGGCGCCGTCGCGATGCTGTCATTGACCCAGGTGACGCCGTTGCAGACGCGCACGACTTCCAGGCGATGCGCAACGCCCGCGAACGTCGCAATCGCCTCGCCCATAGCCGTCGGTGCGACTCCCGCCGCGCCCGCCACCGCGCTGGCCGCCAGCACATTGAGGAGATTGTGCTCGCCGCGCAAGCGAATCGCCTGGCGCTCAATCACAGCCTGCCGCGTTCCGCTCTGGCTCGCCCGACCGGAGAGGATCAGCCGGTCGCCCTCCAGATATGCGCCGTCGGCCACTGCCCACCGCGCGCTGAAGCATACCAGGTGCCCCTGAACCAGCGCGATCAATCCATTCGCCCCCGGATCGTCGATGCCCAGAATCGCCGTATCTTCCGCTTTCTGGTAACGGATCAGACTGGCCTTGGCCGTTGTATAAGCCTCCATAGTTCCGTGCCGGTCCAGGTGGTTAGGCGTGATGTTGAGAATCGCGCCATAGCGCGGGCTGATCGTCGTCAGCTCAAGCTGGAAGCTGCTCAACTCCATGACTACGATATCTTGCGGCGCGATGCGCGGCAGCGCATCCAGCAGCACATCGCCGATATTGCCGCCAACATGTGTCACCCACCCCGCCGCCCGACACATCAGGCCAACCAGCATGGTCGTCGTCGTCTTCCCGGCGCTACCCGTGATGCCGATTACCGGAGCCGGGCAGCGCTCCAGAAAGAGCTGCGCGTCATTGGTGACCGGGATGCCGCGCCGGAGCGCTTCGGCCACCAGCGGCTCGGTCAGCGCCACGCCGCCGGACACGCATAACAGATCGGCGTCGTCCAGCAGCGCGAGGGGATGATCGCCGAGGATAAAATTTACGCCACGCTCGCGGTGCGCGCTCAGGGCAGCGCCAAACGCGGCTTCCGCTCGCCGGTCGGTGACGGTCACCCGCGCCCCGACCGCTGGCAGCCAGCGAGCCAGCGCCTGCCCCTGGCGGGCGAAGCCCATCACGATTGCGTGTTTTCCGGCAAGCGGATCAGACACAGGTGTACGCCCCTCTGCTACAGCAGCGCCAGCGCAATACCCAGCACCGCCCCGATCAGGCCGACGATCCAGAAACGCTGAACGACCTGAACCTCGCTCCAGCCGATTTGCTGGTAGTGCAGATGGAGCGGACTCATCAGGAAGAGGCGCTGTCCGGTGAAGTGCAGGCTGAGGCGCTGCAGGAGCACGCTGAGTGTCTCAGCCACGGGGACGATGGCGATCACAGGCAGCAGAATCCACTGGCCAGTCATCAGCGCGATCGTGCCCAGGGCCGCGCCCAGCGCCAGCGCCCCGGTATCGCCCATGAACAACTGGGCGGGAAAGGCGTTATACCACAGGAAGGCGAAACAGGCGCCGACGATGATGAAACAGAACTGGACGAGGAAGATCTGGCCCTGCAAAAAAGCTACCAGCCCGTATGACATGAACGCCGTCGCCACCACAATCCCGGCCAGCCCATCCAGCCCGTCGGTGAGGTTGATCGCATTTGAGCTTGCCACGATGACGAAAGCAGCCATAGGAATCCACAGCAGCGGCGACAGCCGGAGCGGGACGCCGATAAATGGCAGATAGACCGAATTGGCATGCTGGAAGCCGCCGCCCCAGAGCGACATAGTAGCCGCTACCGCCACCGCCAGCACGACCTGCGCCCCAAATTTAGCCCGCACGGAGATGCCCTGACCGCGCTCTCGCCCGCCGCGCACCCCTTCCCAGTCGTCAATCACGCCCAGCAGGCCGTAACCAACCAGCACACCCAGCGGCAGCAAGATGCTGTGCCCGATACGAATATCCGGGTTCAGCAAGCTCGCCACGTTCAGGGCCAGCGTCAGCAGAATCACCGGGATGATGATCAGCAGCCCGCCAAATGTGGGCGTGCCAGCTTTGATCTGGTGGCTGTCCGGCAGATCGGCCTGGATCTGTTTGCCAAGCCGCAGCCGCCGGAGAATAGTGATGAACGGTTCGCCCCAGATGACGGCCAGAAGGAACGAAAGCCCCATCATGGTCAGGGCGACAGGCAAGTCACCGGCCATAACGTATGTCCATTCTAACGATCGACCGCGTTGAGCATACCGCCGCTGGAAGCCAGTGTCTGCCGCACGGTGTCTGGCGGTATCTCCATGAGGACGACCAGCCTCTCTGCCAGATGGGAAAAGATGGGGGCGACGACGATGCTGCCCCAGTATTCATCCGGGCGGTCGAGCTTGATAAGAATGGACACCTGTGGGTCATCCGCCGGCAGGAACCCGACGAAGGTCACGATGGACGCATCCGCATCGTAACCGCCGGGGATCGGAATCTGGGCCGTCCCGGTTTTGCCGGCCACGGTGTAGCCGGGGACCTGGGCTTCGGTCGGGCCGTAGCGCACCGTCTGCACCATCATATTGCGCACCATGCGAGCCGTCTCAGCGGAAATGGGCCGCCCCATCGGCGATGGCTGGGTGGTGTAGACATTCTCCCCGTCAACAATCTGGTGCACGACATGCGGCTGCATCATCAGGCCGTCATTGGCAATAGCGTTCACTGCCGTCAGCATCTGCAGGGGAGTCACAGCGATGCCCTGACCAAAGCTGTTGGTGCAAAGCTGGCTTTCCTGCCAGTTTGAGTCGCCCGGCAGGGGGACCGTGCCCGCCGCTTCGCCCTGCAGGTCTACGCGGGTAGGCTCGCCAAAACCGAACTTCTGAATCATCCGGTAGAGGCGCGTCGGGCCCATCTCCATCGCCACTGTCGAAGTGCCGACGTTCAGCGACTGGACCAGAACCTGGGTCATGTCAATCAGGCCGTGCGACGCGCGGTCCCAGTTGGAGATCGTAATCCCGCCGCACTGCAGCGAAGCCTGGTCGTTGTAGGTGCTGCCCGGGAGGATAACCCCCTCCTCGATGCCGGCGGCCATCGTCACCACTTTGAAGACCGATCCTGGCTCGTACTGCTCGCTGATAGCCGGGTTATTCAACACTCTGGCGTCCTCAATCCTGTAATAGAGATTGGGATCATATGAGGGGAAGTTCGCCATCGCCAGAATATCACCGGTGCGCGGATTCATAATGATAATCGTGCCGCGCTCCGAGCCGGTTACGTCCAGCGCCCTCAGCAGCTCCGACTCCGCCAGAAACTGGATATCGCGATCAATGGTCAGGACCAGATCGCGCCCGTGCCGGGGGGCAACCTGAGCAGAGATTTGAAACGGGATATTGCTCTCTTCCCCGACCAGGCTCTCCCCGGCCAGATCGCGCTGGTAGGCGCCTTCGACGCCGAAGTTACCCCGCTGATCGCCGCCTACAAACCCGATCACCTGCGCCCCCAGCATCCCCTGAGGATACGCCCTGTTAGGGATAGGCGAGATATCCACGCCTACGATGTTCAGGTCCTGCACGGCCTGCCCGGCCGCTGCGCTGACCGGCCGGGCGATCAGCTCCCAGGCCCGATTAGAAGTCAGTTGCTGGTAGATGGTGAGTTCGTCGCCGTTTAACGCCGCGGCCAGTTGCCGCGCCGTCATAGCGGGGTCAGTAATCAGCGGCGGGTTCGCCCCGATCTCGTACTGAATACGGTTCACGGCCAGCAGTTCACCATGCCGATCATAAATCTGGCCGCGCGTGGGCATATACTCGACGAGCCGGGTGTACTGGCGTGTCTGCCCCTGAAAGTAGGCCAACTGTGCCGGATCCATCTGAAACTGGATGGTCATCAGCCGGACAAGCATATAAACGCTGAGGACTACCAGCACCGCGGCTACAATCTGGAGTCTCCGGCTGAACATCTCGGGATTGGTCATGCTTCTATCGACCTCCTGCCCCGGCGCGCGCCCATTCCTCAAACTGGCTGACGATCTGCTCCCACTGCTGTTGAATCCAGCCGGAGAACGTCTCGTCGTATACCGGCAGCGCTTCTACGTCCGATCGCAGCGGCGCCACACTGGTCAACCGCTCCGGCTGGTATCCTGGCACAACCAGATACTCCATACTGGCGCCGCCGGCGTAAATAAATCCCAGGTCCTGCGCCCGGCGCAACAGGCGCGGGATGCTGCGCAGCTCGGCCAGATCGGCCCGTATCTGTTCATTCTGCCGCACCAGATTGTCGCGATATCTCTGCAAATTCTCGTTCTGGCGGCCCATCGTGGCTACTGACGTAATCTGGGCCAGGTACAGCGCGCCAATAATCACGCCCACAATCAACGCCAGGGCGATGATTGCAGCAGCCTGGGACTGCCGCCGCCAGGGGGCGCTGCGCAGAGCATGCTGGATCCACTGAGATCGATTCAACGGAGTCTTCTGGCTCATAGTATTTCACCGGGGACTGCCCCGCCGATGCCCTCTATTTTGACCCGAAATCACAAACAATACCAGACCCGTCGATATCAGGAGGGCGGGAGCTTTTCCACGGCCCGCAGCCTGGCGCTGCGGCTGCGCGGGTTGCGCCCGACTTCCGCCGGGTCCGCCGCGACCGGCTTACGCCCCACCGGGCGCACCACAGCCCGGTGATCGCAGGTACAGACCGGCTGCTCCGGCGGACAGATGCAGTCCGCGCTGGCTTCCCGAAAGTACTGCTTGACAATACGATCTTCCAGGCTGTGAAAGCTGATAACCGCCAGCCGCCCGCCCGGCCGCAGGAGCGCCACCGCCTGCGGCAGCATCCGCTCCAGCGCGCCCAGTTCGTCATTGACGGCAATGCGCAGCGCCTGAAAGGTACGCGTCGCCGGGTGAATTCGTTCCTGCCGGTGCTTCGGGATGGCGGATTCGATCGCTCCGGCCAGCTCCCGTGTGGAATCGAACGGCCGCAGCCGGACGATCTGGCGAGCGATGCGCCTCGCCTCCCGATCTTCCCCGTAACGCCAGATCAGATCGGCCAGATCGCGCTCCAGCCAGCCATTGACAATCTCGGCAGCGGTCGGCCCTTCGGCAAGTGGATTCATCCGCATATCCAGCGGCCCGTCGCGCAGGAACGAAAAGCCGCGCTCCGGGCGGTCCAGATGCATGGATGACACGCCCAGATCGGCCAGAATCGCATCTGCCGCGCCTATCCCGGCCGCCGCCGCACAATCTGCAACCGT
>WBZO01002862.1_pt1 | contig 20764 bp, 17 predicted proteins | sample 5204261 | NCBI WGS metagenome assembly WBZO01 (sample SAMN12412400, study PRJNA552823) | activated sludge metagenome | isolation source: activated sludge from anammox sidestream of wastewater treatment plant... | place: USA: North Carolina | collected 2017-09 | reverse complement strand
ACCACGTCGCATCGGCATTGGCGGCGGGACTGCGGGATGACGGAGACACGCTGATCAAATTCGGCGGCGCCGGCGACATTCTCTACTGCTCGTCCACCCTGATCACCGATCCTCGCCTGTTCATTGATGCGCACGATATTCCAGGCATGTATCTGCTTAACGGATGCATGGCAGCCAGTGGGTCGCTCGTGAAATGGCTCGTTCAGGACATTCTCGGCCGGGAACCAACCAAAGCCAATCTGATGGCACTGGACGCGGCGGCGATGCAGGTTTCTGCCGGATCCGACGGCGTCATCGTCCTTCCCTACTTTCTCGGCGAGAAAACACCGATTCTCGATCCACGGGCTCGTGGTGTCATTTTCGGACTCGATCTTTCGCACGGACCGGCTCACCTATTTCGGGCGGTGTTGGAAGCCGTCATTTTCGGTTTCCGACACCACGTCGATGTGCTCCGGGAGGCGGGACACCAACCGCGCCGCTATTTGGCGACCAACGGCGGCGTCACCAGTCCGATCTGGAGACAGATTGCCGCCGACGTGCTGGCCGCCGATGTCACATCCTTCCAGGGTCATCCGGGTTCATCGCTGGGAGTGGCATTTGTGGCCGGCATGGCGACAGAGGCGTTTTCCGACTGGTCGGAAATCGATCTGTTCCTGCGGGAACAGGTTATCAATGCGCCCAACCCGGACCATATCGCCATCTACGACCGGCGATACGAAACATATCGTGAACTCTATGTGCGGCTGCAGGATCTTTTCCCCCGCGTCTGAGTCTGCGCCGTCGACCAGTCGCGGCGATAATGCCACCAAGGAAGCAACCGAGGAAAGGAGCTATCGTGGCCAACGAACGCGCGTTTACCATCGATACATCATCGATCAAATACGGTCCAGGCGTCACCCGGGAGGTGGGCGCCGATCTCGCGGCGTTGGGCGTCAAACGCGTCCTGCTGGTAACCGATGAGCGATTGCGGGACGGTGTCGCGGTCCAGACTGCCCTGGAGTCCTGTAACGCGGAGAATCTCGAAGTTGAGATTTTCGACAACGTCCGCGTCGAACCGACGGATATCTCCTGGGCGGAAGCGGTAACGGTGGCCGACGAGGGGCGCTTCGACGGGTTTCTCCCGGTCGGCGGCGGGTCGGTCATCGACACGGCCAAGGCAGCCAATCTCTACAACTGCTATCCGGCTGATTTGCTGGCCTATGTCAATGCGCCGATCGGTCGCGCCGAACCGGTGCCGGGCAAGCTCAAACCGCTTATCGCGGTACCGACCACTGCCGGCACCGGCAGCGAGACGACGGGTATCGCTGTGTTCGATTACAAAGCACTGAATGCCAAGACGGCGATCGCCAGTCGCGCGTTGCGGCCGGTGATGGGCATTCTCGACCCGGTCAATACCCTGACCATGCCGCCAATGGTCACTGCCTGTTCGGCGCTCGACGTGCTCAGTCATGCCATCGAGTCCTATACCGCGATCCCCTTCTCCAGCCGGCCGGCGCCTGAGTCGCCCAGAATGCGGCCGTCGTACCAGGGTTCCAACCCGATCAGCGATATCTGGTCGGCCAAGGCCATGGAAATGGTGGCTGGAGGTCTGGTCAGCGTGATCGAGGAACCCGATAATCTGGAAGCTCGCGGCGCCATGATGCTGGCCGCAGCGTACGCCGGTATCGGCTTCGGCAACGCAGGCGTGCATTTGCCGCATGGGATGTCTTACCCCATTTCGGCCCGGGTCAAAACCTACATGCCACCTGGTTATCCCGATGATCATCCGATGGTGCCGCATGGCATGTCGGTCATTCTCACCGCACCGTCAGTTTTCCGATGGACGGCCAGCGCCAGTCCGGAACGGCACCTGGAGGCGGCGCGTTTTCTCGGCGCCGACACGGGAGACGTTCCTCTGGAGATGGCGGGGGAGGTGCTGGCACAGCGCCTGATCGACATCATGAAGCAAACCGGCATGCCCAACGGACTGGCCGCGCTCGGTTTCGGCGACGAGGATCTCGACGGTCTTGTAGCCGGCACCACACCTCAACACCGGGTGACTAAACTGGCGCCGCGTCCGGCCAACGACGATGACATTCGAGAGCTGTTCCGCAACTCGATGACCTATTGGTAGTCTGGAGGAGGTTCATTCATGCGCTACCTCGATATCACCGGCACGATGGCCGAAGGAATGTGGTCCTATGGGGCGACCATGGACGGCGTGCCGCCGTTTGAGCATCGTCGCTGGGCCACAATCGCCGACCAGGGTTTCGAAAACGACTGGTTTGCCTTTCCCACGCTGGCCGGCACCTATCTGGAAACAGCCAAACATCTCTTCGCCGACGCTCCGAGTATCGAGCAGGTGCCGGTCGACAAGCTCTTTCTCAACGCATCAATTGCCGTGATTCCCAAAGAATCACTGGAACACATCACCGTCGCCGATCTCGAGACGAGCGTCCATGGTCTCGAACCAGGCGACGCGCTTCTCTTCACCACCGGCTGGGAGCGACACTGGTGGGACAGCGGCAAAGTGTTCGTCGGGGAGAGTCCCCATTTCGATCTGCCGGCCATGGAGTGGATCGTCAGCAAAGGGGTCTCCATCCTGGGAGGAGATGTCCCCTGCTTCGACGATCCCCGCGCGAGCGAAGGGCAGGGTGTCAACACGCCGCTTTTCGGCAGCGGTGCGTTGATCCTCGCGCCACTGGTCAGACTGGCTGAGTGGGGAGAACCGCGAGCCAGACTGACGGTGCTGCCGATACCGTTGCGTGACTCGTGCGGAGCGCCCTGCCGAGCCATCCTGACCCCCATCGAAGGAGCCTGATCCCGATGTCTGCTGCAGATTGGCAACGATCCGACACCGTTGTGCTCTACCGCTCCGCCGGCGAGGCTCCCTACGGCGGCAGCGATTTCTACGACGCGGCGCGCTCAGTGATGGACGCCCTCGAAGTGACCATCGACAAACCCAAAATCACGCTCAAACCCAACGTGGTCAGCGGGGTTTCGCCAGACTCGGGTATTACGGTTCACCCGGAGTTCCTGCGCGGGGTGCTGAGGCACCTGATCGATCGAGGTTTCGATCCTGCCACGATCTTCGTCGCCGAAGGAGGGGGCGGCGAGGATAGCCGTGACATGTCGGTGCACTACCACAACGTCGGTTTCGATCTTGTCGCCGCCGAAACCGGCATCAATCTTGTCGATCTCAACGCCGACGAGTTCGTTCGCGTAGACATCCCCGAGGGTCGGGTTTTCCAGCAGATGCCCATCGGCAAAACCGTCTGGGATCCCGACGCCTACTTCATCAACATCCCCAAAATGCGCACGCACAACTTCGGGATCACCACCATCAGCCTGAAAAACCTGCAGGGAATCGTGGTGCCGCTTGAGGAACGCCATATGTGCACCCTCTTCCCGCGGTATCCGGGCGACAAGGGTGGACCGGAGGTCAGCACCGGCGAGATCGATTCTCACGAGCGCTGGGCACACAAGATCTGCGACATCTCACTCGCCCGGACTCCCGATCTGAACATCGTCGACGCGCTGGTACCGCGTGACGGCACCGGTTTCAACAATGGCAACAATCGCCCTATGGGTCTCACGCTCGCCAGTGTCAATCAGACAGCCGTCGACACCATCGGCACCGCGTTGATGGGAATCGACCCAACACAGGTGACCTACCTGCGAGTGGCTGGCGAACGGGGCATGGGTCCGAATCGCGTCGACGACATACGTGTGCTCGAACTCGTCGACGGCACTCTGCGGGAACGACCGGCCATCGCCGATCTGGTGGCCGACCCGCCGTTCCGGGTAACGCTCTCCAAGGGACTTCAATACAAAACCTACGAGAATGTCGCCTATAACGAACCAGACTACGAAGCGGGACACGTCCGCATGCTGGAGCGACACCAAGCGTCGCTATCAGGCGAGGCGCACGCCTAACATGCGGCTGGCCTGCGTCGCCGCAGCGGCAGCATCAGACAGGCTGGACAAAAACGTCAGCGGTGATTCTGCAGCTGGGCGATCGGTCAGCATGGCTGATTCCTGCAGCACGTGACGGGTGCGGCGAGCAATTGCCGCACCACTGTCAACGATCGCCACATCCGCACCGGCTGAGGCGCGAATCTGATCGTGCAGAAAGGGGAAGTGGGTACACCCGAGAACGAGGACGTCGGCCCCTCGCTCGACAACGGGTCGCACCACCCGCGCAACCGCTTGCCGCGTTGTGAAGCTGCCGACTTCACCACGTTCGACGATACCTACCCAGTCCGCAACCGGAACGAGATCGACGGCAATACCCCCCGCATAGCGCTCGACGAGCGTTGCCAGGCGGGTGCTGGCGATCGTCCGTGGTGTGGCCAGCACGGCGACACGACCCGTCTTCGTCAGTGCCACCGCCGGTTTCACTGCCGGCTCGAGTCCGATCACCGGCAATGTGGTGCGCACCCGCACCTCGTCCAATGCCGCCGCGCAGGCTGTGTTGCAGGCCACCACGATCGCTTTGGCGCCGCGACTCTCCAGTTCCTCAGCAATCGTCAGCGTCCGTCGGCGAATAAACGACTCATCTCGTTCGCCATACGGGCAATATGCGGAGTCGGCATAGTAGAGAAAACGCTCTTCGGGCAGCGACTGCATCATCGCCCTGACCACACTCAATCCACCCAGACCCGAGTCGAGCACGCCGATCGGAGCGTTGCGATCGCCAATCGGCGCTGATGCAATTTCAGTCAGGGGTGTTGTCGAGGTCACGCAGTGATTCCGGAATCGCGGCACAAGTGTCCGGACAGCGATGCTACCACGACGTTTATGAATCTTTCAACCATTTTCAGTGTTCATTCGGCACTTCGCAGCATTCCTTCCACATATATTGCGGGGAAGCATCGATTCCCGGATCCCATTGCCCGCTCGCTTCGCAGTGTTCCTGACTCTCGTATCCTTCTCCTGCCGGAAATGGATGCCGGGTCAAAGGAGAACAGCGTGGCACGATCGAGACTTGCGGATTTCAGACTTCACAAAGACGAATACTTCCGGGACGGAGCCAACTCCCCGCTGGATTTCGACGACGTCGAACGATTCGAGGCACTCGATTACTTTCCGGAAAACGCCGCTCTTGCCTTTGTCCTGGATCTGGACACCGATGCCCCGGATACGGGAGACATCGTCCAGCTCGACACGAGCGACGGGCTGGTCGTCGAATTCGCCAAAGCGGGACGCGTGACCTTCACGGTCGGCGACCAGCAGCGATCGCTGACCGTCCTCAAAGATCTGCACCGGGGGCGCTTCTTTCTGCCCTTTACTGATGCGACCACTGGAGTTGAGACATACGAAGTCGGTCGCTATCTCGATCCCCAGCAGAATCGGGACGGGCAGCTGATCGTCGACTTCAACTACGCATACAACCCCTACTGTGCCTACGGGGAAGGGTGGTCCTGCCCGACGCCGCCAGCCGAAAACCATCTGAATGTGCGGATCGAGGCTGGCGAGAAGAATTTCGCCCTGAGGCAATCGACTCAGTAGTCAGGTTGTGGGGAGCCGGATCCGTACGCTTCGTGGCAGGCTTCCGGTGTATGACAGAAATCAGCCCAGACGGTTGGTCAGCCTGGGGCGGGCGCGACTCTCTTCGATGGTGTGACCAAAGTTGCGAAGCAACCAGGAATTGAGCAGTTTCGAAGCCCGCACGACCTCTTCGAATCCGGAAGCCAGTGCCCGGCTGAGCACCGCACCGATCGCTTCGCGCTCCGTGTCATATCCGGACCGTCGAATCTCCACATAGCGACAGGTGCTTTTGTCGAACTCCAGTTCCGCAACACTCCAGATACCGGCGTCTTCGTCCAGCAGCAGCAGGCGCTGGCCATGCTGCCAGACGAAAGGTCCATTCGACCGACCCACAAGGAGGCTGAGAATGTCTTCGTCACCTTCCCGGCGATCAGGTGATGGACTCGTCCAGTTTTCTGGTTCCGCGTCGCGGTCGAATGGAAGTGTGTCCACAGTTCGATCTATCCCTCGAGAACGAAGCAGCAACGCCAGACACGCCAAGCGGAGCAACTGAACTCCGCTCCTCGTTCGGGATATCCCGTGGTATCCGCTCGATTTTTTCCCGACGGAGTAGCAGAGAGTAGCTTGGCCGAGAACTCTACCACCAGCGCCATGAATTTTCTAGACTAATCTCAATCAAAAACTCAACTAAAGATCCGGACGGACAACGCGCACGGTACCTGTGGCGATCAGCACATTGGCCGTGGTCAACCGAATACCGTACTCGCCATCCGGCCAGGGTTCATCAGTCGTTCGCTGCAGGTGGAACTCGAGCCACCCACCGATCTGATCGCGTGGAGTCGTCAATACTGCGCCAACACCGTCGATGACCACTCCCCCCAGCGACCAGTTCGCCGTAATGACGGTATTGGCCGCGATACGTTCAACGGGAAAAACCGCATAGATCGTCTGCACATCGACGGTGAACTCTATCACCGGAGCAGTGGGTTCGCTCGATTCAGGAGAAATAGCTGTGGTCCAGACCACCGGGCCCAGCACCGGCGGCCCCGAAACGACGACTCCGTTGTCGGTTGTTTCCACAGTTGGCTCGGGAGTGGGGTCCTCACTCGATCCCGTGACGCACCCACTCAGCAATGTCAGCGCTGCCGCCGGCAGCGCTGCCTTCAGCACGGTCCTTCTCGACAGACGCGCCACCATCGGCGGGGACAGCACACTGATACCCACTGAGTGGGAAGCAGAGTCCGCTCCATCCACCATGCCTGAATCGTTCGTCATCGTGCCAGAGCCGGAAGACCTAACTCGCCAATCACTCGTCGGGTAAAGTCTAACCGGACTGCAATCGGCAGGCGGCGCCGCAGATTCGATCCTGCCGTTCCCGGGAGAACACGACGCATGAGCAAAGACAAACTGACACCTGGTTACACCCCCGTCGGGAACCTCATCCCCAATCTCTCGCTGAGTCGGGCCGCGTATCATGGTCGGCCCACGGACGATGCCAGACTCCTCGCGAGGACTGGAGAACTCCGCGACGCTTCCTTTCTGCACAGCGATCCCTGGCGGGTCCTGCGCATTACGGGGGAGTTTGTTGCCGGATTCGACGCACTCGCCGAGCTCGGACCAGCGGTTTCCATCTTCGGCTCTGCGCGCATCGCGGAAGATCATCCGTGGTATCGAGCCGCGGAACACACCGCTCGCCGGCTGGTGGAGTCCGGTTTTGCCGTAATCACCGGGGGCGGACCCGGTGTGATGGAAGCAGCGAACAAGGGGGCATTCGAAGCCGGCGGTATTTCGGTGGGAGCCAACATCGAGCTCCCTCATGAACAGGGAACGAATCGCTTCGTGAACCTGCCCCTGAACTTCCGCTACTTCTTTGTGCGAAAAACCATGTTCGTCAAATACGCCGAAGGATTTGTCATCTTTCCCGGCGGTTTCGGGACCATGGACGAACTCTTCGAGTCCCTGACGCTGATCCAGACGGGTAAACTGGGGAATTTCCCGGTCATTCTCTTTGACACAGCGTTCTGGTCCCCCCTGGTCGACTGGATCCGGGCCAGTGTGCTGGATGGCGCGCTGATCGCCCCGCACGATATCGATCTGCTCGTCGTCACCGATGACATCGAATACATCATCGAAAGCCTTGTCACCTGCTATCGGCAGAACTGCGCCGCGGTGGAAACACCCTCACTCATCAAATCGTGACGAGTACGGACATTTCAGTCGTACGTACAGAATCTGCCTCATCTTGATATACTTCGAATCCGGGCCGAATCGACAATGGCAATCGACATGCCCGGCTGGTGTTTCGCACCAGTTTTTCGCGGCGCAGCATCCGACAGCTTCGCCGTACCAATGGCGTAGCTGACCGATGAACGACTCCCGCAGCGAGAAGGAAGAGCAGGAATGAGCCGACACGAGCTCTATTCGCGGCGCTATCCGTTGTTGCCTCTGAGAAATGTTGTCATTTTCCCGCGCAACATCGTCACGCTGCTGGTCGGTCGGCCGCGATCGATTCAGGCCATCGAGGAGTCGCTTTCCACGAATCGCCGTCTGGTCGTCACCGCGCATCGCGACCCGGACATCGAGGACCCAGGTCCCGAGGATCTCTTTTCGGTCGGTTCGCTCGCCGAAATCGTCTCCGTCGAACGACAGCAGAACAACGCCATCCAGGTGGTGCTGGAGGGAGTCGGTCGAGTCCGTCTGGGACAGTTCGACACCTCTCGTCCCTATTTCACCGTCGCCGCTGAAGAGTTGCGGGAAACGACCCCAGCCACCGCCGACGTGCCCGCGTTGCTGCTGCACGTCCAGGAACTGGCAGTCCGCTATCACGACGCGCGGGAAAAACTGGCCCCGGAAATCCTGGACATGGTCCAGCGGGCCAGTGACCCGGGCCACCTGGCCGATCTACTGGCCACCCAGATCCTGACCGATCCGAATCGCCGTCAGGACTTTCTGGAAACGCCGGAACCGGTACGGCGGCTGGAAATGATCGCGGTGCACCTGGCCGGTGATCTCGACGTCGCCGAACTGGAAAACCGCATCCAGGAACGGGTCCGGGAGCAGGTCGAACGGCACCAGCGTGAGTACTACCTCCGCGAACAGCTCAAGGTCATTCAGGACGAGCTTTCAGGCGAAAGCGGCAACGAAATCGAAGAACTTCGCCAGCGCATTCTCTCGCGCGGGATGTCCGAGGACACACAGGAAAAGATGCTCCGGGAACTGGTGAGACTGGAGCGAATGCCCTCGGTTTCGGCAGAGGCCACCGTCGTCCGTACCTACATCGATACCGTGCTCGCCGTGCCCTGGCACGAAATGTCACCCGATCAGCTCGATCTCGATGAGGCCGAACGAATCCTCGACGCGGATCACTTTGGACTCGAACAGGTCAAGGATCGCATCCTCGATTTTCTGGCCGTGCGCACCTTGCGTGAACGCAGTGAAATGCGCGATACCGGTGCCTCGCAAATCCTCTGTTTCGTCGGTCCCCCGGGCGTCGGCAAAACCAGTCTGGGCCGATCGATCGCCCGGGCCATGGGTCGCGAGTTCGTTCGCGTCTCGCTGGGCGGCGTTCGCGACGAAGCGGAGATTCGCGGTCACCGGCGCACGTATATCGGCGCCATGCCCGGTCGCATGATCGGCGCACTCAAGCAGGCCGGGACCGTCAACCCGCTGATCATGCTCGACGAAATCGACAAGCTCTCTTCCGATTTTCGGGGAGATCCCTCGGCGGCGTTGCTCGAAGTTCTCGACCCCGAACAGAATCAGGCCTTTACAGACCACTTTCTCGATCTTCCGTACGATCTGTCGCATGTGCTGTTCATCACCACCGCCAACTATCTGCACCAGGTGCCAAGACCTCTACGGGATCGCATGGAAATCATCGAAATCTCGGGATACACCGAGGATGAAAAGATCGAGATCGCCAGGCGATATCTCTTGCCCAGGCAAATCGCTGCTCACGCCCTCAACGACGGAGCGGTCCAGATGGACGACGCAGTCTGGAAACTCCTGGTGCGGGGGTACACGCGAGAAGCAGGTGTGCGCGAGCTCGATCGCGATGTTGCGGCGATCTGCCGGAAGGTCGTGCGCGAAGTCGTGCGCGGCAAAACCGACTCCGTTCAAGTCACTCCTGAACTCATCGAAACGTATCTCGGTCCCAAGCGGTTCAGCGTCGAACTCGATCTCGGCGAAAGCCAGATTGGCGTGGCCATCGGTCTTGGCACCACCGAGATCGGTGGCGAACTGATCCCCGTTGAAGTGGCCACGATGCCCGGCAGAGGCGGTCTGACCATCACCGGTCGCGCCGGCGACGTCATGCAGGAGTCGGCCAGGGCGGCACTCTCCTATGCCCGCTCCCGGGCTGAGCAGTTGCGTATCCCGGTCAACTTTCAGGATGCGCTCGATCTTCATATTCACCTGCCGGAGGGCGCCACCCCGAAAGACGGTCCCTCCGCGGGGATCACCATGGCCACGGCACTCATCTCCGCAGTGACGAGACGACCGGTGCGCAACGATACGGCGATGACAGGGGAAATCACTCTGCGCGGTCGCGTGCTGGCCATTGGCGGCGTCAAGGACAAGGCGCTGGCGGCGCACCGTCACGGGATGCGGCGGCTGATCCTCCCGGCCGAGAATCGGCGCGATCTGCAGAAAATCCCTGACAACGTCCGGGCCGACATGGAGTTCATCTTCGTCACCGATATGGACGAAGTGATCTCCGCCGCGATTCTGCTCGACGATCAGCAGGCGGAAGGTATCTCCGAGGATATGGAACTGATCGGCAACTCACTCGGACGCAGTTCGGCCACCCAGATCGTGGCAGCGGCGGCGTTCGAACGACTCGGATTATCGTAGCGCTTCCCTGCGCATTCTGGGACGCTTAAACCGGGTTCCGAGTGCGGTTCCCGCGGTTACTGACTCGGGCGAAAATCCATGACTTTGACATCTGGCCGAACCACACCCTGCCATCGGTCCACGGAGAGCGTGCAGGCGATATCGACTCGGCCGCCGATCGTCAGTTCTTTCGCTCGCCAGGCGGCTCCGAAAAACGGAGCCCGGATTTCGCCGGTTGGACCACGCCAGACGAGTCTGAGATGCGAACCATCCTGTCCCAATGGCTCGGCCCGCAGCAGAGACACCTTCGGGATCAGCAGAACCGGCTCGGGGTTTTCCGCGCCAAATGGGCTGAGCCTCATGATCTGGCGAGCCAGATCGAGTGTGATGTCATTCTGCGCGAGACTGGCCTCGATTCTGAGTTCCGGTTCGAAGGGCAAATCCAGCGTCTGAATAACCGGGTCGTTGACCAGCGCGTCTCGCAGCAGATCGACCGCCTCGCGCCGCAGGGTCACCCCCGCCGCCTGGCTGTGCCCACCATGTCGCTCGAGCAATCCGGCATATCGGTGCAACGCGTCGGCAATGTGAAACCCCGGAACGGACCGACACGAACCCAAAACTCGGTCGCCATCCTCCCGTAGCAGAATGACCGGTCGGCCCAGAAGTTCCACCAGTTTCCCCGCCGCCAGTCCAAGCACTCCCGGTCCCCAGCGATCGCTGCTTTCGATCAGAATCGGTGTGCTGTCGAGCCCCGGGGTGTTGGTCAAACGTTCGAGCACCTCGTTCATGACCTGATCGGTCTCCGCCCGGCGTTGAACGTTGAGGTGGTCGAGTTCCACCGCGAGCGTTTGTGCGGCGCTCGAGTCTGTGGCGATGAGCAAATCGAGCGCGGCGCGGGGATCACCCATCCGGCCGGCAGCATTCAGACGGGGCGCGATTCCATAGCCGATATTGGTCGAATTGACCGTCCCCAGATCGATGGTGGCCACGGCGCACAGCGCTTTCAGCCCGAGACGGGGATTTCGGCGCATCTGGCGAATGCCCTCCCGGACGATCTGGCGATTGTGACCCGTCAGCGGAGAGATATCGGCGACCAAACCCAGGGCCGCCAGATCGAGAAATTGATCAGCACCGCCCCGCTCCCGAAAGGCGGCAAAGGCTGGAATTCGCTGCAAAGCGGAAACGACCAGCAACGTCAACCCGGCTGCTGACATCTCGCGGTAGTGCCCGCCATCCGGTCGGGACGGCGAAATGGTGATCGCCCCGTCCGGGCCGGTAGAGGACATGTGATGATGGTCGATAATGATCACATCCATGCCCAGCGAGCGAGCCAGCGCCACCCCCTTTTCATCGGTCGAAGCGCAATCCACAGTGATCAGCAGGTTGGCACCCGCCGCACTGAACTCCTCCAGGGCCGTTTTGTTGAGCCCGTATCCTTCGGATCTTGTTGGCAGGCGCACAAGAAGTTTCGCCGGATCAGCGACGACATCCTGCAACGCCAGCGACATCATGGCCACCGAGGTAATCCCGTCGACATCGTAGTCGCCGAAAACCGCGATAGTTTCCCCGTCGCGAACGGCGCGGTCGATCCGTTCGACGGCCGCTTCGATATCGGGCAACAGGCCGGCATCCGGCAGCGCCCGCACCTCGTGATCCAGGAACACGTTGGCGTCAACGCGCCGCCGAAATCCGCGATTGACCAGCAGGGTATGGATCAGTTCATGGTCGTGAAGCGGTTCGATTTCGGCGGAGGGCCGATCGACCAGCACCCAACGACGGGGCATTGCCCTTTTGGGGGTCCGGAGAGCGGTTGCGGTCATCCTGGCTCCGTTTCGGCCATACACCCGCCTCAGCAATCGCGGGCATTCTCTGCACGTACAGCTTTGCGCTCTGGTGCGATTTCTGTACTATAGACCACGACGTGGTCATGCCCGACGGGGGAAAGGCGCATGCAGCGCTGCTGGCAGGCGTTCCCACTACGTCAGCACGGGATCAGCAAAGGGGGGCCTGTGCGTACCCGCACGCGTCGGCGATGGGCGTCAGCAGTTGCAGTTGCTGTTTTCTCCATCGTCGTATCACTACTGACGCCGGTCACGGCGTTCGCTCAGGATTGGAGCCCACCCAGAACAGTCTGGGTAGAAGAATCCGGTCACACGGTCGACGGGTTTTTTCTCGACGAGTGGCGGGCATACCCCGACTTGCTGGGTAACCCGATCACTGAAGAAGCCGAACGACCAACGCAAATCGACGGGCTGCCAGCCGACAATCGCATTGTCCAGTATTTCGAGAATCTTGCTATTGCCTACGTTCCCGAGGCCGAGAGTCGCGAACTCATGGTTCGCGCGCTGCCAATCGGCGAGGAGGCCCTGCAGCGCGATCGGAAAACCTTCAACCACATCGACTTGCCGGACAAGGTGGGCTGCGAATCCTCCGCTGATTCAACCTGCCGTGAGTTTCCGGAAACCGGGTACAGCGTTGCTGGTGATTTCTATACCTACTGGTCCGACCATGGTGGAGATCGTCTGATCGGCGAAGCCATCTCTGGTCCATTCAAGACACCGGACGGGTACATCACCCAGTACTTCACCAATGCGGTGTTGCACCAGAAGGCGGGCAAGGAGGTCGAGCCCCGAGGGATCGGCAGGGAAGCGACCGCGTTTCTTCGCCTGGCTACTGCGCCAATTCCTCAGCCGCTCGCCATACCCACTTACGACGAAGCGCTGTTTGTCGAACCGGCGCCCGTGATTGCCCAGACGATCGTCCAGCGAGAGGGCCAGGGAGGCGTCGTTGGTTCGCTCCCCTACTCAGGTCCCGGCCCCCAGCAGGGTGGTTACAAGGAGATCGTCGTCTCGATCTCCCAGCAGTCTCTGTGGGCCTACGAGGACGGTCAACTGGTGATCTCGACGCTGGTCAGTACCGGCACCGGTGAAGTCCCCGAAACAGTGACCCCGCTCGGCTTCTTCTCGGTGCATCTCAAATATGTCACCCAGACCATGTCCGGCACGATCAGCAATGAGACGTACGAAGTCGAGGACGTACCCTGGGTGATGTACTTCGACTACCTGGGGAACGCCCTGCACGGCACCTATTGGCATAACAACTTCGGCACGCCGATGAGTCATGGTTGTGTCAACCTGCCATTGGACGTCGCCGAATTTCTCTATTACTGGGCTCCGGAAGGCACTCCTGTCTCAGTAATCGCCTAACATTCGCGCATGGCGATTGAAGATCGATTCTCTCCTGTCGAATGGTCTGTTCTGGCTATGTTGCCCGAACGCATCATCGCTTCGGCCATCATGGCCGACCCACCTGCGGACTCCCTTGATTCGATTCGCGAGGGAGTTTCCGGATTATCCGAACTGACCCTGGGCGCCAGCCAGCGCCAACACAGCGAGTTAGTGCAGGAAGTTTTTGCCGCGTACCTGGCCACCAGCGCCTCGGGTGCCGACCAATCGAAACTCAGTCAGCACGGGATCGATAACTTCATCCCGGAGACTCTCTCCCTGGCCCGCCAGGTTGCCGAACTCCTCGACAAGACCGTCGATGATCGGGAGTCCGACGCATTTGTCTCCTGGTTGCTGGACGCCGCCGAATCGACCTGTGCCGCTGCCCACGAAGGGGCAAAACTGGGGTTCGGGGGCTCCCGCATCAGCCCCAGGGAAGAGGCGTTCCTCGCACAACTTTCATCTGCGCTGCGACACTCTCGAACCTCGGGCCAAACCACCTGACCCGGCAGGCGATCGTTCATACTTTCCTGATGAAGAAAACGTCGGCCACCGGTCGACTCCAGCGAACACGTCTTCCGAATCGATCACTGGGATACTTGGCGCATGATGTTCGATCGTCTCTACCAGTCCCTCAAACCAGCGATGTTTCGGCAGGATCCGGAAACAGTCCACGACCGGGTCATCGGTGCGCTCGGCGCAGTCAGCAGTGATCCATCTTGGTTACAGCGATTCATCGTGCGACCCGATCCACGACTGGCCATGCAGATATTCGGGTTGGACGTTTCACACCCCTTGGGCATCGCCGCCGGGCTGGACAAGAACGGCGTCGCCTTCCCGGCATTGCTGGCGCTGGGATTTGGACATGTGGAAATCGGCACGGTCACACCGCGACCTCAACCTGGCAATGCCAAACCGCGCGTCTTCCGGTTGGTCGAAGATCGGGCGATGATCAATCGGATGGGGTTCCCCGGCGAGGGTCTCAGCACTGTCGTGTCTCAGGCGGCCGACCGCAAACGCAACGATATGATCGTCGGCTGCAATATCGGCCCGAATAAATCGGCGGTGGACGCGGGGACATCAGTGGACGATCTGGTCACCGGCTACCGAGCGATGGCGTCGATGGCCACCTGGGTGACCGTCAACGTTTCTTCACCGAACACGACCAATCTGCGCGCGTTGCAGAGCAAATCGGCGATGCGGGAGATGCTCGCCGCGCTGAACGGCGAACGCCAATCGCTGATCTGGCGACCATTGCTGATCAAGATCTCACCGGACCTGTCACTCGACGAGCTCGACGACCTGATCGACGCTGCGGTCGAAGCCAGCGTCGATGGGCTTATCGCCACCAATACCACCCTCAGTCGTCCTGAGACGCTGCGATCCGCCCATCGCGACCAGTCTGGCGGGCTGAGCGGCCCCCCAGTCGCCCCACTGGCAGCGGCAGCCGTCCGGCGTATTGCCCAGCGCACAAACCGCTCACTGCCGATCATCGCCGCCGGTGGGATCGAAACAGGTGCGGATGTCGTCGCCGCTATCGAAGCAGGCGCCACACTCTGCCAGACCTACACGGGATTCATCTATCGCGGACCAGCCATGGCTCGTCAGGTAGAAGCGGAAATCCTTGCCGCACTCGATCGACGCGGGCTGGAGCGTTTGGCAGATCTGCAATCCTGAACCTTGGTGCGAACTACGAGATGGTCAGAATCGCCAGACTGACCAGCAACCACCCAACCACGCTCATCTGTAACGGCCGATCTTTGAGGAGCATGACCTCCGGACTCCCTCCGGCCCGGCGCATGTAGATGAGATAGAGATAGCGGAAGACGGCATAGACCACAAAGGGCGAGGTCAGCACCATCAGGTGATTGTCGGGGAGTGACGGAGACTGAAAGGTGTAGATCGAGTAGCTGAGGATCGTGCCCGCTGCGGCAACCGCGATGCATTGATCGAGCATGGAAACCGTGTACGTTTCCAGATTCTGGCGATGACGACCAGCATCGTCCTCCAGCGCCAGCAGTTCATGCCGGCGCTTGCCGAAACCGACCAGCAACGACACCACAAACGTGCAGATATAGAGCCACGGAGAAATGGGCACCGCGATTGCTACCGCGCCGCCGGCAGCTCGCAGCACAAACCCAAGGGCAATGATCATTACGTCCAGGATGACGATGTTCTTCAGACCGCCGTTGTACGCCAGCATCAGCGCCAGGTACATGGCTAGAACAAGCAGCAATTCGATCCGCACGATGGCGCCCAGCGCCATCCCTGATAGACCCAGCAGACCCGCTGCGATCAACGCGCGCTGTGCCGAAAGCTCTCCCGCAGCGATCGGTCGGTATCGCTTGACCGGATGGAGTCGATCCTGCCCCTGATCGCGCACGTCGTTGACCAGGTAGATAGCGCTGGAAACGGCACAAAACGCCACAAATGCTCCAATGCTGCGCAGCACCGGATCGAGATGAAAAGTGTCCCGGGCGAAAATCAGGGCCGCGAAGGCCAGCAGATTCTTCGTCCACTGCAAGGGGCGCATCGCCCGCAACAGCGGCGGCAACCGCCGCATCGGCGCGAGCTGCTCTTCGTCCAGTGGCGTGGTCCCCACCGGCAAACGAGCGATGACCGACATTCGTGACCGCCCCCGATCGTTCGTGAACGGCTCATCTGATGTTTTTCGTTCGAGTGTCACGAAACCCTGCCTGGAGATGTCTGCGCAAACTGCCCGGTATGCCGAATTCCGCCGATATGCTCGCCGACCCGGATCGCCTGGGCGATGATCGTCAGTGCCGGATCGACCGCCCCTGCGGAAGGGAAAAACGATCCATCCACAACGTACAGATTGTCGAAATCGTGAGTACGACACCACCGATCGAGCACTGAGATGGCCGGATCGTCACCGAATCGCATCGATCCGAGATGATGGATGTTCGTAGCGAGTGTCATCTTTTTCGCAATGGTCAGCCGAAAGCCAAGTTCCCGAAACATCTCCTTCGCCGTTTTCACAAATCGGTCGTGGGCCACGGTATTTGCAGCATTCCAGTTCACCCGGACGGCACCGGAAGGTTCCACAGTGACCCGATTGTCCGGGCGTGGCAAATCCTCGCCAACCACCCACCAATCGATACCCCACGAAGTGGTCCGGTCAACAAGCCGCGCCGGGAATCGCCGCGACTCCCTGAGGATAGTGGCACTTTGTTCTCGACTGGCTGTCTGCATATGACCCATCGGCCACGGAAAACCCGGTCCCCGCAGATAGAAGTCATTGACTCCCAGATACACCTCGACTCCCGAACCGCCGGTTTCTCGTGGACGCAAAGCCCGCAGCGCGGCGATGTTGTGCATCATCACGCAGCGACCGACCATCCCCGAGCTGTTGGCCAAACCGGCGTCTCCCGGTCTGTTGCCTGATCGCAGCAGGAGCGCGGCCGAGTTCAGCGTGCCGGCAGCGACGACGACGATTCCGGCCCTGACCGTCTCCCGAACTCCATGTCGTTCCACGTCAATCGCGACGATCCGCTTCCGGTCACCAGACAGAAGCCGGATCGCCGTGGCTCCTGTCCACAGTTCGACATTCCTCGATTCGAGCGCCGGGACAATGCCGCAAGCGTGGGCATCGGCGACATCGAACCCTTGGGCGTACGAGTCTCCTGCTGTCCACTGCGCACAGCGATCGCCAGACCTGGGGACAATCCCGCGCGGCAGCGGATACGGGGCAAGACCGAGCGTGCGAAATCCGTCCGCGATGTCTCCTTGCTCGGATTGGCATGGGAGCGCCGGGCAGGGATACGGCGCCGACCGCCAGGGTTCGCCCGGATCGATTCCCGCTTCGCCGTGCACCCGATACCACGACTCAGCAACCCGATAGTAGGGTTCGAATTCCGCGTAACCGATCGGCCATCCGGGAGATGTGCCGCCTTCGTGTTCGAGCGCCGCGAAGTCCTCGACTCTCAGCCGCTGCAACACCGCTCCATATCCTCGGGTGCTGCCACCGACCCCCTCGTGCACCCTGGGACGGAATGGCTCGCCCTGCCCATCCTCCCAGCGCTCGAACTGCAGATCAGTCCCCTCGCCTGACTCGAAAGGCAGTCTGTCGCCCCGTTCCAGAATCAGGATGCGCGCTCCCGACGGGGCGAGGGCGCGGGCAATCGTGCCGCCGCCCGCCCCCGTGCCAATAATGACGATATCCGGAGATGTCACGCTTTACCCCTGCCGGCAGGATCCGATCGTTGCGTTCCCCTCCTGCCAGCTCAGACTGTAGACGATCCCCACCGGTCATGCAGTCAGAGTATCGAGTTTGCGCTTAGACGCTTCCGGCGAATAGTTCTGTCAACATCGCCCCGCATTCCTGCGCAATGATCCCGGCGGTGGCTGGGTCCCAAGGCGTAATTTCGATCTCGTAACCACCCAGCGGGTAGGCGTCGGCCGTGGGAATATACGACCACCCGACGTTGGCATAACCGGAGAACAGCGTGGTGGCGTAGGGAGAGCCTCTACGTACATCCATTCCGATCTCGACGAACGGCTCACCGGGAACGGCCACGATGGCGATGTCCTTCCCCACGGCGATAGCCTGAGCCTCGAGCTGCTGATGGGTTCGGTCCTGCACCGTCCTGGCCAGCTCGGCGCGCATGGCCGTTCGCTTGCAGCGCATCGTCACCAACCGGATCTGTTCGGGATCGCCATTCGTTGCCCGCAAGTGGTTGAGTTCCTTGAGATTCGCGTCGAACGCTGCCTGCATCTCATCGGGCGGCGGCAGTTTTCGTAAAGGCAGTGACATGGTGCGCGTCGCCACACGAATGGTTCGGTCGGGTTCCTCCAGATAGTCGTCTGTATAGATCGCCAGAGGAGCACCCGATTCGAGGGTTCCTTCGTAGCGGTCCTGCTTTGGTCGGGTCGACGTTTCAAGCCAGACGCGGGACGCCTCCAGTCCGAGAATGGTCCCCAGGCGCCGATACTCATGTGCTCCGTTCCTGGCGACCCCTCGCACAGGACCGATATTCCCGGCCGCCCCCTGCAGGAAGAGACAGGTAGCGCCGGTGTTTGCTTCGACGGTACTGCGCAACGCGCCGGGATAGTCAGGGGTAATCAGTTCGTTGTCAGGTCCAACCGTGATCGGGTGACAGGGAAAATTGACTACTGCGGCCAGTGGTGAGCCGTCCGCGGCATCGATACGCAGCACCAACACGTCCCGATCGACTGCCCCATCCCAGTTTCGGCCGACGATGACTGCGCCATCTTCCGGCCGCTGAAAGCGCCGGTTGACCGAAATCGAGCTGGATCCGGTACCCGATCCGATCGTTGCCGGCTGCATCTGCTGCACCGCCGCCCACGCCACTCCCGCCAGCCGCTGCGGCAGACTGTCGCTATAAGCCGCGACCATCTCGCTTCCCGCACCTGCCCAGTCGGCTCGCGATCTGGATGTCGCCGGTCCGGAATGTGTGTGTGAGTATGCCAGTCTGATGTGCGACGACGGCAATCCCGTCAACTCAACAGTCGCTTCGATCGTGCGGTCTGCGAGCGTGTCCCAGAGATAACCCGTATCGATGTCGACGATGACGACCGTGCTCGATCCATCGCTCAGCGCCAGTGCGGTCGCCGTGAGCGGCAGGTCCACGCCGGCGGCGCGCTGGTGCGTTTGAGCGCCCCAGTTGGTATGAGCGATGCCGATCGGCGGCGTAATGTCGGTTCTGGCCACTCCGGCAAAAAACGGGGAACTCATGCGTCACCTCAGTTTCAAGCGCCTGCAACACCGGGAACGAATCGCCCGGCTTCTGAGGCATTATCCCCATCTGTCGTTGGAGGTGCGTCAATGACTACGTTATTGATAGATGATCAAATCAGGCGAAGGATCAAGGGCGAGAACCTCAGCGGGTGTCATCAATGGGTAGTCCTGATCGGGGTTGTACCAGAGTTTGAAACCGAAAAACTCTGATGGACTACCAGCGGTAATGACCGCGTATGTCTCTCTCTTGGCTTCAGGCGGCCCGAATCCATCGACTTCAAGAACAAACTGCACACCGGGAACCAGCGTGATTTGCTCCCGATTGGTTATCGACTGCTCCACAAACTGATGCACGATCAGGAGCTTGGGAGGCAGATTGTTTGCCGCGGCCAGCTCGGCCAGTTGCTCCATCGCGTATTGCACATCGGCGGCGTCGATCTGACCGATCACCGCCGATGGCACTTCACCTTCGTCGACGGCAAATTCGGGGTCGAGTGCCAGATGGACGTGGGGATAGAGCAGGAACTCCCGCACCGCCTCGAACTCCTCCTGAACCGATTTTCGGCCGAACTGCATATCCAGAATGAGCAGCATGTTGTTGGCGGCCGTGAACTCCACATACTCCATCAACTGCTCGCGGCCGATGTAGGCGAGATAGTCGCCATCGTCGCCCTCCCACCCTTGGGCAACCGAGGTGATCACCTCCAACGCCAGGATGACCGGCCGAGAAGGATCGGCAGCTTCGTATTCGGCAGCCTGATCCCGCAGTATGCTCAGCAACTCATCCGGCGGGTACTCGCCGAGAATTCCCATTTCGGCGACTCCGGGAAAACCGTAGTAGGACAGAATGCGGTTTGCTGGCAGCAGGGCGCCCGCCATCGACTCTGTAACCGTTTCGGCGGAGGTCGACGGTGTCGCTGCGGGGCCGGAGTCCGTTTGCCCATCATTCGCAGAACTCTCGGGAGCACCGGTTGTCTGGGCCAGCTCAGCATCGGGAGTACCACCGACCTCAGCCACAACCGGTATCTCAGGGGTGTCGTCTCTTACCAGACCGATGGACTTCGGCCAGAGCAGGGTCGAGAGAACCAGCGCGATCACCACAACAGCCGCTGCCAACCCCTCCCGAGGCAGGTTGGGAATGCGGGCCGTCGCCGATGGGCGCGGGGCCTCCTCGGGCGCGGCCAGCCACTCCTGCGAGAATGGCTTCGGCCCCACCGGATCGGGTCCCCTGGACGTCACTCGAATTGGCACAGTTCCATCATTCCCGGTATCACCATCGCAAGGCGAACGCGTATCTGCCTGAATTGAGATCGATCGGAAGCGTAGTATCCCCCAAAACATCGTGTCCATGCGCAGGCGACGTCGTTTCGCAGCACGAAGCTCCCCATTCTGATGCCTGATGCGTCCAGATCGGCTGGTATAGTTTCTGACGGAATCTGGATTCGCAGCTGCACCAATCGGCGATGTGCAATGTGCGGTATTGCGAGAGATTCCTGGGGTTTCGGGATGGCTGCGCGAACAG
>WBZO01002965.1_pt1 | contig 20796 bp, 11 predicted proteins | sample 5204261 | NCBI WGS metagenome assembly WBZO01 (sample SAMN12412400, study PRJNA552823) | activated sludge metagenome | isolation source: activated sludge from anammox sidestream of wastewater treatment plant... | place: USA: North Carolina | collected 2017-09 | reverse complement strand
GCTTGCGCATCGCGAGGCTCCACTGGAGTCCCAAGTCTAGCCCGGAAAGCCTAATCGAGTCCTACTACCTGTGGTAGGTGGTTGGGACAACGGGATAAGCCTTAAATTTTTCTTAAATATTTCTCGATGGGTCGCAAATTCTGTGACCCGGACTTTCGGGGCTTGAGGGGCGGGGGAATGAAACTTCATCGCGTAGGCTGCGCCACCATCTTTGCTGTCGCGGGTCTTCTGTTCTCGGCCGGCGGCGTTTATGCGGTCGACATCAACAGCGCTGTCAATCCGAGCCGCGAAGGCGAAAGGTTGCGCCCGCAGCAGGAAGCGCCGTCCGTCGGCGTTCCGATCGAAATTCCCGCAAGCCCCGAGCAGAAGGCGCCCGAAGGGGCCGCCGCGCATCGTTTCACGCTGACGAGCGTTTCCTTCGAGGGCAACGCGACGCTGCCCGACGCGACGCTCCAGGGCCTCGCCAAGGATTATATCGGCAAGGAGATCTCGCTCGCGCAGGTCTTCGAACTGGCGAGCCGCGTGACCGCCACCTATCGCGCGCAGGGCTACATTCTCGCCCGCGCCATCGTTCCGACCCAGCGCATCAATGACGGCCAGCTCCAGATCAAGATCGTCGAAGGCTTCATCGACAAGGTGACGATCGAAGGCGATGCGGGCGGCGCCCGCTCGCTCCTCGAGGAGCATGGCCGGCGCATCGCCGCGATCAGGCCGCTCACGGCGGAAGTGCTCGAGCGCGAATTGCTGCTCGCGCAGGATCTCGCCGGTTTCAGGATTCGCAGCGTTCTGACCCCCTCGGCGACGACGCCGGGCGCGGCCGATCTCACGCTGCTCGCCGAGCGCCATCCGTTCAACGCCTATATCGGCGTCGACAATCGCGGTTCCAAATATCTCGGCCCGATCGAGATCACCGGCGCGGTTTTCGCCAATGACGTGTTCGGCACGGCCGGCCAGCTCGGGCTGACGGCGGTGGTCGCGCCCCAGGGTGGCCCCGAGGTCGCATTCGGTGCGATCAGCTTCGACCAGCCGCTCAATGCTTCGGGCCTGCGCCTCTACACGATGCTCAGCCACACGCGCACCGAGCCCGGCTCCACGCTGGCGCTGCTCGATACGCGCGGCCGCGCCACAACCTTCGAGGCGTCGCTCTCCTATCCCTTCATCCGCTCGCGTGACCTCAACGTCATCGTGCAGGGCGGGGTGACGAGCCGCGATTCCAAATCCGACGACGCTCTCGTGAAGCCGCTCTTCAACGACCATGTGCGGTCGGTCAATGCGGGTGTCTATGTGAACGCCCTCGACACGCTGGGCGGCTACTCCACGCTGTCGGCGAGCTTCACGCAGGGTCTCGACGTGTTCGGCGCCTCCACCATGTCGGACGCCAATCGCTCGCGTCTCAATGCCGATGGCAAGTTCCATCGCGTCAATTTCGAGGTGACGCGCCTGCAGCCGCTCATCCCCGACGTCAATCTGCTCGTCGGCGCGATCGGCCAGACGTCGTTCGGGGACAGTCTTCTCTCTTCGGAACAGTTCGGCCTCGGCGGTCTCGTTTATGGCCGCGGCTACGACCCGTCGGAGCTGACGGGCGACAAGGGGCTCGGCGGCAAGGCCGAGCTGCAATGGAACGCGATCGAGCGGGCGGCTTTCATGTCGGGCGTGCAGTTCTACGGCTTTTACGAAGGCGGCGCGGTCTGGCGGGTGCAGCCTCTGCCCGGCGAGAAGCAGCGTGAATCTCTCGCCTCAACCGGCATTGGCGTGCGTCTTGCAGCCTGGGACCGGGCAAAGCTCTCGCTGGAAGTGGCGAAGCCTCTGACGCGCAAGGTCGCGGCCGAGGGAGATCGTGATCCGCGTGTCTATTTCTCGATGGGTATGTCGTTCTGAGTTCTGCGTTCCGGTGTTGTGAAAGCAGATAGAAAACTCAAGCATTTATGAGGGGGTGGGCCGCGAGGCCCTGGCGTGAAATGGGAAACGATATCTTCAATCGTCGTAAGTTCAGCCTGCTGACTTCCACTGCATTGACGCGGCAGGCAGCCACTTTCAGCGCTCTCGGCCTCGCTTTCAGCGCCGGTTCCGCCTTCGCCCTCGACCCCAACGCGCTTCCTGTCGATCCGAACGTCGTCGGCGGCGCCGCCACCTTCAATCAGTCCGGCGCGACGCTGACAGTCAATCAGTCCACGAACCGAACGGTCATCGACTGGCGCAGCTTCGACATCGGCTCGAATGCGACAACGAATTTCGTTCAGCCCAATTCGTCCTCGATCGCCGTCAACCGCGTCAACGGCTCGGCCAATCCGACCGAGATCCAGGGCACGCTCAACGCGAACGGCCAGGTCTGGATCCTCAATCCGAACGGCGTGCTCTTCGGCAAGAACGCGCAGATCGACGTCGCCGGCATCGTCGCCTCGACCGGCAACATCAACGTCCAGTCCTTCATGAGCGGCGACACGCGCCTCCAGCTTTCCGGCGCGGATGGCGGCTCGGTCACCAATGAAGGCGCGATCACCATTGCCGATGGCGGCCTTGCGGCCTTCGTGGCGCCGGCCGTCCGCAACAGCGGCGTCATTCAGGCGCGCGTCGGCAAGGTCACGCTGGCGGCGGGCACCACCTTCACGCTCGATCTCGCGGGCGACCAGCTCGTCGAAATTGGCCTCGGCGCCAACAATGCGCTTGTCGACCAGTCCGGCCAGCTCATCGCCGAAGGCAGCACGGTCAATCTGACCGCGAAGTCGGCGAGCGCCGTCGTCGATTCCGTCGTCAATGTTTCCGGCACCGTGCTCGCTTCGGGCGTGCATGAGGATGGCGGCGCGATCGTCCTCACCGCCGACAACGTCACCACCACGGGCGACGCCGTGCTCCGCGCCGATGGCGGCACGAATGGCAATGGCGGCACGATCACGGCCTATGCCAACAAGTCGGGCAACTATGACGGCACCTTCTCCGCGAAGGGCGGCGCGGAAGGCGGCAATGGCGGCGCCATCGAAACCTCCGGCAAGAGGGTCGAGATCGCCAGCACCATCTCGGTCAACACGCTCGCGCCCAGGGGCGAGACGGGCAACTGGACCATCGACTCGGACGATCTGACCGTCACCGATGGCGCGAATGCTGGGTCGGTCGATCCCGATGCCTCGACCATCACCAATGGCACGGTCGTCAATCAGCTCCTGACCACGAGCGTCACGCTCGCCGCCAATAATTCGATCACCGTCGATGGCGCGATCAACAGCTCCGGTGCGGGCAATCTCGCCCTCAACGACCAGAACGCCGACGGCGATCTGACGATCAACCTCAACGCCACGATCAAGCTCGGCTCGGGCAAGACGCTGTCGGGCCAGGGCTCGGTGGTGAATGTTGCCAATTCCGGCTCGATACAGAACGGCATCGATGTGGCGAAGGTGGGCGGCGCGACGGTCAATGTCGCGGCGGGCACCTATAACGAGAACGTCACCATCAACAAGTCCGGCCTGAGCCTCCTTTCGACGGATGGCCGCGACGCGACGAAGATCGTCGGCCAGGGTTCCTCGGCGCTCGGCACGGTCCTCATCGCTTCGGGCGCGAACAACGTCACCCTCGGCAGCATCGGCCACGGCTTCGAGATCGTCGGCATCGACAACGCAAGTGCGGGTATCGAGTCGGCTGCGGTTTATTTCAAGGGCGCCAATTCGGGCTCGACCGTTGCCGGAAACCGCATCACCGCCAATGGTGATGGCGGCCTGACGACAGAATACGATGCGGCCGTCACCAATCTCACCGTCGACAGCAACATTTTCGACGGCAAGACCTTCTCGGGCGACATCGCTGGCGGCCTGGGCTTCGGCACCCAGTTCGCGACCCCCAACGTGCCGCGCCAGCTCGTGGTGATCAGCGGTGGCTCCTCCGTCACCAACACCAAGGACATTACCTTCACCAACAATCAGGTGATCGGCACGGCGGGCGGCCTCAACGCCGACGGTCAGGAGCAGGGCAACTCGCTCGTCACCATCGACGCGGTGGGCGCCACCATCACCGGCAACACCTTTGCCGGCACGACGACCCGCTATGGCGACGCGCTGCGCGCTCGCGGCACGAATACGGTGGTGACCGGCAACACCTTCGACGGCGCCAATATGGGGTCCGGCACGAACATGCTGAACCTCACCAATTCGGCGCTCACCGGCACCTTTGCGGACGTGCTCGCCAACAACACATGGGTCAACGGCTCCGTCTGGCTCGACCACGCCGTCGCCAACGTCAACTATGTCTTCCGCGGCATCCAGAACGCGATCAACGCGGCGACTGCGGGCGACACGGTCAATGTGGGGGCGGGCACCTATAGCGAAGCCCTCGGCATCACGAAGAACCTGTCCGTTATTGGCGCGGGCGCCGATGAAACCATCATCCGCCCGGATGCGCTTCTGGCGACCGGCGTGGCGCACAAATACGACGCCAACATGAAGGTGGCTGTGTTCGTCAATGGCGCGAGCGACGTCAACCTCAGCGGCATGACGATCGACGGCAACAATCTGGGCGCCAACGCCGTTGTGTTCTGGAACAACGCTTCAGGCACGATCAGCGACGCTGTCATCAAGAATCCGAGCAGCTTCTCCGGTCTGCAGACCGGCCAGGGGCTGGCGGTGGACGCGACCGGCGCGAACACGAGCAATCTCACGGTTACGAATGTCGCGTTCGAGAACTGGAACAAGAACGCCATCGACGCTGTGACGGGCGGCGGCTCGACTTCGGGCGGCGGCAATATCAATCTGACTGTCAAGGACTCGACCCTGACGGGACGCGGCGAGAACGGCACGAACGCCCAGAACGGCATCCTGCTCTGGGAGCGTGGCGGTGCCGGCAGCACGGTCAATGCGACGATCGACAATGTCGTTTTCAATGATCTTGTCTACACGGGAAGCAATTCGTCGGCCGGCCTTCTGGTGTACGGATCGCCGAATGGACAGGTGACGGTCAGCAATTCGACCTTCAACAATATCCAGACATACATCGCGCTTTCTGGCGGCAGCGCGAAAAATCTGGACGCGACCGTGGGCAACGTCTTCGACGGCGTCGATGCGGCCACCGCCACGCTGGATCAGCTCTTCGACATCGAAAACCATCTGCAGCACAAGCTCGATGACACGTCGAACGGCCTTATTCGCGTCAAGGAAGGTCAGGTCTTCGTCACGGCCGAAAAGGGCAACATTCAGGCCGGTGTCAGCGCTGCATCCGTCGGCGATACGGTGAATGTGCAGGCAGGCACCTATAACGACCCCCGCGTGTCGATCAATACGGCCGGCATCAACCTGGCGGGTCAGCAGGGCGCGAAGATCGTCGTTCCGAGCGTCGACCAGACGAATGCCATCGACGTCTGGGCCAACGATGTCACCATCCAGGGCTTCGAGATCACAGGTCCGGCCGCAAACGAGTCCTACCTCACCTATGCCTGGGGCGGCACGGTCACACGCGGCATCGCCATTCACAATGGCGTGACGAACTTCACCATCAAGGACAACTATATCCACGGCCTGCGCAACAACATCCTCATCGACGGGCGCAACACCGGCTCGGTCACGAACAACATCATCGACAATTCGAAGAGCGGCATTTCGGTTCAGTACACCGATGCCGGCGCGGGCAATTCCGAAGGCTATGTCGTCGACATCTCCGGCAACAGCGAAGGCGAGTATGGCAACGAATGGGGTATGAACACCCATCTGAACGGCCACTATGTCGGCGCGACCTATTACGACAACAGCCAGAAGATCGCAGCCAACGCGACCGCCACGGTGCAGCAGGCTCTGCTTGATGCCAGCGCGGCGAATGGCGGCTGGACCGTTCAGGATCAGGGCTACAGCAATTCCAACCGCACGGCCGTCACAGTCAGCACGACCGGCTCCGACGGCAATCAGGGCAGCGCGCTGGGCTCCCTCCAGACCATCCAGGCGGGCGTCAATGCCGTCGTCGCGGGCGGTACGGTCAACGTCAAGGACGGCACTTATGTCATCTCGTCCGGCTATCTGAGCATCGGCAAGAGCCTGAACCTCATCGGCGAAAGCGAAGCGGGCACCATCATCGACGCTCATGGCGCCTCGTCCTACGGCCTGCGCGTGATAGGCGGTACGAGCGACGTCAACCTCAGCGACTTCACGCTCTATGGCGTGGTAGCCGCGGGCGGCTACGGCATCAAGGTCGAGGACTCGCAGAACGTCAACATCACCAATGTCACCAGCAAGGGCGCCTACAAGGCTCAGATTGACCTGAACGGCCTGCGCGGCGGCACGCTCGACAATGTCACCGCCGATGGCACGCCGAGCGCATGGGGCTCGGGTTCGACCAAGGGCGCGGCGATCGCGATCACCGACAGCCAGGACATCCTCGTCAAGAACTCGTCGACCAATGGCGGTTCCTATGGCGGCATCGCGATCTATCAGTCGAACAAGGCGAGCGGCTATTCCTATCAGGTGGACAACGTGACCATCGCTGCCTCGAACAGCTATGGCGAAGCGAACCCCGTCTACATGGAGGATGAGTCCGCGACGAACAACTTCGGCGCCGTTACCGTCGAGGGCTTCGACTACATCGCCCGCAACACGAACCCGGCCGATGCCTATACCTGGTTCCAGAAGACGCAGCAGGGCGCGATCGACATTGCAGCCGCGGCTTCCGGCTATGTCGAAGGCTGGCTCGGCTCGGCTGGCAACAATATCTTCACCGTCGGCTACAACACGGCCGGCACGGTCGCCCTGTCGATCAATAATGCGATCAACGCGGCCTCGAACGGCGCGACGGTCAATGTCCTCGCGGGCACCTATGGAGCCTTCGGAACGTCGTTCGGCGGCGCATCTGATGTGACGATCCAGAGTGCCGACGGTGCTGTCATCGATGGCACGGGGCTGACGGGCCGTATCATTGATCTGCGTGCCGACGGCACAAAGCTGACCGGCTTCACCGTCAACGGCGATGGCGGCGGTGTGGGCGTCTCGATCTCGGGTCGAGATGTGACCGTGAGCGGCAACACGATCAACGGCACGTTGACCGGCGTTCAAACGACCACGCAATACGCTGCCGGCAATGCAACGATCAGCGGCAACACGATCGATACCGCTTATGGCATCAGCCTGCAGAACACCGGAAACACCGTTTCGAACAACAATGTGACGGCGTCGGTGGAAGGCGTCGGCCTGCTCAAGAGCGCCAACACCTTCACCGATAACACTTTCGACATCGGCGCCAGCGGCAATGCCATGGTGCTCTACGGCGCATCGGCAAGCGACCTGAATGCAGCGCGCAATAGCGTCAACATCGCGGGTGGTGCGTTGCAGGGTGCCGTCGATCTCGCCGGCACGGACGGCGATCTCAACCTCGCTGCGGGCAACTACACGCTGGCTTCGACACTCAATATCAACAAGAGTGGTCTGACGCTGGATGGCGCTGGCGAAGGTTTGACGAACATCACCTCGAACGCGACCGGTTACGGGCTCCTGGTGAATGCCGACGATGTGACGCTGTCCTCCTTTACGCTCAACGGTCCGGCTTCGGGTCTCTATGGCATCAAGGTGGAGCCGAGCACGGGTGCCGCATCCGACCGTCTCCTGAACTTCGCTATCGACCATGTGACGATCAACGGTTCGAAGAAGACCGGGCTCGATCTCAATGGTGTCAACGGCGCGACGATCGATCATGTGACGGTCAGGAACACGACCAATGGCAATGGCATCGCGCTGACCGACTCGGCGGACGTCACGATCACCAATTCGACCACGTCGAACAATGCCTGGGGCGGTCTGGCTCTCTATCAGACCAACAAGGCCTACGATCAGCAGGTGACGGATATCCGCGTCGACGGTACCAATACGTTCGATGAAGCCAATGGCATCTATGCTCAGGATCAGTCAGCAACAAATGACTTTGGCGTGATTGATCTGGCCGGTCAGGGCATCGCCTATGTCGCCAAGATCGCCACAGGTGGAACTGACGGTGACTACACGTTCTTCCAGAAGCTGAAGCAGGGCGCCTATGACATTGGCGATGCATTCAATACGCGCTACGGCCTGACCGGCGCCACGGTTCAAGGTTATGCGGAAGCCAACAAGGGCGTTGAAGGTAACAATGCCTTCTATGTCGGTCATGCTACGGGCGGCGGCGCCTTGTCGGTCAATGCGGCTGTTCAGTCCTCTGTTTCCGGCGATACGGTCAATGTCGACGCGGGTACCTATAATGAAGACGTCGTGGTCGATGGCGCCTCGCGCAATCTGGCCTTCGACGGTTCGACGCTCGACAGCCTGACGACCAATGTCGCAACGGCGATCGGCGGCACCGTAACGGCGGCGGGCGGTTTCCTGCTCGATGCCGCGACGACGCTCCTCTCCGACACGGTGCTGAACGGCGCCGTGACGGCAGGCGCCATCGATGGCACGACGGCGGGCGGCCAGTCACTGACGATCAATGGCGGCAGCGGGGCGGTCACGCTCGGCAATCTCGGCTCGACCGCGCGTCTTGGCGCCGTCAGCGTCACCGGAACCGGTATGACCACCTTCGGCGGCAACTCCTATGTCGCGAACTCGCTGCACTTCGGCGGGCCCGCGACGCTGACGAAGGCGCTGACGACCTTCGATACATCGGCGGCCGGTGGCGACATCACCTTCTCCGGTCCGATCTTCGGCACGGGCGACAGCGCGCAGAGCGTTGCCTTCCTCGCCGGATCGGGCACGGGCGGCGCCAATGGCGATATCAGCATCCAGAATGCTGGCACCGACAGCATCTGGCTCGGCTCGATGACGGTGCGCGGCGATGACTTCTCGGGTGCGACGGTCTATGTCGGTGGCGACTACGACTCGCTGCTGACCGGCGACCAGACCTTCACGACGGACACGCTGCACACCAAGGGTTCGGTGACGAGCACCGTTGGCGGCGATGCCACCGGTCCGATCGTCTCGGGCGGCAATGTCGGCGTGAATGCCGGCGGCAACTTCAGCGGCAATGTCACGGCGCCGACGGCCGAGATCCATGGCAACACGATCACCGGCACGTTCAATGGCGGCACGCTCACGCTCTTCGCCGACAATGGCGTCGACGTGATCGCCAATGTGACGACGCTCAACGTGACCTCGCCCGGCGGTACCGTCGACGGCAGCTTCTCCACCATCAACACCGGTGGCAGCGGCCCGCTCATCGTCAACGGCAAGACGCGCACCGGCAACAACGCGACCGATCCCAACCAGATCGTCGTCGAGGGCTTCACGCTCCCGGCCGGCACGATCATCACGCCGAGCGGCGAGATCATCCTGCCGAGCGGCATGATGATCGGCCTCATCAGCCCGGCGGCGGGCGGCAGCGCGCAGGGCGGCAAGCCGAAGGTCATTCTGGTCCACAGCGTCCAGAAGCTCGGCGAACTGCTCGCCCAGGGCTATGTCGCAATCATCGTCGATCTCTCCGGCAACAAGGACGAGGAGCAGGAGATCGCCATGGCGCAGTAAGCGCCCCGGAGGGGGACGGCCTCAAGCCTGCCCCTCCCGAACGTAGAGACTTTCCAGCCGGCGGGCGCCTCAGGGCCCCGCCGGTTTTCTTTTTCGGCGGCATCGGGCCCGCCCCGCCCACCGGCGGGCGCGGCTAAACAGCAGCTCCCGCAAGGGGATTTACAGATTCTCATTTGCAAGTGTAATGTAGATTACATTACAAAAGACAATTCGCGATTTTCCGCTCCTCAGAGTGGCTGGTTCGTGCCGTGGCCAGCCGCTTCGTTCCTTCTGCAATCTCAACGATCTGGTGATCCGATGCGTGGCCGACTGAAACTTGCCCTGATCCTGGTGGCGGGCTTGCTCTTTGCACTCGCGGGCTGCGACGACAATTCGGATGCACAGGCCTGGCCACCGGCCGAAGTCGGCTTTGTTACGATCGAGCCGCAGCGGCTCGAACTATCAGCCGAATTGCCCGGCCGAACCAATGCCTACCGGGTCGCGGAAATCCGCCCGCAGGTGAACGGCATCATCCTGAAGCGCCTCTTCGAAGAGGGCGGCGCGGTGAAGGCCGGGCAGCAGCTCTACCAGATCGACCCGGCGCTCTACCGCGCCGCATATGATTCCGCGCGCGCCGCCCTGGCCAGAGCCGAGGCGAATGCGAAGGTCGCACGCGTCAAGGCTGCCCGCTACAAGGACCTCGTTGCCGTCAATGCCGTGAGCCGGCAGGAGTATGACGACGTCTCCGCGACCCTGGCCCAGAGCGAGGCCGACGTCGCCGCCGCGAAAGCCGCGGTCGACACTGCGCGCACCAATCTCGCCTACACCAAGGTCTTCGCCCCGATCAGCGGGCGCATCGGCAAATCGTCGGTCACCGAGGGCGCACTGGTGACGGCGAACCAGCCGACCGCTCTTGCCGTGGTGACGCAGCTCGATCCGATCTATGTCGATCTCACGCAGCCGAGCACCGATCTTCTGCGCATGCGCCGCGACATCGCGGAAGGCCGCGTCGAAGCGCCGGGCGGCGGCACGGCTAAGGTCACCCTGCATCTCGGCGAGGGAGAGGCGAGCTTCGGCGAAACGGGCAAGCTGCAATTTTCCGAGGTCACAGTCGATGAAGGCACGGGAACGGTCGGCCTTCGCGCCGTCTTCCCCAATCCGCAGCAGGAGCTTCTGCCGGGTCTATTCGTGCGCGCGACGGTCGAGCAGGGCGTACTGCGCGAGGCGATCCTCGTGCCCCAGCAAGGCGTTGTCCGCAATCCCGACGGCTCGGCCGCCGTCTGGCTCGTCGGCGCGGATCACAAGGCGGAGCGCCGCGAGGTAAAGGCGGTGCGCGCCATCGGCGACAAATGGCTCGTGACGGAGGGGGTCGCCGCGGGCGACCGCGTCATCGTCGAGGGCCTTCAGAAAGTCCAGCCCGGTGCCGAGGTGAAGGCCGTGCCGGCGGGCCAAACCGCTGCCGCTGCGGACGCAGCACCCGTGGCTGACTGATCATTCTGGCGCCGGCGATGCCGGGGCCGAGCAAGGCACTTTTCCCTCATGGCCAATTTCTTCATCGACCGTCCCGTCTTTGCCTGGGTGATCGCCATCGTGATCATGATCGCGGGCGCATTGTCGATCCTCCGTTTGCCGATCGAACAATATCCCTCGATCGCGCCGCCCTCGGTCACGATCACCGCCGTCTATCCGGGCGCTTCCGCCAAGACGCTGGAAGATACGGTCACGCAAGTCATCGAGCAGAAGATGAACGGCGTCGACCACCTGCGTTACATCTCCTCGACGAGCCAGTCGTCGGGCATGGTCAATGTGACGCTCACCTTCGACCCCGGCGCCGATCCCGACATCGCGCAGGTGCAGGTTCAGAACAAATTGCAGTCGGCGCTGCCGCTGCTTCCCCTCGAGGTGCAGCAGCAGGGCGTCACGGTGGCGAAGGCCGCGCGCAATTTCGTCATGGTGGTCGCCTTCATCTCGACCGATGGCAGCATGAGCGAGGACGAGATCGCGGATTATGTCGCCTCGAATCTGCGCGATCCGATCAGCCGCGTGAACGGCGTGGGCGAGCTTCAGCTCTTCGCGCCCCAGCATGCGATGCGGCTCTGGCTCGACCCCAACAAGCTCAAGAGCTTTGCGCTGACCACGACGGATATCGTCGCCGCCGTGAAGGCGCAGAATGCCGAAATCTCGGCGGGCCAGCTCGGCGCGCTGCCCGCCGTGCCCGGTCAGCAGATCAACGCTACCATCATCGCGCAGACGCGCCTCGAAACGCCCGAGGAATTCGGCAACATTCTGCTGCGCGTCAACAAGGACGGCTCGCAGGTCCGGCTGAAGGATGTCGCCCGCATCGAACTCGGCTCGGAGAATTACGGCTCCATCAGCCGCTTCAATGCGACGCCATCCGCGGGCTTTGCGGTGATGCTTGCCACGGGCGCGAACGCGCTCACCACCTCCGATGCGGTGCGTGCGCGCGTCGCGGAACTCGCGCCCTTCTTCCCGAAGGGGCTCGAAGCGAGGTTCCCCTATGATACGACGCCCTTCGTCCGCCTCTCGATCGAGGAAGTCGTCAAGACGCTCGCCGAGGCCGTGGTGCTGGTCGTGCTCGTCATGTTCCTTTTCCTGCAGAACATTCGCGCGACGCTCATTCCTGCAATCGCCGTCCCCGTCGTTCTGCTCGGCACTTTCGGCCTGCTCTCCGCCTTCGGCTTCTCCATCAACACGCTCACCATGTTCGGCATGGTGCTCGCCATCGGCCTTCTCGTCGATGACGCGATCGTCGTGGTGGAAAACGTCGAACGCATCATGACGGAGGAGGGGCTGCCACCGAGAGAGGCCACGCGCAAATCGATGGGCCAGATCACCGGCGCGCTGATCGGCATCGCGCTCGTTCTCTCGGCCGTTCTCGTTCCCATGGCCTTCTTCCCCGGCTCGACCGGCGCGATCTATCGCCAGTTCTCGATGACCATGGTGTCCGCCATGGTGCTCTCGGTCATCGTCGCGCTGGTGCTGACGCCCGCGCTCTGCGCGACCATCCTGAAGCCGGTGAAGAACCATGGCGTGGCGAAGCGCGGCTTCTTCGGCTGGTTCAACCGAGCCTTCGATCGCGGCGCGAAGCGCTATGAAGGGGCGGTGAGAAACATCCTCGCCCGCATGGGGCGCTATGCGGTCATCTATGGCGCCATCGTTCTGGTGCTCGGCGTGCTCTTCATGCGCCTGCCGACCTCGTTCCTGCCGGAGGAGGATCAGGGTTTCATGATGGCGATGGTCACGGCACCGCCCGGCGCGACCGCGGAGCGCACGCTCGAAACCATGAAGGTGCTGGAGCATCACTTCCTCGTCGAGGAGAAGGACAGCATCGAGGCGATGTTCTCCGTCGTCGGCTTCAACTTCGCCGGTCAGGCGCAGAATGCGGGCATGGCCTTCATCAATCTGCGGCCTTTCGAGGAACGCAAATCGTCGAGCCAGTCGGCCTTTGCGGTTGCCGAGCGCGCCATGCATGTCTTCGGGGGCCTGCGCGATGCGATGGCTTTCGCCTTCGTGCCGCCGGCCATTCTCGAACTCGGCAACGCGTCCGGCTTCGACTTCCAGCTCGTAGATCGTGCCGGGCTCGGCCATGAAAAACTCATGGAAGCCCGCAACCAGCTTCTCGGCATGGCGTCGCAAGACCCCGTGCTGATGGCGGTGCGCCCGAACGGCCTCGACGATACGCAGCAGTTCCGCATCGATGTCGATCATGAAAAGGCGGCCGCTCTCGGCCTCTCGCTCAACGACATCAACGCCACGCTGGGTGCCGCCTGGGGCTCGGCCTATGTGAACGACTTCATCGAGCAGGGGCGCGTCAAGAAGGTCTATCTGCAAGCGGATGCGCCCTTCCGCATGCTGCCTGAAGACATCGGCCGATGGTATGTGAGAAACGCTTCGGGAGACATGGTGCCCTTCTCCTCCTTCGCGACGACGCGATGGACCTACGGCTCGCCGCGCCTCGAACGCTATAACGGCGCCTCGTCGGCGGAGATCATGGGCTCGGCCGCGCCCGGCAGAAGCTCGGGCGAAGCCATGGCCGCGATGGAGCGGCTCGCGGAGAAGCTGCCGGAAGGCTTCGGCTTCGAGTGGACGGGCCTGTCCTATGAGGAGAGGCTCGCGGGCCAGCAGGCGCCCGCGCTCTATGCGCTGTCGATCCTCTTCGTATTCCTGTGTCTCGCTGCGCTTTATGAAAGCTGGTCGATCCCCGTTGCGGTTCTTCTCGTCGTGCCGCTCGGCATCATCGGCGCTGTCCTTGCGGCGACGCTGCGCGGTTTCTCGAACGACGTGTACTTCCAGGTCGGCCTCCTCACTACCATCGGCCTTGCCTCGAAGAATGCGATCCTCATCGTCGAGTTCGCAAAGAGCCTCTACGAGAAGGGAACCGACCTCGTCGAGGCGACGATGGCGGCGGCGAAGCTTCGCCTGCGTCCGATCCTGATGACGTCGCTGGCCTTCATTCTCGGCGTCTCGCCGCTGGCGACGAGCACGGGAGCAGGCTCCGGCAGCCAGAATGCCATCGGCACGGGCGTCATGGGCGGCATGATCTCCGCCACGGTTCTCGCCATCTTCTTCGTCCCGCTCTTCTTCGTCGCCGTGCAGCGCGTTGTCGAGCGCAGGCGAAAGAGTGCCGAGGCAGTGGCCCCGCAGGCGGATATGCGATGAGCGAGGACTGCACGCGATGAAAAAAATCCTGATCCCCGCGCTTTCATCCGCGCTCCTTCTCGCCGGATGCTCGCTCGAGCCCGATTACGCGCGCCCGGAAGCGCCGGTGCCGGCGGCCTGGCCTTCGGGGCCCGCTTATGATGGCGCGGCGGCGACGCGAAAGCCGGATGGCCGGCTCATGGGCGATCTCGGCTGGCGCGAGTTCTTCCGCTCCGAACCCTTGCAGCGTGTCATCGAAACGGCGCTTCGGAACAATCGCGACCTGCGCGTCGCCGCGCTCAACATCGAGCAGGCGAGGGCGCAATATCGCATCGAGCGCGCGGCCCTCGTGCCGAACCTTGCTGCCGATGCATCGGGCACGCGGGCCCGCACGCCCGCCTCGCTCTCGGCGACGGGACAGGCCATGACCGCGTCGCAATATAGCGTGCAGGGCGGCATCGCGGCCTATGAGGTCGATCTCTTCGGCCGTGTGCGAAGCCTGAGGAACAAGGCGCTTGAGGAGTATTTCGCGACCGCCGAGGCCCGCGATGCCGTGGAGATTTCTCTCATCGCCGAGGTCGCCAATGCGTGGCTCACCTTGCAGGCGGACCGGCAACTTCTTGCGCTGACGGAAGAAACGCTGGCGACGCAGGAAGAATCATTCCGGCTGATCGGAAGAAGCTATGAGAGAGGCGTCGCCTCCAGGCTCGATCTCGCTCAGGCGCAAACCTCGGTCGAGACGGCGCGCGTCAATCGCGCGCTCTATCTGCGGCAGGTGGCTCAGGACAGGAACGCGCTCACGCTTCTCGTCGGCGCGCCGCTTGACGATGCCGAACTCCCGGCTGGCGTGATGGTGGGCGTGGAAAGTCTCGTCGCTGATCTCCCGGCGGGCCTTCCCTCCGATCTCCTGCAACGCAGGCCCGATATTCGGGAGGCGGAACATCGGTTGAAGGCGGCCAGTGCGAATATCGGCGCCGCGCGCGCGGCCTTTTTCCCGAATATCACCCTGACCGCGACCGGCGGCACCGCGAGCAATGCGCTCTCCGATCTCTTCGCCGCGGGAACGGGCGCCTGGCTCTTTTCGCCTGCGATCAGCCTGCCGATTTTCGATGCGGGGCGGAACCAGGCCAATCTCGATGCGGCGAAGGCGCAGAGGGACATCGGCGTCGCCCAATATGAAAAGACGATCCAGTCTGCCTTCCGCGAGGTCGCGGATGCGCTCGCCGGGCGCGGCACATTCGAGGATCAGGCCAAGGCGCAGGCTGCTCTCGTCGCCGCGGCGGATGAAAGCCACAGGCTGGCGAAGCTTCGCTATGACAAGGGCATCGACAGCTATCTCAATGTGCTCGACGCGCAACGCTCCCTGTACGGAGCACAGCAGGCGCTCATCGGCATCGAGCTTGGACGCCTCAACAATCTCGTCACCCTCTACAAGGTTCTCGGTGGCGGCCTCGACCGGATGGAGGCTAATAGAGAATGATGATGGTCAGCGGCACGGAGAAGAAAGCCGAACAGCCGAATAAGCCGAGCCGGCGCGAGGTCAGGCAGCGCGCCATTCTCGAGGCGGCCAACGCGCTCTTCCTCGAAAAGGGTTACGGCGCGACGAACCTGACCGATATCGTCAAGGTGTCCGGCGGCTCTCTCGCGACGCTCTATGAGCTCTTCGGCGGTAAGGCCGGGCTCTTTCGCGCCATGATCGAGAAGGAATGCACGGAGTTCTTCGAGTTTCTGGAAAGCGAAATACCTTCCGGCCTGCCCCCGGAGGAGACGCTGCGCGCCTTTGCGACGCGCTTCGTCGAGGAAGCCTTCGCCGATGAGGGCGGCTCGCTGATGCGGCTCATCGCCGCCGAGGCGGTGCAGTTTCCCGAGATCGGCGTCGATTTCTACAATGCGGGCCCCGCCGCCGCGCAGCACATGATCGCGGAATTCCTGCGCAAGGATTTCTGGAGCGGGGTGCTCAGCATCGACGATCCGGACGAGGCCGCGGCGACATTGGTTGCCATGCTCTTCCATCACTATCAGATGCGCCAGATTTGCGGCCTGCCGCTGAACCTGACACGCGCCGCAATCGACCGGCATGTCGACCGGGTGATCGCGGCATTCATGAAGGTCTACCGGACGGCGGAAAAATCTCCCTCGGCGTGAAGCCGGGCGCGCGCCTGTCCGATGGCGGGCCCACGCAGCCGCAGCTTCCGCCGCTGGCGCTCCTCGACAAGACAGCCGATGAGCACGATGACGGCAAGAAGCACCAATGCAATGTCGGCAAGTCTCGGCATGATCGTTCTCCTTTCCACGCGCCGGATCGTGCCCGGCATGTCGTGATGGGATCGAGATTGCCAATGCGCGTTTGAACCAGCGCTGAATGAATTAAGGCCGTTTGCAGGCACAATCGGGGCGGCATCAGGGATGCTCTCGGCCCGGCGCCGTTCATCCGCCATTCAGGCGCGGCCTGCTATCCCTCTCGCAACATGAGGCGCGTGGCGATGGCGAAGGTTCGCCGTCCCCGCCACCCCGCGACGGAGGCGATCATGACGAATTCCCCGAAGACCATTCGCAAGAAGGCGGCCGTGCTTGCGCTCGTCGCTCTCACCTCGGCCGCGCTGCCGATGGCGCCCGCTCTGGCTGATGGCCGGCACGGGCACCGGCCCCAGGGCTGGGGATGGGACGGAGGGCGCGGCTACGATCGAGGCTATGATCGCGGCGGCTGGCGCGGCCATGGCGGCTATGACCGCCACCGCGATCGCGATGACGGCGCGGCCATAGCGGTTGCGGCCGGTGTCGGGCTTCTTCTTGGCGCGGCGCTGATGTCGCAGCCTCAACCCTCCTATTACACGCCGCCGCCCAGCACGGTCTATGCGCCGCCGCCGGCCTCCTATTACGGCCAGGCGCCGATCGAGGCCTATCCCGCTTCGGACGTCTACCGGACGGATTCCGGCCAGTATTGCCGCGAATACCAGTCGACGATCAATGTCGGTGGCCGGTTCCAGCAGGGTTACGGCACGGCCTGCCTTGGTGAGGACGGCGCCTGGAGGGTGGTCAACTAAAGAGGTCACACGCCGCTCGTAGCTGGCGTAAATTGGGGCATGAAACGCGAGGAGGCCGCCCCAGTGAACGAAAAAGCGAACGAAAAAGTGACCGAATATGTTTTCAGCCCGCCCCCGCCGGTCGCCGTGCCGGTGCGGGGACGTGCCGAAATGTTTCCGCTACGCCGTATCTTCTGCGTCGGCCGGAACTACGAGGCCCATGCCCGCGAGATGGGCGATGTCGCCGACCGCGAGGCGCCTTTCTACTTCAACAAGTCGGCGCATGATTATGTGGCGTCGGGTGCAACGATCCCATATCCGCCGGGTACGGACAATTTCCATCACGAGATGGAGCTTGTCGTCGCCATCGGGAAGCCCGGCTTCCGCATCGCGCCGGAAGCGGCGCTCGATCATGTCTTCGGTTACGCCTGCGGGCTCGATATGACGCGGCGCGATCTGCAATCGGCGCTTCGTGAGAAACAGCGGCCCTGGGACCTCGCGAAGGATTTCGAGAATTCCGCGGTCGTCTCCGAGATCGCCCCTGCCGCCTCGATCGGCCATCCCGCGAAGGGCAGGATCGAACTCGCCGTCAATGGCGAGGCGCGGCAATCATCGGATCTGAGCTTTCTCGTCCATCCCGTTCCTGCATTGATCGCGCATCTTTCGCGTTTCTACCATCTCATGCCGGGCGACCTGATTTTCACCGGCACGCCGGAAGGCGTCGGCCCGGTGAGGCCCGGCGACCGCCTCGAAGGAACCATTGAAGGCGTCGGTAGCATCGCCCTTCTGATCGGCGCGCCGGAATAGCGAATCGCGATTTATCCCCGCCTCGCAATGCTGCGCCAGACTGGCACCGGATCAACGGGCGCCGCGGCGCCGCAATGCGAGGATGGAGATATGGCTACGATCTTGAATGGCGCGACGGCAAATGGCGCCTCGGCGCCGGTCGAATGGACGGGGGGCACCGGCACCTTCTGGGCGTGGGGCACGTTCGGCGGCGCGACCGTCACGCTGGAGGCGAGCCCCGATGGCGCGAACTGGTTCGCCGTTGGTCCGGCCGTGACCTTCGCGCAGAAGGGCGTCGGCGGCTTCGCGCTCGGTCCCTGCAAGCTGCGCGCGAGCATTTCCTCGGCCTCCGGCACGACGAGCCTGTCGGCGATCCTCTGAGTTGCGGCGGATGGCCGGCGGGGAGGCGGTCTCCAAAGCCCCTCACCGGAGAGCGGCCCGCGCTCTAGGATGGGCGCTGCGGGGCCGCCGCCGCCCGGCCTCGCGCTGGCGCTCGCTTCGACATTCATCCCGGCGGCACGGCGGAGCGCGAATGTGGCAGGCAGGCTGGAGCGATCCCAGAAATCCGTTGCGCTGGGGCACTGCCCTTCAGGCGGTTGCGGGCAGGCAGGCGCAATTGCGCTTCTCGGTCCGCATGATGACAGCGGGCTTCCTCTCGTTTCTCATCGCGGGCCTGTTTGGCCTGCCGCAGGGCTACTGGGTCCTGTTTTCAGCCGTGATCGTGATGCAGAGCAATGTCGGAAGCTCGCTCAAGGCGGCGGCGGATCGGCTTGTCGGCACGATCGCGGGCGCCCTTGTCGGCTTCCTGGCGACGCTGGTGGTGACGCATGACCTTCTTTCCGAAGCTCTCATGCTGGCATGCGTGCTCGGGCCGCTCGGTTTTCTCGCCGCGAGCAATCCGCGATTCAAGGTCGCGCCGATAACGGCGATCATCGTTATTCTGAGCCGCACGGGGCAGGAGCCCGCCTTCTGGCTCGCTGTCGAGCGCGTGATGGAAATCATACTCGGCGGTGTCATTGGCGTGGCGGTGGCGCTGTTCGTGCTGCCCGCGCGGGCCCATTCCGACCTCGCCGAGCGCGCGAGCCGCCTCATCGCGCTGCTGGGCGAGGTGTGGAAGCTCGAATTTGAAAGCCTGACCGGCGCGGGCGACCCGGCGACCGCGGGGGCGAGACTTCAATCGGTAAACGATCGCATCCGCGCGACGGTCGCCGCCGCCGAAGCCTCGGGCGAGGATGCACAACGCGAGCGCGCCGCGCGGCTGACGGAATCGGACGATCCCGATCCCTTGCTTCGCACGCTCAGGCGCCTCAGGCATGATTTCATTCTCGTCGGCCGGGCTGGCGCCACGCCTCTCCCCGCGCCCGTGCTCGAACGGCTCGGCGCTTCGCTCAACCGCATCGCCCGGACGCTCGACGCGGAACTGGAGGCGCTTGCCGCATCGGCCAAGGAGCGCACCGCGCCGCCACGCTCCGATGACATGATCGCGGCGCTCGACGAATTCGCCTCGGCGCTTCAGCGTTTGCGAGGCGAGGGGCTGCTCGAGGAATTCGGGCCACAGGTGGCGGGAAGCCTCTACACTCTCGGCTTCGCCTTCGAGGAATTGCGGCGCGAAGTGCCGGACCTGCGCAACCGGCTTGCCGAATTCGCGTTACCCGCCCGTCCGAAAGGCGGCACGTAAAAAAGGGGCGTCCCGGCTGCCGCGCTTCCGCTTGCAACCGGGACGCAGGGTTTCCGCGGGGTGGCGCGGAAACGTCTCAGGCGGCGCGGACGTCCTGAAGGAAGCGCGCGACTTCCGACTTCAGCGTCTCGGACTGACGCGCGAGATCGTCGGAGGCCGTGCGGACATTTTCGGCGGCCTGTCCCGTCTGCGTCGCGGCGGTCTGTACCGAGCCGATATTGTCCGTCACCGCATCCGTGCCGACGGCGGCTTCCTGCGCGCTGCGGCTGATTTCGCCGGTCGCCGCGCTTTGCTGCTCGAGCGCCGCCGCCATGCTCGCGGTCGCCGCATCGATCTCGCTGATCTGGGAGATGACCGCATGGGTCGCCTTGAAGGCGCGATCGGAGGACGCCTTCACGGCCGAAACAGTGTCGATGATCGACTGCGTCATCTGCTTCGTCTGTGTGGCAAGCTGCTTGACCTCGGCCGCGACCACGGCAAAACCCTTGCCGGCCTCGCCCGCGCGCGCCGCCTCGATGGTTGCATTGAGCGCGAGCAGGTTGGTCTGGTCAGCGACGGCATTGATCGCGTCGATGATCTCGCCGACCTGGTCGATGGCGCGCATCAGATCGTCAAGCTCATGCTCGGCATCGGACGCGCCGGTCGCAGTCGTGTTGCACTTGGTGCTCGCATCGCTCACCTGCTGCGTCACTTCGCGGATGGCGCTGGAGAGTTCCTCGGCCGCGGCGGCGACGGTCTGGACGTTGCCATTGGCCTGTGTGGCGCTGGCGGCGACGGCCGCGCTCTGGTTCGACGTTTCCTCCACGGCAGACGCAAGCTGAACGGCGGTCGCCTGAAGCTCGGTTGCCGCGCTCGACACCGCATTGACGACGCCGCTGGCGCGCGTGTCGAAATCGGCGGTCAGCCTGACGAGCCTTTCGAGCTTTTCCGCCTCGAGACGCGCCTTCTCCTGGGCCTCTGCTTCCATCTCGCGATTGCGGATGAGGTTCGACTTGAAAGTCTCCATCGTCGTGGCGATGTCGCCGATCTCGTCGCCGCGGCCGACGCCCGGAATGACGGTTTCGATACGTCCGTCGGCAAGCTGCTGGAGCGCGTTGACCGACTGGGCGATGGGGGCGGCAATGGTGAAGCGCGCGATCAGATAGCCGATGAGCGCGCCGCCGACGATGCCCATCGAGGCGACGATCAGCATCAGCCGCTGCGCTGCCTGTGCCGTGCCGGACGC
>WBZO01002963.1_pt1 | contig 20815 bp, 18 predicted proteins | sample 5204261 | NCBI WGS metagenome assembly WBZO01 (sample SAMN12412400, study PRJNA552823) | activated sludge metagenome | isolation source: activated sludge from anammox sidestream of wastewater treatment plant... | place: USA: North Carolina | collected 2017-09 | reverse complement strand
AACTACCGTTTGTGCTAATGTCAAAGGTATTACCAAGTAAATTATTATTGGTAATAATATTGTCCATACAACTTGCTTGTATTTTCATGCCCCAGCCATTTGATTCAAATTTATTTTTCTCAACCAAAATTCGATTCGTGCCTTCCATATAAATACCAGTTGTATTTCTTTTAAAAGTATTTCCAATAATATAACTATCAGAAATTTCTTTTAGCATCAAGCCATAAGCTGCATCACCCCAATTTTCTTCAAATGTATTATGGAACATTTTTACCCCTTTTGTAAACATAACGGCAACACCAGCGCCGTTATTTCTGAATATATTTGAGATGTATGAGTCGCTATGCGAAAACATAAAATGTAAACCATATCGTATATTATCGGTAGCAATATTCCTCCAAATTACTGAGTTGGTTACAAATTCAAAATAAATACCATCGCGATGTCCTTTTATTTTATTTCCTATTATTTGTAAACTATCACTCTTCCAACAATGAATCCCATTTCCTATCTGCTGTTCTTCTACGGCATAAGCGGTAAGTTTATTGTTTTTAACTATACAATGTTTGCTAAATTGAAGGTAAATACCAAAGAAATTGTCATCAAAGATGTTATGCTCTATCGTTACATGATGACTGTCGTAAACCTTTACACCACATGGATCGTTTAAAGAAGCAATACCTGATTTTTGTATTTTAAATCCTGATACCAATACATAATTAGATTTAATGGAAATCACTTCACCATTTTTCTCTCCATCAAGAATTGGCAAACCTTTTCCAATTAGTTTAATAGATTTATTTATGATAATGTTGCCTTCCTTGTAGTGTCCAGAATGAACATAAACAGTATCATTGTAATCGGCAATTTCAATCGCTTTTTTTATGGAGGTAAATTCTTTGTTTAAACCAACCTGTAATTGCTTCCCGTAATATGGGAGATTAATAAAAAGACAAATGAGTATTTGAATGAATTGCTTCATACTTATTGGTTCATATTCTGCCACGAAGTTATTGTTGCATTCCAAATTGTTTTATAGGCAGTAGCACTATCAGCATTTAAAAATGAGGCAATATTTCCGCCCATTGGACTATTTACCGCTTCTCCTTCTATAAATGTTAGCTGATTAGTTTGAACAAGCTCGTGTGGTGTCAAATAATCGCAAACATAATAAAGTGCGTTATTTAATTTGTCTTTATTCTCTGCACTGTAGCCTATCATACAAGACAAATCATCAAATTTATATACTCTACCTTTTTCTGTTACTAATTCACATCCAAATCGAATGTCTGAAATAGGCATATTGCAGTTGTCACAATTGTCTTTATTTAAGTTGATTTTTTCTGGACCAGACTGTCCACAACTAGTTACAACAATAGAAATCATTAAAATAGCTAAAGCTAATGTTGTACCGCTTTTTTTAAGTTTCACTGATTTTCTCCACTCAAAAATGACAGCAATTAACATTAAAAAACCACTACCAATAAACAACCATCCTCCAATGTCAGGTATTGAATAGGCTCCAAAATTAAGGAGTTGTTTAAATCCAATTAATGGTGGTTGATAAGCCATTCCAGGTACTATAATTGCAGCATGAGGATCTAGATTATGCCCATAGTCATATTCCCATTTCCAAAAATCAACCATAGCTACAATACCAAATAGTATAAATAAGCTAAGCAGTGAGTTAAGTATCTTTTTGTTTCCAAGAATTGCGGTGAATAAAGATAAAGCAGCAAAAAAGAAAATAATATATTTTAAAACTTTAAATTCTATAAAGTCTTCGGTATGTAATGTTTTCATCCCAATATAATGGTTTAATCCATTAATAATATCCACGTTTCCAGCTAATTTATCAGCATGAATTTTTAACACTAACCCTTCAGGATATTGAGGCGCATCTAAATCTATTTGCCAAATTGGTACAAATACGGAATAGACTAATGCAACAGCGGCTATTACAAGTAATATTCTTGATAATAGAGAGATCTTGTTTTTCATCGTTTCAAATTTTAAATATAAAGAAAAAGGGAGCAGAATTTTTAAAAAACTGCTCCCTTTGTAAATTTTAGTTATTACTTACTTAGTAGCAGTTTCTTCTGCTTTTGGTAAATTAGTACCAACACTCCACGTTAAAGGAACATTGCTGCCAGCAGGAGATACGCGTACATATCCTTGCATCTCTTGGTGTAATGCACTACAGAAGTCAGTACAATAGAAAGGAACTATACCTACACCGTTTGGAACCCACTTATATGTTTGAGTTTCTCCTGGCATAATTAATAATTCAGCATTAGCATCGCCTTTTATAGCAAATCCATGTGGAACATCCCAGTCTTGTTCTAGGTTAGTTACATGGAAATATACTTCATCCCCCATTTTGATACCTTCGATATTATCTGGAGCGAAGTGCGAACGTACGCAAGTCATATACACATGCACTTTATTACCTTCTCTTACAATTTTTGATTCTTTTTCACCTTTAGTTACGTAAGGATGTTTGTTCTCATCAATTTTAAAAATCTTAGTAGAATTGTTTTTAACCTTATCAGCTAAAATCATTTGAGCATAATGAGGCTCACCGATAGTTGGGTAGTCTAAAATCATCTCCATTTTTTCTCCACTGATATCAAATAATTGAGCACTTTGTGTTAACTCTGGACCTGTTGGTAAATAACGATCTTTAGTAATCTTATTATACGCTACTAAATATTTACCATCTGGATTTTTAGAATCTCCTCCTGCAACACATAAGTGACCTACTGAGTAAAATACTGGCTTTCTATCAATTACTTTTAATTCTTTAACGTTCCATTTAACGATTTCAGAAGACACAAAGAATGATGTATAAGCATTTCCTTTTGCATCAAATTCGGTATGAAGAGGGCCTAAGCCTGGTTTCTTAACTTCACCATGAAGTACAGATTCATATTTTAAAATAGGTAAACCTTCGTAATCACCATCAAACGATTTTGATTCGATTGCTTTTAACATTTTGCTATAGCTAAATACAGGTAATAATGCAGCGAGCTTACCACTACCTACAATGTATTCGCCAGTAGGATCTACATCACAACCATGTGGTGATTTAGGACAAGGCATCATGTAACAGATATCTGGAAAATCTTTTACATTTAAAACAGTTACTTCGTTTTTCATTTCAGAAGTTGAGCTATGTGTTGATTCGTCCCACACATTATGAGCATATTTCACAGTTTCTTTTCTGCCTTTACCTGCTTTAATATATTCCTCAGCTTTTTTCCAGTTTACGGCCATGATAAAATCTTTATCCTTTTGAGAGGCATTAACTTCTAATAAAGTATTAGCTTGCTCAACATTGTAACAAGAAAAGAAGAACCAACCATGTGATACACCTTTACCCGCACGACTTAAATCGAAGTTTACGCCTGGACACTCTAATTGAAAGGCGATATCCATTTTCCCATCTTCTTTACCAACACTTATAAAACTTAGATAACCTTTAAAATTTTGTTTGTAGGTATTAATTGGAACATCACCATTGGCATTATCTGAAGGAACACTAAAACGAGTACCTGCAACTACATATTCCGTATTTTCAGTTAAGAATGGAGATGAGTGATTACCTGCACTATTAGGAATTTCAATAATTTCTTCAGTTCTAAATGTTTTTAAGCTAATACGTGCTACACGTGGAGTATTGTTTGCATTACCAAATACCCAACGACCATCAGCATCACCATTTGTTTTAGATAATTGTACATGGTGTAAGTCGTCCCAAGGAATAAATCCTTTCGACGTATTTAGCATCGGTTTACTTTCTTCGCTATATCCCCATCCTTTTTCTGGATCAACAGAGAATACTGGGATTACTCGGAATAATCGTCCACTCGGAATACCATACACACTCATCTGTCCACTAAATCCACCACTCACAAAGTTGTACATCTCATCGTATTTACCTGGGGCAACATACGCTTTTACAGATGCGTTTCCAGACACAACATTACTAGTGTCTTTTGGCTTACAAGACTGTAAGGAACTGGCAATTATCGCACTACCAGCCGCAATTGTTAATATTTTACTTGTCATTTTCATAGTTTATTATGTTATTTTATTTTTTTTGATTTAATATGGCAAACCTCCACCATTCTAGCAATTTTAAATTACATAGTAGCTTAATAATTAAATAGTTAGAGAATTTTTCTAGAAAATAAGGTGTTTTATTTTACACCATCATTCTTACGCATAAATTCTAAAATCCCTCTTGCTTCGTCATCTGTTAAATTTTGGTTAGGCATACGTACTAAACATAACTCTAACATAGCTTGAGCTTCAGGATCTTTGTCTAACATTGGATCAGGATTAGTAATAAAGTTCATTAACCATTCTGGGGTTCTACGTTTTGTAACATCTTTCCAACCTGGTCCTACTAATCTTTCATCTGTAAATTTGTGGCAAGACGCACATTTAACATTTGAAGCTTTTTCTCCAGCTTCTGCTTTAGCAGCATCTAATGTTTCAGTAAGTGCAAGTAATTCGGCTGTCCATTTACCTTCACCTCTTTTAGGGTCATAAGACTCTGGATTTGCTTCTGCCATAGCTGGTTGTTCCTCGGTTGTAGCTGTTTCCTGTCCTTGTGCAGCTGGTTTTTCTTCTCCGCCACAGCTAATTAGTAAAGCCGAAACAAAGAATGATGCGATAACAATTATCTTTTTCATATTTTAGAATTTTTAGCAAAGTTATAATTAAAAACCAATAAATAATATGAGTAAGGTCATAATTATATTAGGATTATAATCAGTATCTAAAATGACCTAAATCAGTTCTTATGAAAAAATAAGGCATAAAAAAACCATCATATTTGATGGTTTTTAAATTTTGGTTCTATTGAATTTAACAATTTAGCGTTGCTCAAATTTATTGTAATCTGCAGGTACACTTAATTTAGAAGCATCAATATTACCTTTGTTAATTTTAGAAATTTCTAATCGACTTATAATTGTATTGTTAGATAAAGATTTTTCTTCTGATAACATAGGCATTGAACCTTTTGGTAAATCTTTGATTTGATTAAAATAGATGCTTTGTTTGTCTTTTCTATTCCACATTTTTACAACCGGAATAAAGAAATCATATTTACCAGATGCAATCCAGTATGTTATTTCTGTATTTTCTTCTGCATTTTTCACGATGTACTCAGTACATTTTACACCCTGTATAACCTTGGTATTTGTGCCTTTTGTTGCTACACATGTTCCTTTAATTACAGGAGCTGTTTCACTTTTATGCTCTCCCCAAACTTTACGAACAGGATTTACAAATCGAATCTCTTTAGTTTCAGTATTAAATATAAAACTTCCTTCGACTTTCCCAGATTTTTTACCAATTTGGTCTAATTTTACATCATTACCTTTTATGTAATAGATATTTGTAGTGGTATCTTTAGAAGTTTCCATCTTAAATTCCATACTACCTTCAAAGGATTGTGCAATACCAATTACAGATATTGAAAGTCCGGCTAATAATAATTTAAATTTGCTCATTGATTTAAAAGTTTAAATTTGACATTAAAAATAATATTTATTTTTTAATATATAAAAATTATGCCAAATAATATTGAAAAAGGGACAAAAGGTGAAGAAGAGGCGGTTGCGTATTTAGTTAAAAATGGCTATCAAATAATTCATAAAAACTGGCGATATAAGCATTTAGAAATTGATATAATTGCTAGTATTAACAATACTTTGGTGATTGTAGAGGTAAAGTGCAGAGCGGATGATTTTTTTGGAAATCCTATGGACTTTGTAACCAAAAGTAAGCAAAAAAACCTCATAAAAGCAGCTCAACATTATATAATGGAAAATAACATTTTTTGGGAAACCCGGTTTGATGTTGTTTCTATTATAGGACATGAGAATCAGCCAAAAATCGAACATATTATATCTGCTTTTTATCCTACTCTATAATAAACACGTAAAAAAGATAAGACTTCAAATCTCTTTGTGTAAATACTAAATACGTATATTTGAATTTTATGTTGAAATCAATTGTAGAAATACCTATTAAATTTAGTGAGGTTGATTCTTTACGCGTTGTGTGGCATGGTAACTATGTTAGATATTTTGAGGATGGTCGAGAGGCTTTTGGGAGGCAATATGGCTTAGGCTATCTTGATATTTTTGAGAATGGAAATTTAGCTGTACCAATAGTTGATTTGCAAGTTAATTTTAAAAGGGTGTTAGAATATGGTGATAGTGCAATAATTGAAACCCTATATGTTCCTACGCCAGCCGCTAAACTTATTTTTGAATACAAAATTTTAAGTGCTAAACATGGTTTTGTGGCATGTACAGGCAAAAGCACGCAGGTATTTATGACACCTTCCACAAAAGAACTTCATATCACAGTGCCAGCTTATATAGAAGAATGGAGAAAGAAATGGAATTTAATTTAATTTAATTAGATGCAGTATTAATCATTAATGTTTCTTAACAAATAATCACTTTGCAAGGCTTATTTAATCATTATTTTTGTTGTATGTATAAATTATGGTTTATTCTCTTATTACCATTTATTGGTCATTCACAGTCATTTAAACTAGTGAAAGATACCACACTGCTTAAACAAAAAATTGAGAGTATGAGTAAAAATACAAGCTCAATAGAATCGGATTTTACTCAAGAGAAAAATTTAAGCATGTTGTCAGAGAAAATAGTTAGCAAAGGTCATTTTGTTTTTAAGAAAGATAATTTACTTCGATGGGAATATAATTCACCAACCAAGTATCTTATTGTTATAAATAAAGATAAGATATTAATAAAGGATGAGAAGAAAATCACAAAATATGATATGAATAATAATAAGGTTTTTAAGGAAATAAATGATATTATGTTAAGTTGTGTTCAAGGCACTATATTTAAATCAAATAAATTTAAGTCTGCCTATTTTGAGAATGATAGATATTATAAATTAGAACTTAAACCTTTAGTAAAAAGCATGAAAGATACATTTAAAACTATAAATTTGATGTTTGATAAAACCGTATCTTCAGTAGTTAAGATAGAAATGATTGAAGCAAGTGAAGATGTAACTACAATTGATTTTATAAATAAGAAGTTAAATGCAGCAATACCTCAAGAATTATTTATTATTAAGTAGTATCTGCTGTATGTTTTTTTCTTCTTGTGCTATTTCAAAGTATCAGAAGCTAACTAATTGCACTACAATTGTTGCCGATAGCATAATTACTCCAATTATTAAATCTGATAATATTGTAAAGTTTAATACTACGATTGACGTTTTAAAGAATCATTTAACGGGAATTGTATTGGTAAAACAAACCGACAGTGTTACGGCACATATTGTTTTTGTAACCGAACTTGGAATGAAAATGTTTGATTTTGAAGTAAAAGGAGATAGTATGAATGCACATTATGTTTTCGAGCCATTAAATAAACCAGCAATTATTACAGTACTTAAAGAAAACTTTAGAAATATATTATTGTTAAATATTAAGGGAAAAGTGCTTAATAAATGTACTAATAAAAGTAAGCAAACATACTTAAAACTTAGCTTGGGGAATCGCCAAAACACGTACCTGAAAATAGAAAAGTCAGTAGCATTGGAGCACCTAGATAAGACAACATTTCATATTGTTGAACAAGAAACCTATCATGGCAAGAGGTTAAACTCTAAAGTAATTTATAATAATATGTCTAATGAAGGATTTGCAAAAGCAAGAGCTAAACAATATGGCTTAATTAAATTTTATTTTGAGTTAAATACTATTACAGAATAATGACAACAACTGACACTTTTCTATTAAATGATTTTTATGTTATAAAATCTATTCAGCAAGTAGATACTAAAATTTTGGCTACAATTGCATTAAACGAACAACATGCCATATTTAAGGGGCATTTTGAACAGATGCCTGTTGTGCCAGGAGTATGTCAAACGCAAATTATTAAAGAAATTTTACAACTACAGACTTCAAAAACCTTAACCCTTAAAAAAGGAGATAATATTAAATTCACTGCTATGATAGTTCCTACTCAACATCAAACCGTGAATATAGAAATTGTTTTTCAGTCAAAGCTAGAAGGAGAATTATTTACTGAGGCAACGTTATTTTTTAATGACATTACATTTACCAAATTCAAAGGCACATTTATCAATTCAATATGAGTAAAGGGGAAAATAAGAATCAAGATACAAAAGCGTTTAGATTAATATTAAGTATTAGTATTTTAATATGTTTGGTGGTTATTATATTAAATAAAAGGGTACTACCTGCACCAGAAGTATTTCCAGATTTTATATATAAATTGCCATTGCTTAATGCTTGTATTAATGCAACTTGTAGCTTATTGTTAATCATGTCACTTTGGGCTGTTAAGACTAAAAGATTGGCGCTACATAAGAAGTTAAATCTCACCGCTTTTTTCTTATCAGCTTTATTTTTCATATCATATATCACTGCCCATTATTTTATAGCAGATACCGTGTATGGCGACATCAACCATAACGGATATTTAGATGATACAGAAAGAGCTGCGGTATCTGGAAGCAGAATTCCATATCTAGTTTTTTTATTGTCACATATTTTCTTAGCAGCCATTGTTCTTCCACTCATTCTTTTATCATTTTATTATGCGCTTAAAAAGAATTTCGTGAAACATAAAAAAATTACACGATTTAGTTACCCAATTTGGCTATATGTAACTCTTAGTGGCGTATTAGTGTATATCCTAATTTCGCCCTATTACAATTATTAAAAGTCTTTTTTTTGTATATTTGTCATAGCAATGGCATTAAAACAAATACAAGGATTAAAACTTAGTCAAAAATTATCTCCGCAACAAATTCAATTAATAAAAATGTTGCAACTAACTACTATTGAGATAGAACAGCGCATTAAGGAAGAGTTAGAACTGAACCCTTGTCTTGAGAGTGATAGTAATGAAACAGAAACTGAAGAGGTGAGTAATGAATATGATGAGATTGATAACACTGATGATAATTTAACGGATGATGACAGTTATGGAACTGATGAAAATGAAATAACAAAAATTGACGATGGCTATGAATTAGAAGATTACATGGCCGACGGAGATTTAGATTCCTATAAGTATGATATAGTAAATAGAAGTGCTGATGATGAACAATTTCAAACAGTTGTCGTAGAGTCACCAGATTTTCGTTCCAAATTAGAGAATCAACTTGGGCTTAAAGAACTTACCGAAAGACAATATATGATTGGTATGTTTATTATTGGATCGATTGAAGAAGATGGGTATTTACGTGAACTAGATAAAATTTATGGAGCATTTATACTAAATTCTGGCCTTACAATTCAAGAGGAAGAAGTAGAAGAGGTGTTGCGCATAATTCAAACATTTGATCCACCAGGTGTTGGAGCGCGTAGTTTACAAGAATGTTTATTAATCCAACTCGAACAAAAACAAGAAAAAGCAAGAGAAACATTATTAGCCATTGAAGTTGTAAAACACATGATTGATGAGTTCTTGAAAAAGCATTATGAAAAAATTGCTCGTAAGTTGAATTTAAACGATGAGGATTTAAAAGATGTAATTGAAGAAATAAGGCGATTAAATCCTCGCCCTGGAAATTCAGAAGTTGATTATAAAGGTCAAACATCCGAAGTAATACCCGATTTTAATATAAGTGTAGTAGATGGATTACCCGAATTAAGTATTAATCAACGTAATTTGCCCGAACTAAAAATAAATAAAGAGTATTTACAAATGTTAGAGGAGTACTCTAAAGCAAAAGATAAAGCTATTAAACAAGCAGGAGCATTTGTAAAAGATAAAGTTGAGTCGGCTCAATGGTTTATTGAAGCCTTACAACAAAGGCATAAAACTATGTCGATAACCATGCACTGTATTATGGAGTTGCAGCAAGAATATTTCATAACAGGAGATGAATCGAAGTTAAAACCTATGATATTAAAAGATGTCGCTGAAAAAGTAAATCTTGACATTTCCACTGTATCAAGGGTAGCAAATAAAAAGTATGTTCAAACACCCTATGGAACAAAATTGCTGAAATTTTTCTTTTCAGAATCATTAGGTACTGATAGTGGCGATGAAGTGAGTACACGTGAGGTTAAAAAGATATTAGAAGATTTAATTTCAAACGAAAACAAGAAAAAACCATTAACCGATGACGCACTTTGTGAGAGTTTGAAAGATAAAGGGTACAATATTGCCCGCCGTACAGTAGCCAAGTACCGCGAACAACTCCAAATTCCTGTTGCGCGAATGCGCAAAGAAATCTAATTTCCCTTTTTTTTAACAAAATCGTACTTATTTAGGTAAATAAATTTTTCATTTACAATAAAAAATGTATCTTTGTCGCCCGATTTTTAAATATTAAATCGTTGATTTTAAATATATTGTAAATGACAAAAGCAGATATTGTAAACGAAATTTCAGAAAAAACAGGCATTGAGAAAGTGGTTGTACAAACAACTGTAGAGGCTTTTATGAAAACCATCCGATCTTCAATGACCGAAGGAAAAAATGTATATCTACGTGGATTTGGAACATTTGTAGTAAAGAAACGTGCAGAAAAAGTAGGCCGTAATATTTCAAAAAATACGACTGTTGTAATTCCTGCACACTATATTCCTGCATTTAAGCCAGCTAAAACGTTTAGTGAACGCGTTAAGCGAAATGTAAAAGTTGCCGAACCATTAGATAACAGAGAAATTGATTAATGACAACCGCACGTAAAACACAGATTGGGTTAGGAATAACAGCTGTTGTTTTATCCGTTCTTTTATTTATTGCGCCAAATACACCATCAGCTAAAAAAATGGCTGAGAAGCAGAAATTGGAAAGTAAAGAGGTACTTGTACAAGATTTACAAAGTCAGTTGCAGCAGGCCGTTAATGCTTTAGAAATTAAAGAAAAAACGCATTACGATGATTTATTGGCAACAACAAAAAGTACTCAATCAGATAGCTCTTTTGTTGAGATAATCGCATTTTGGGATAACTTAAAACGACCAGATTTTGCAGCTTATTTTGTTGAACAAACTGCTAATATCACCCAAAAGGCAGAAGATTTTCATAAGGCTGGAAATAGATATTACTATGCGATTCGTTTTATAAAAGATGAAAATGAAATCCCTATTTTATATCAAAGTGCTGTACGCTGTTATCAAAAAGCAATTGAAAAAGACAGTACTGATTTTGATGCCAAAATTCAATTAGCGGCTTGTTATGTGGAAGGAGGAAAAGATCCAATGCAAGGCATCACGTTATTAAAAGAACTTGAGAAGTTAGACAGTAATAACGTAAAATTGCAAATGAGTTTTGCTTTCTTTTCAGTACAATCACAACAATGGGAGAAAGCAATTAAACGATTTGAAAAAGTCTTAGCTATTGATTCATTATATATCGAGGCTTATTTACATCTTGCTGATGCTTACGAACAACAAGGTAATACTATTAAAACAATAGAGATGCTTGAGGTTTATGCTTCTAAAACAGATGATGTCATGGCGAGAAATGAAATAAAAAAATACATTGAACAACTAAAAAAACAAACAATTAAATAAATATAAATTTTTAAACCAATAGGATTATGCCAAGCGGAAAGAAAAGAAAAAGACATAAAATGGCAACTCACAAACGTAAAAAACGTTTGAGAAAAAGTCGTCATAAGAAAAAATAATTAGCTCAGCTAATTATTAATTTTGAATTTAACAACATAAACAGTATGGTAACTAAACCTTGCTGCTTATGTTGTTTATATATGTTACAATGTTTTTATTAATTGTAAGATATTTGTATCTATATAATTGAAACTAAAAATATTAATATAAAATTATTAAAAGGTGAATGTAGAACTAGTAATAAATTCTACACCTGGCGAAGTTGTTATAGGATTATTAAACGATAAACGTTTAATAGAACTACATAAAGAAAAAAGTAACGTAAAGTTTTCGGTAGGTGATATCTACCTCGGCAGGGTAAAAAAAGTAATGACAGGCTTAAATGCCGCATTTGTAGATGTAGGTTATGATAAAGATGCATTTTTGCATTATTTAGATTTAGGCCCTCAAGCTAATTCTATTTTTAAATACGTAGAGGCTGTTCGTTCTGGCAAACAGAGCGTAAGCAACTTAATGTATTTTAAAAATGAAGCTGACATAAATAAAGACGGCAAAATAAATGATGCTGTAAAAAGTGGACAATATGTATTAGTTCAGGTTGCTAAAGAACCTATATCTTCTAAAGGGCCTCGAATTACCACAGAAATTTCTATTGCAGGTAGATATATTGTATTAATACCTTTCTCAGATAAAATTTCTGTTTCTTCCAAAATAAGAAGTAGTGAAGAAAAAACACGATTAAAATCATTAGTACAAAGTATTAAACCTAAAAATTTTGGTGTAATCATTCGTACAGTTGCCGAAGGCAAATCGGTTGCTGATATTGAAGCCGATATGGCAGATTTAGTATCTAAATGGGACACATGTTTTAAGGCTTTACAAACTGCAGAGCCTCCGTATAGAGTATTGGGTGAGGTTGATAGAACTAACGCCATTTTAAGAGATTTTTTAAACGCTTCTTTTAATGCAATTCATGTGAATAGTGAAGAAGTGTTTACTGATTTAAAATCGTACATCAAAACCATTTCGCCTGATAAAGTAGATATTTTAAAGCATTATACAGGCAAAGTGCCTATTTTCGATAATTTTGGCATCGACCGCCAAATCAAATCATTGTTTGGGAAAACAGTGTTTATGAAAAGTGGTGCATATCTTATTGTTGAACACACAGAGGCGCTCCATGTATTTGATGTAAATAGCGGTAATAGAGCAAAAAGTGATAAATCGCAAGAAGAAAACGCTTTAGAGGTTAATTTAGAAGCAGCTGTTGAGGTAGCTCGTCAGTTACGACTTCGTGATATGGGCGGTATAATTGTTGTTGATTTTATTGATTTACACGATCCCGAAAATAGAAAAGTACTCTTTGATAAATTAAAAGAGGAAATGAAATCAGATAGAGCAAAACATAATATTTTGCCACCAAGTAAGTTTGGACTTATTCAAATTACCCGTCAGCGTTTGCGCCCAGAGGTAAATGTGGAGGTTTTAGAGAGTTGCCCAAGTTGTAACGGAAGTGGTAAAGTTCAGCCAAGTATTTTGTTTGTTGAACAAATTGAGATTGCCTTACGATTTATTATTAAAGAACAAGCTGCTAAAAATATTACATTGTGTGTTCATCCTTACATCGAAGGATTCTTAAAACAAAAAGGCTTTTTAAGAAGCAAGCAATGGAAATGGTACTTTGAGCATAAACAATGGGTTAAAATTATTAGCTCTAACAGTTATGCCTTTATGGAATATCACTTTTTTAATAAAGACCAAGACGAAATTGTTATTTAACAAAAAACCTGTTTGAAATCCCAAACAGGTTTTTTGTTTTTATCAGGTTTTATGAGCTTTGCGGAGGTGGTTAATAACTTTTTATGTAATCCATACATATCGTATTATATTTGTTGCAACTAAATTTAATTGAAAATGACTGTAGAAATGGCTTTAGAAAATATAACTGCTGAGATAAAAAATAATGTTTTAGTTCTTACAATTAATCGTCCAGATAAACTAAATGCATTAAATAAACAAACTATTGAGGAATTACATGAAGCGCTAGTTGAAGCTGAAAATAATAAAGAGGTGCATGCACTTATTATCACGGGCTCTGGAAATAAAGCCTTTGTTGCTGGCGCAGATATTGCCGAGTTTTCCAATTTTAGTGTTGAGGAAGGTAAACAGTTAAGTTCTATAGGTCATTTTAAAATATTTAATTTTATAGAGAACTATTCTAAACCAGTTATTGCTGCCGTAAATGGTTTTGCACTTGGTGGAGGATTAGAATTAGCTATGGCTTGTCATATTCGTGTGGCTAGTAATAATGCTAAAATGGGCTTACCGGAAGTAAGTTTGGGTGTAATACCTGGCTATGGTGGAACTCAACGATTGGCACAATTGGTTGGTAAAGGAAAAGCTTTTGAGATGATTGTTACAGCCGATATGATAGTAGCAGAAGATGCTTTTAAATGGGGATTAGTAAACTATGTTACAACACCTGAAGAATTGCTTAATAAATGTTTCGAAATCACTTCTAAAATAGCTTCTAAATCGCCTGTTGCTATTAAAACGGCAATAAAAGTAATAAATGCTGGATATAACTCTAAATTAAATGGCTATGAAGTTGAAATTGAGGAGTTTGGAAAGAGTTTTGGAACAGCTGATTTTAGAGAAGGAGTTGATGCGTTTTTGGAGAAAAGAAAAGCGAAGTTCCCAGGGAATTAATTAACTTTAATCTTGCTAAATATGAGTATCACCCGACCATTTAACTTTAAAAAGTGGATTGATGAAAACCGCCACTTATTAAAACCACCTGTAAATAATAAAGTGGTATATAAAGATACAGAATTTATAGTAATGGTAGTGGGCGGCCCAAACTCCAGAAAAGATTACCACTTTAATGAAAGCGAAGAATTTTTTTATCAATTGGAAGGCGATATAACCGTTCAAATTCAAGAAAATGGCAAGGCAGTGGATGTGCCAATTAAAGAAGGAGATATCTTTTTATTGCCTCCCAAAGTTCCTCATAACCCAAAACGTGGGCCAAATACAGTAGGGTTAGTAATGGAACGCAAACGCCGTCCTGGCGAAATGGATGGTTTAATGTGGTTTTGCGAGAAATGTAACCATCCATTATTTGAAGAAAAATTTGAATTAAAAGATATTACAACCCAGTTTCAAAGCGTGTTTCATAAGTTCTATAATTCCTTAGAATTAAGAACTTGTAAGGCTTGTAAACATGTGATGGAACCTCCTCCTGTCATCTCTTAAATGATTTAGAGTAGTTTGACTTCGTAGGAGTACAGTTTTAATGAGTAAACTGTTCTTTTTTCATCTGATTTTGTTGTAACTTTACGGTTTAAAATTATGATCAAATGAAACACGTATTGTTATTACTAATCTTCTTATTTTCTTCAAAAATTATTTTGTCGCAATTACCAGATGGTTTTGACATTAAAGCTGCTTACCAAACAGCTAAAGAAAAGGGTATTCCTCAATCAGACATTGAAGGATATGTTAAGTTTTTACATGCTGATTACTTATCCCATAAGGGACATGCGTCTGCATCAACTCACAATAGTACTGATGTGTATGATATGGGAACCATATATGTGAATGGAAATAATGGTTCCATTTTTAAAACAATTACTCCTCCCAATAATACTCCTCAAAATGCTTATTGTCCTAATGCTGGATTCGAACAACTAAACTTCACCAACTGGACAGGTGGATATGGTTCTGTTACAAACGGAGGAGTAGGGGCACCTTTCCCAATATATAATCAAACTGGTGCTACAATCATGAATGGCGCTGGTAATAACGTTGGACTAACAAATACAACTAATTATCACACAATTATGACAACTCCTGCCACCAATAGTATTTATCCTAATTGTGTTGGTTGGGATTCTATTGCTTGTAAAGTTGTAGGAACACAAACAGTTTCTGAAATTCAACTTGTTAGTCCATTTGGAGCACCTTCTTCAGTTAGAATGAATGGTGCGGTTGCTAATTATAGAGCTAGTAAACTCAATTACTTAATGACTCTAAATCCTAATAATAAATCATTTTCTGTTTCTTATGCATTGGTTTTACAAAATGGTAGCCATACAGCAGACGATCAACCTTATTTTTCTGTTAAAGTTACAGACCAAAATGGAAATCCAGTTCCAGGTTGTTCGGTTTACACAGTAACATGTAATGCTAGTTTAACAAATACTGCTTCTCCTATGTATGATCCAACCTGGACAAATTCTGTTATTGGATTTGATATTATGTATAGAAAATGGGCTACTTATGCTTTTGATTTTACTAATTACCCATCCATTACAGCAGTTAATGTAGAGTTTTATGTAGGAGGTTGTGCACAGGGTGGACATTGGGGGTACGCTTATGTTGATGCAGAATGTAGTCAAGGTGGAGCTGTAGCCAGTTTCTGTGCTGGTTCTAATGCTTCCGTATTAACAGCACCTGCTGGATATTCAACTTATCAATGGGTAGGACCAGGTGGACCAATAAGTATTGCTAATGGTGGAAACGCAATGACAGCAACGATTAGTCCGGTATCGGCTGGTCAAGTATTTACTTGTAACGTAACAGCCCCAAATGGTTGTTTAAGCTCTTTTCAAACTACTATTTCAGTTACTACGGTGAGTATTACTGGAGTTGGCTCAACACCATCTTGCCCTAATGGATTTAGTGGTACGGCGTATGTTAATGCAACGGGGAGTAGCTTAGGGTATAGTTATCAATGGATTAATAGTTTGGGAACACAGGTAGGAACAACGCAAACTGCAACAGGCTTAGCTCCTGGAAACTACACAGTTATCGTAAATTCACCAATGTGTGGATCTGCTACCACAACCGTGAATGTAGGAATTAGCGCACCAGCTTTTTATGGCTTACAAGCGCCTTATTGTGGAACTGTTGCTTGGATTACCAAAAATGGAGGTACAAATTACACTTGGTACACAGCTTCACCACTTGCCGTTATACCTGGTGCAACAAGTTCCTCTTTAACAATTAATAATCCGGTAAATGGTGCACAATATTTCTTAGTTTATACAACGGCTAGTGGGTGTAAAGATTCTATTAAATATACTTTAACTCAACAACCAGGTGGAAACATATATGCTAGTAACATTAAGAGCATTTGTCCTGGAAATAATAATTCGTATGCTGTAATTAATTTACAAACTGCCGCTACAGCACCATATAGTTATACTGTTACAGGACCAGGTGGTTATAGCCATACACTGAATAATACTTCGGCAATAAAAGATAGTATAACAGGGTTATCTATTGGAACTTATAGTGCAACTGTATTTGATGGACAATGTTTGTATAACACTACTTTTACGGTAAATCCTTTTGTATATACTTTTACCTTAACTCCAACAAATACTGTAATTTGTACACCTTTAAGCACATCATTAACCGTAAATTTTGGGAACACAACACCCGCAACATGTGGTTTATCTGGAAGTGGCGGATGTACAACTCCTAATTTAATTACTATTGGAAATGGAACTCAAATAAATAGTTCAACTTCTTATCCAGCAATTTATGGTAACTGGTATAAAAATTCAAGACATCAGATTCTATATCTTGCTAGCGAACTATTGGCAGCGGGTGTTCAGCCAGGCAAAATTTCGAGTATTGCTTGGAATGTGGCAATGACGGCTGGAACAACCACTTATCCTAATTTTACCATTAAGATGAAGTGTACAAATGTGAATGACCTTGGTACTTCTACTGCATTTGATAATGTGGGGTTAACGCAAGTGTATAGCGCACCTTCGGTTAATGTAGTGGTTGGATGGAACACCTATAACTTCCCTGTTGCTTATGAATGGGATGGGGTATCTAACATCTTAGTGGACGTATGTAATGATCTTACGGCTTCTTATACAAATAACTCATCAACATATTATACTGCAACACCATTTAATTCAGTAAGATGGTTTAATAGTGATGTAACTGTGGCTTGTCCTTATACAACATCTTCAGGTTATACACCAAATACAACGTATCGTCCAAATATTAGATTTGGTAATTGTGGCGGTTCAAACCCTTCTTTATTTAGTTATACTTGGACACCAACAACAGGTTTAAATCCAACAAATACTTATACAACTATTGCTAACCCAACAGTTACAACTGTATATAATGTACAAGTAGAACCAATTGGTCAAACAAATTGTATGCAAACACAAAGTTCTACTGTAAACGTGATTGTTCCTGTTCCTGCAACTGTTACACCTGTAGGCCCATTTTGTACAAATAATGCAACCGCAATTACTTTAACAGCTACTCCAACGGGTGGAACTTGGTCTGGTGTTGGTGTTACTTCTGCTGGAGTTTTAACACCGTCATTAGCTACTGTTGGTAATAATACATATACTTATTCTATTGGAACAGGTTCCTGTGCTTCTATAGGAAATACAACAGTTTCTATTGAACAATATGTGCCATCTACTATTGGTGGAACGGTTAACCCTATGTGTTTACCAGCAAGTACAGTTGATTTATCTACCGCGTTAACAACTTCTACTTTAGGAACTGGTGTTTGGTCGGGGCCAGGTGTTACAGGTAATATTTTTGACCCTACTGTATCGGGTGCCGGAACCCATACACTCACATATAGTACAAATTCAACCCCTACTACTTCACTTTGTCCATCTTCTAATACAATAAGTGTTCAAGTAAATTCTGCTACTCAACCTACTATCACGTCAGTAGGTCCATATTGCTCAAATGGTTCGATAGTTACCATGTCTGTAACACCTAGCGGTGGAACTTGGGTAGCTGGTAATGGAATTTCAGCTAGCGGATCATTTGATCCAAGCACAGCAAGTGTTGGAAATAATACCTATACCTACACGGTGGGTTCTTCTACTTGTTCAGCTACCGAAACAACTAGTATCACCGTTGTACAATTTGTACCAGCGGTTATAACAGGAACCGTTGGACCAAATTGCATTTATGATGCTTCAACTAATTTACAACCACTCACTCAGTTTCCTGGAGGTACATGGACGGGTGCCGGTGTTTCATCAGATACATTTACACCAGCCTCGGCGGGTGCTGGAACACATGTGCTGACATATTCAACGAATCCTTCTCCATTATTATATTGCGGAAGTACAGCTACTATGGAGGTTGTAGTAAATCCTAAACCAGAGGCTAATGCAATTCCAAATATCACACAAGGTTGTAATCCAGTAACTATTAATTATAGTTCAACTACTGTTAATACTGGAACTATGGTGTGGGATTTTGGTGATGGTAATACAGCTACTGGATTATCTGTAACACATACTTATACAGTTCCGGGAACTTATACAGCAACTATTACTTATACAGATAATGTAGGATGTAAAGACACAAGCACTGCTACAAGTGCCATTGATGTTTATCCAATGCCAGTTGCCTCTTTTGACCCATCATTAACTGAAACAACAGTAGTAGATGGTCAGGTTGAGTTTACAAATACTTCAACTGTATTGGCAGATAATACATATAATTGGAATATTGGTGGATTATATTCAAGCACAAATATTAATGAGTCATATTTGTTTGCTAACTCTGGAGATTATACGGTTACATTAATTGCGACGACTAATCACGGATGTGTAGATGATACGTCTATTGTGATTTTTGTGAAACCAGATGTGGTGTTATATGTGCCAAACGCATTTACTCCAGGTAATGGAGATGGATTGAATGATGTGTTTCAAATTTTCTTACCACCAACAGGAGTAGATTATTCCACTTTCCAATTATATATTTTTGATAGATGGGGTGAAATGATTTATAAAACAAATGATGTTAACTTATTCTGGAATGGAAGAAAAAATAACTCTGGCCCAATTTTAAAACAAGATGCTTATGTGTATAAAATCTATTTTAAAGACGAACTTGGTAAGCAATATCAAAAACTAGGTCACGTATTCCTAATGAAAAAATAATTTTTTATAACCTAATGAGGCTGTTTCTTAATAACAGCCTCATTTTTTTAAATTAAATGGGTAATAATAGAATTGTGATTGATTAATTTCGGAAAAAGTGTTTCAGAGAATTTAATCTAAAAATAACGTTTTCCAATTAAATAATTGGTAACATAATCATGCACACCATCTTCTAAACTCGAAAACTCTTGTTGATAGCCTTGTGCCTTAAGTTTACTCATATTGGCTTCGGTAAAATATTGATACTTGTCGCGTATATCAATTGGTGTATCTATAAATTCAATGTTTGCTTCTTTACCAAGTGCTTTAAAAGTTGCTTTAGCTAAATCTAAGAATGTACGAGCCTTACCGCTACCTAAGTTATAAATACCACTTTTTAAAGATTGCGTAAAGGCGAAGTAAAGTACATTCACCACATCTTTTACATATACAAAGTCGCGTAATTGTCCGCCATCTGTATAATTAGGATTATGAGAGCGGAATAATTTTACTTGCCCTTTCTCATTTATCTGATTAAATGAATGAAAAATCACAGATGCCATTCTGCCCTTGTGAAATTCATTAGGCCCATATACATTGAAAAATTTAAAGCCTACCCATTTAGGAGGTGTTTGTTTTTGTAAGAGCGCCCATTTATCAAAATCATTCTTACTATCTCCATAAGGATTTAATGGTTTTAATAAAGGAATATTTTGTTCATTGTCATCGTATCCAAATTCGCCTAAACCATATGTTGCAGCCGATGAGGCATACACTAAAGGAATTTGATGTTTAGAACAGGTTTGCCATATAGATTGAGTATAATGTAAATTGAGTTGATTAAATAACTCAACATTAAATTCCGTAGTATCGGTTCTTGCGCCTATATGAAAAACAAAATTAACATGAGTAGCATTGTTTTCAAACCAACTTAAAAACTCGGTACGCTCTATAAGTTGATGAAAAGATTTAGATTGATAATTTTCTTTTTTTTGAATCTGTGAAAAATCATCTACCAAAATTAAATCTTTATAACCTTGATAGTTTAATTTAGAAACTAAACAACTACCTATAAAGCCTGCGGCACCTGTTACTACAATCATAATTTATTTAATAACAATTAATTTTTTAGTAAGTTTTTGATTTTTTAAAATCATCCTTACATAATAATTACCTGTTGGCAAATGCTCAATACTTAAAGGGTGTTTTACATTGCCTGCTGAATAAAATTGTGATTCAATAGAGATTAATTC
>WBZO01002960.1_pt1 | contig 20841 bp, 18 predicted proteins | sample 5204261 | NCBI WGS metagenome assembly WBZO01 (sample SAMN12412400, study PRJNA552823) | activated sludge metagenome | isolation source: activated sludge from anammox sidestream of wastewater treatment plant... | place: USA: North Carolina | collected 2017-09 | reverse complement strand
GTCGCCGGGGGCGGCGCGGACCCGTATTTCCTGATCGTCGGCTATCCCGACGTGGAGAAGTACAGGGCGATGGCGGAGCGGCTGGGGATAGGGGGAAGGACGCGTTTCACGGGAAGGGCGGATTACCGGACGATGGTCCCGCGTTATCTTGCCGCCGCGGATATCGCCGTCTCCCCCAAGGTGCATCCGTCGGAGGCGAACCTGAAGCTCCTCGACTACATGGCCGCGGGGCTGCCTTCGGTTGTCTTCGACACGCCCGTAAACCGCGCCCTCCTCGGCGACGACGGGATATACGCGCGGCTGGGTGACGAGGCGGCGTACGCCGAGGCCCTCGGCGCCGCGCTCGGCGACCCCGCCGGGCTGGCCGGGATCGGGCGGCGGCTCAGGAGGCGGGCGGAGGAGGGTTTCTCGTGGCGCGCCGCCGCGGGGGCGATCATGGGAATCTACGGCGGAATCAAGGCCGGGCTCTGCCTCTTGCTGCTGCGCCTCCTGTCGAGTTCCCTGTACTGGTTCGTCGAGCAGGTATCACCCTGCTGACGCCCCCGCCGGCTCGATCTCTATCCGGTCAACCCTGAGGCGCGCCCGGTTGAACTGCCTGACGTGGAAGGAGAGGGGGACGATCCGGTCCAGCTCGAGTTCGAGCGCGCAGTCGCTGTAGGCGTCTCCGCCGGAGACCTCCTCCCGCGAGAGATCGCGCCGCGCCAGCGTCCCCCCGAAGGCGCTCGCCGCCTCGATCGCGGCCACCGTTCCCGGCCCCGCCTCCTCCGCCCGCATCCGGAAACGGACGAGCCACCTCCCCGGGCCGTAGATCCGCACGGGGCCGCTCACCGCCGGCATCGAGGGATCCTCGTCCTTCCCCACCTCCACGGCGCACCCCCCCGAGGCGCGCGCGTCGGCGACCGATGAGCCGATGTGGAAGAGCTCCTCCGCCTCGTAGCTGCGCCGCGGGTCGCGCTCCGACCGGAAGAGGATGTAGGCGAAATCCCCCCAGAGCGCGCCCCCGCCTTCGCGCGAGACGCGGAACTCGAGGATCGTCGGCTCGTCGCAGCCGAAGTCGAGGGGGAGCAGGCGGTACGCGTGGTCCCCCGGCAGCTCCCGCCGGGTGATCGGGCGCGACGCCACGGGCCGTCCGCGGCCGGCGTCGTACGCCTCGATGCGGCCCCTTCCGCCTCCCGCCCCCGCCTTCAGATTGACGTACAGCGTGTACTCCCCGGTGGGGTAGAGCAGCGGCTGCGAGCTCATCAACAGGCCGGTCGCGCCCGGGGCGGTCGAGGAGAGCGAATGGCCGGAGGAGGCGGCCGCGTCGTGGTTGCATACGCCGATCCCGCTCCCCATCCGCCGCGCGGAATAGACGACCCCGACCGGGCTGGTCGCCGTGAACGCCTGCGGCGGGCCGGAGGGCGCCCCCCTGACCGAGAAGAGGAAATGGGGGCCGTCGCGCAGGACGAAGCCGAGGTAGGGGCATCTCACGAGATTCGAGAGCGTGAAGGCGAACGGGTAGCGGCTGACGCGCCGCGGGAACGCGTCTTGGTGCAGGACGACGAAGCGGACGCCCCACTCCCTCAGGAGCGCGTGCTGCCCCGCACGGAGCTCCCCGATATTGAGCGTCCTGAGCGGCAGGAAGACGCGTTCCTGGTAGCGGAGTTGCGCCGCCGGGCTGTAGCCGTTCACGATCGGGACGCCGGTGAGCGTCCCGTAATATTCGTAGAGTGAAGTCCACGCCGAGTCGCCGGGCCAGATCGGGAGCTCGAGAAGGCGCCCCCCCGCGCCCTCGCGGCGGACGATTGCGTAGACCGAGTCCATCCCCCCCATGATGCTCACGCCGATGGAACGCTTGGGGTGGTAGTCGATGAGGGCGACGGCGACGGCGGCGATGGCCGCGGCGGCCCCCGCCCGGCCTCGCGCGAAGAGGGCGCGAAGGCCGAAGCCGGCGAGGACGAGGAGGGCTACGGCGGCCGTGTTCATAATGCGGCTGGATGTTCGGGAGTACGCCAGGAACGGCACGGTGCGGTGGAGCAGCGGGTAGAGGGGGAGGAAGCGATCGAGGGCGGTGCCGAGGGCGACGGCGTAACAGAAGACGAAGAGGCCCGCCCAGAAGTAGAGCCACGCGAGCGCGCCCGCGGGCGCCCGCCTCCCCCGGATCTCGGCGCGCCGCGCCGCGAGGCCGCACGCGGCAAGGATGACGGGGACGATCCCCAGGTGGATGTTCTTCTCCGCGTTGGCGCTCTTGCGGAAGAGGTCGCGCAGACCCGGGCTCATACCGTGCACGGTCTTGAGGGCCCTGCCCCCGCCCATGGCGGAGGTCTCCAGGAAGCGGTATTTCACCCAGAGCAGGTAGATGGCCGCGGCCGCGCAAAGCAGCAGGATCCCGGCGAGGGGGAGGCGCGAGGCGCGCGCCGCGGCCGCCGCGCCGCGTTCGAGGGCGGCGGAGAGGATCGCCATGGCGGCGTATAGGGGGAGCAGGAGGCCGAGGTAGAGGGTCTGGTGCAGCTCGATGGAAGCCGTGCAGAGGATGCAGGCGCCCGCCGCCGCCCCCCAGGCGAAGGAGCCGCGCCCCCCGCGGAACGCCCTCTCCGCCGAAGCCAGCATGAGCGGCGCGACGAAGAAGACGAAGCCGCCGGGGTGGCCCCCGAAGAGGTGGCCCAGGCGGTATGGGAGGCAGGCGTAGATGGCGCCGCAGCAGAGGGCGGCGCCGCGGCTGCCCGTGTGATCGCGCACGAGCACGGCCATCGCGGCGCCGGATGCCGCGAAGGAGAGGAGGAGGAGGATATTGTACGCGGCGATATTCCCGAGCGGGGCGAAGATGGCGAAGGCGAAGGAGAGCGGCATCCCCTGGGTGTTGAAGAGGGGCGGGGTCTCCGGGGAGGAGAACTCGTACGGGTTGCGGAAGAACGGAATCCTCCCGCACGCCGCCTGGGTGAAGAGCCAGAGCCGGTGCATGAGCTGGAGGGAGTCGGCGGGCTGCTGGTGAACGAGCTCTAGGCCGGGCACCGGCATGAACGAGTATGGAATGCCCGATCGCAGGTGGGCGGCGAGCGGTGCGCTGAAGGTGACGCCGAGGAGTACGAGCGCCGCGGAGTAGGCGAGCCAGCCGCGCGCCCTCACCGCCCCCCCCCCTCCGCCGCGCCGGCGCCGCCGGGGGAGAACGCGTAGAAGACGCCCCCGACGAGCGCGACGACGACGTTCTTCGCCCTCAGTACGAGGGCGATGTTCGTCCCGTCGGCCGCCCCGTAGCCGAGCTGCGAGAAGAAGACCATGAACGCCCACTCCCATATCCCCGCCGCGTTCGGCGTCACCGGGATCGCGCAGACGAGGAGGATGACGGGGACGACGACCATTATGTCGAGGAAACGGATGTCGAGGCAGAGCGCCCGGCAGACGATCCAGGTGTTGACGCTCGTCAGGAGCTGGAAGAGGACCGAGTGGAGAAGGGCGGCGGCGACGGCCCCCCCCTCGCCCCGGAAGGAGAGGAGGGCGTCGTGGAAGGCGATGAACTTGTCGCGCCAGGGCGCGGCCCCCCCCCATCGCAGGAGCGCCCCCGCGCGCGCTGCGAGCGCGCGGCTGAAGACGAGGAGCAGGAATGCCGTGAACCCGGCGAAGATGGCGAGCATCCACGGGAGGAGGCCGGCGGCGCGGATGGTCCGGTGGTTGAGCGCCGTGGCGGCGGCGGCGACGAGGACGAGCCCGGTGAGGCCGGTGAGGCGCTCCATGAAGACCGAGGCGAACGACTCGACCTGGCTCCGGATCCGCCGCCCGAAGATATAGGAACGGGCGATGTCGCCGCCGAACATGCTCGGGAGGAACGCCGAGAAGAAGTAGCCGATCGTGTAGTAGAAGACGAGCCGGTTGACGGAGACGCCGATGCCGCGCGCCCGGAGGAGAACCTGCCATCGCATGCAGGAGATGACCATGCCGAGGTAGGCCGTGAGGAGGATCGGGAGGATCCAGGCCGGCTGTATCCTGGCCAGGCCCCCGAGCACCTTGCCCGGGTCCGCCCACCAGATCACCCCCGCCATGAGGGCGGCGCCGACGGCGGCCCGGGCGGCCCACTTCGCCCCCCCCCGGAATCGCTGCGTCATCTTCCCCTCTTTCCCGCGGGGGGCGGACCGGTTCACTCGGCGCGCCTTTCCGATCTCGGCGGCGAGAAGGGAATCAGCGCTCGATGAACGGCGCGAGGAGCCCCGCGCTCCCGCGCGCCTTCTCCTTCTCCCTCGCGACGGCGGGGAGAAGACGCGCCCTGAGTTCCGCCCTGCGGCGCCAGGTGCGCTCGACCAGCCCCCAGTACGACCCCGCCGAGAAGTCGGCGAACTCCAGGGCCTGGTCGCCCATGTCGATCGAGCGCATGAAGCCGCGGTTCTTCGGGTACGACACCACGCACCCCACCGGCGTGCCGGCGGCGGCGGCGAGGATGAGGGAGTGGGTCCTGAGGGCGATAAGCATCTCGACGCGCGAGAGCACCTTCGCGAGGTCGTTGTGCGAATAGTCGCGGTTGGAGACGATGCGCGCCCGTTCCGGCCTGGCCAGGGAGCGCATCAGCCGCGTCGTGATCGCCATGTCCATCGGCTGGGTGACCAGGAGCAGGGCGTCCACGCCGAACTCCTCCACCGCCCTGTCGATCGCCTGCCGGACCGCGGCGAGGAATGCCGCGGGGTCGATCCCCCTCCCCCCCGCGGGGACGATATCGGCGTCGATATAGCTGTTGATGTTGAAGCAGACGGTCGGGCGCGCCCCGGAGAGGATCCCCTCCCGCCGGGAGATCTCGGCGAGGCGCGCATCGTCCGACGGGGGGACGTTTAGGGCGCAATCCGCCCCCATCCGGAGCTTCTCCCCGAAGGGTCCGAGGCGTCGCGCGAGGTCTTGGGAGTCCGCGTCGCGCGTGATGATGAGGTCCGCGCTGCGGAGCACGCGCCGGAGGAGCCGTTCGCCCAGGGGCGTTTTCACGGGGCCGAGGCTCATGTTGTAGAGGACGAGCGGGACGCCGCGGCGCCGGGCGAAGGGCAGCGCGAAGGCGAGGGTGGAGAGGTAGTTGTGGGTCGGATCGAAGAGGCGCCGTTCGAAGAGGATGGCGTCGGTGACGAGGATGAGGTCGGAGCGGAGCGTCGAGGTGAAGACCGGGAGGCCGAGGATCTTGAGACTCAGGTTCCACGGCATTAGGGAGACGGGCGCCACGCGGTAGCGCGCGAAGGCCCGCCTTACGAAGGCGGTGTTGATGGTGGGGACGGTGAAGGAGAGGCCCGGGTATCGGGAGGAGAGATCCTCCAGGAGGCCCCCGAGTATCGCGGCGTCGCCCGCGTTGCGACCGGAGAAGTTGCCGAGGACGCAGATCGTTTTCATGGCGGCGGTTTACAGGAGCCCCTGGGCGCGGTACCAGTCGGCGGTGCGGCGGATCCCCTCCCGCAGGCCGACGCGCGGCGCATAGCCGAGCGCGCGCCTGGCCCTTGAGATGTCGAAGGCGCGGTCCTTGCGGAAGAAGTCGACGCGCCGCCTGAAGATCGGCGGCTCTATTCGGAGCGGCCGGCAGGCCTTCTCGCAGAGGAAGGCCGCCGCGTAGACGGGGGCGAACGGTATGCGGACGCGGGAGAGCCGCACCCCGAGGGCCTCCGCGATCGTCGCCGCGAACTCCCGCAGCGTCACGTAGCGCTCCCCGCCGAGGATATAGACGCCGCCGAGCGCCTCCCTCCTCGTGCCGCAGAGGATGATCCCGTCGGTCAGGTCGTCGATGTACGTCAGGTGGTAAAGGGCGTTCCCGCTGCCGATCATCCGGAAACGCCCCGATGCGATGGAGCGGAAGAGCTTGAGAAAGCGCATGTCCCCCGGGCCGTAGATTCCGGCCGGGCGGAAGACCACGCCCGGAAGGCCGCGGTCGCGGAAGAACTCCCGCGCCAGCGTCTCCCCCTCGAGCTTGGTCTCCTGGTAGATATCCCCGGGGGCGAAGGGGGAGTCCTCGTTCGATGGCACCTCGGTCACGTGCCCGTGCACGCCGACGGTGCTGCAGTGTACGAAACGCCGCGCCCCTCCTTCGAGGGCCGCCTCGAGCATGCGCAGGGTGCCGAGGGCGTTGACCTCCCTGAACTCGCTGTCCGGGACCCCCTCCGTCCGGAAGAGGGCCGCGATATGGTAGACGACCTCCCGCCCTTCCGCGGCCCTGCGGAGCGACGCCGGGTCCTTGAGATCCCCCCGGAGTACCTCTATGCCGGCCTTCGAGAGCCCCTCGGCCTTCTCCGGGTCGCGCGCCACCGTCCGCACGCGGAAGCCGCGCTCGGCGAGTTTCAGGCAGAGGCGTCCGCCGGTGAAGCCCGTACCCCCCGTGACGAGAACCGCCTGCGCCATCGCCCCGCCTCCCGCGGCGGTGAGCGCCGGAGAGGCGCGCCGCCGCCCTTCGCGCGCCCCGGCCCCGCAGGCCGCGGCGTGACGGGGGGCAGTATAGCGGTTAAGCGCGCGTTCATCAATCCCATTCGCGGTGAGCTGGAGGGTTACGGTTGCGCGGGGCGGCGTCCATGGTGTATATACGGGGCGTGAGACGGTTCAGGCACGCGGCGAGAATCGCCGGGGGGTACGCCCTGCTGGCCCTGGGGGTGATCGGGCTCTTCCTGCCGATCCTCCAGGGGACGTTGATGATCGTGGCCGGGGCGGCGATGCTCGGCTGGGACCTGACGGTGCTCAGGAGGATCCGCCGCCGCGTCATCGTCCGGCTGCGGCGGAGGCGATAGGCGGATGGAGACCGAACTGCTCCGCTGGATCAACGCCCACCACTGCCGCGCGCTCGACCGGCTGATGTGGGGGGCGAGCGCGTCGGCGGACTTTTTCCTGCCCTGGATCTGCGTCGGCGTTGCGGTGTGGGCGCTCGATCGCCGCGGGGGGAAGGAGACGCTCATCGCCCTCGCCCTCTCATTCGTCCTCGCCACCATCTCGGTCGACCTGGCCCTGAAGCCGCTCTTCGCCAGGGCGAGGCCGTTTCTCTCCGTCGCCGGGGTGAGGCTGATGCGCGGCACCCCGGCGACGCGGATATTCCGCGACACGTGGTCGTTCCCCTCCGGGCATTGCGCCTCATCGGCGGCCGCCGCGTGGGTGCTCGCCGCGCGGCGGCGCCGGCTTGCCCTCCCCCTTGCGGCGCTCGTCCTCCTGATCGCCTACTCCAGGGTCTACCTCGGGATGCACTTCCCGTCGGACTGCCTCGCGGGCCTCGCGGCCGGTGTGATATGCGGCGAGGCGGCCCGGCGGTGCGCCCGCGCCCTCTTTCGCGGGGCGGGGGAAGGCGTGGCGGCCTGAGCCTCGACGAGCCGGTCGCGCGGCCCGGGGCGCGGCGGGAACGGATAGGCGCCGGCCTTCTCCTCCCCTTGCCCGCGATTGACTTTGACCCCGGGATCGGATATCCTCGGGCGTTTCTCGGCGGGGCCGGCCATGGCGGAAATTCCAGCGCACATATTCAGGGAGTACGACATCCGGGGGCTCGTGGAGAGGGATCTCGACGAGCGGTCAGTCGGGCTGATCGGCAGGGGGATCGGGACGTATCTCTCGCGCAGGGGGATCGGCCGGATCTCCATCGGCCGCGATGTCCGCCTGAGCTCGGGCTGGTGCAGGGATGCGCTCCTCGACGGGCTCGTCCGGGCCGGGACGCGCGTGACGGATCTCGGCGTGGTGACTACCCCCATGCTCTACTTCTCCCTCTTCTCCATGGACGTCGGGGGCGGGGTGATGATCACCGGGAGCCACAACCCGCCCGATTACAACGGGTTCAAGATCGCCGAGGGCCGATCCACCATCTACGGGGAGAAGATCCGGGAGGTGCAGGAGATCATCGAGTCGGGCGATTTCAGCCGCGGCCGCGGCTCCGTGGCGGAGGCGTCCGTGGAGGAGGAGTACCGCCGCGCCGTGGTCGAGAGGATCCCGATGGGAGGGCGCAGGATCAAGGTCGTGGTGGACGCCGGGAACGGCGCGACCGGCCCCACGAGCCCGCGCATCCTGCGCGACCTCGGCGTAGAGGTGATCCCGCTCTACTGCGAGCCGGACGGCCGTTTCCCGAACCACCATCCCGACCCGACGCTCCCCGAGGCCCTGGAGGACCTCCGGGCCAGGACCGTCGGGGCGGGGGCGGACGCCGGCATCGGCTTCGACGGCGACGGGGACCGGATCGGGGTGGTCGACGAGAAGGGGGGGGTGATCTGGACGGACATGCTCCTCATCCTCTTCGCCCGGGAGATGCTTCCGCGCCGGCCGGGGGCGAAGGTGATCTTCGACGTCAAGTGTTCGCACCTGTGCGCGGCCGAGATCGCGGCGGCGGGCGGCGTTCCGATCATGTGGAACACGGGTCACTCCCTCATCAAGAAGAAGATGCGCGAGGAGGGGGCCCTCCTCGCCGCCGAGATGAGCGGGCACGTCTGCTTCGCGGACGGCTACTTCGGCTACGACGACGCCACGTTCGCCGCCTGCCGCCTGGTGCAGATCCTCTCCCGCACCCGGTCGCCGCTCTCCGCGCTCCTCGCTGATCTCCCGAAGACGTACGCCACCCCCGAGATCCGGATAGAGTGCCCCGACGAAAAGAAGGCCGGGATCGTCGATGCACTGAAGCGGCACTTCACGGAGCGCTACGACACGATCGGCATAGACGGCGTCAGGGTGGTCTTCAAGGACGGCTGGGGGCTGGTCAGGTTTTCGAACACGCAGCCGGTTCTCGTCCTGCGTTTCGAGGCCGAGACGCCCGCGCGCCTCGAGGAGATCAAGCGCCTGGTGGGCGGGAAACTGTCGGAGTATCTGCCGGTGGAGATCTGATCGGCGGCGGGGGGGCGCACCGATGGAGCGCGCGATTCTTGTCCTCGAGTTCAACAGCGTGGCGGGCGGCATATTCGTCACGGACCTGCTGGTGAAGGAGGCCGACGTGGCCGTCCTGGATTCCCGCACCGTCTGCCCCGGGAAGTACGTCGTCACGGTCAGCGGCGGCGTGCAGGCGCTCGAATCCTCCCTCGCCGCAGCCCGGTCGTCGGAGCTCGGGGAGACCATCACCGAGCAGCACCTCCTCCCCCGCGTCCACCCGCGCGTGGCCGCGGCGGTCGGGGGCGAGCCCGGGGCCTTGGGGGAGGGGGCGGTGGGGGTGATCGAGACGTACGGCGTCCCCGCCTGCGTCCGGGCGGCGGACGCGGCGGTCAAGGCCTCCGGGGTGGAGATCGCGGATATCCGGCTGGCGAACGCGCAGGGGGGGAAGTGCCTGGTCGTTTTCTCCGGCCCCCAGCACGACGTGGAGGCCGCGCTCGCGGCGGGCGGCGCGGCCGCGGAAGAGATGCAGGGGCTCATCAGGCGCGTCATCGTCGAGCGCCCGCACGAATGCCTGGCCAGGTTCCTTGAATCGTAGGCACTGCCGGGTCCGGGGGGGGGGATGGGGATCGTCGATCGGGTGAAGGCGGCGGGCGTCGTCGGGGCCGGGGGGGCCGGCTTCCCGGCATGGAAGAAGATGAGCGCCCGCGCGGAGTGCGTCATCGCGAACGGCTCTGAGTGCGAGCCCCTCATCCGCGTCGACCAGCAGCTCATGACGCGCTACGCCTGCGAGCTCGTGGAGGGGATGCGCCTCGTCATGGAGGCGACCGGCGCGAAGAAGGGGATCATCGCGCTCAAGGGGAAGTACCGCAAGGCGGTGACCGCGCTCGAGGGGTGCGGCGCGCTGAACGGCATCGATATCCACCTTCTCGAGAACTACTACCCGGCCGGCGACGAGCAGGCCCTCGTCTGCGACGTAACCGGGAGGATCGTACCGGAGGGGGGGATTCCCCTCGACATCGGCGTGGCGGTCCAGAACGTCGGGACGCTTATCAACGTCCGCCGCGCCGCCGACGGCCGCCCGGTGACGCGCCGTTGGCTGACCGTCACCGGCGCCGTCAAGGAGCCGAAGACGATCAGCCTTCCCGTGGGGGCCTCCGTCGCCGACGCGCTCTCCGCCGCGGGCGGCGCCACCGTCGCCTCGCCCGCCGTCATAGACGGCGGCCCGATGATGGGGGCCGAGTCGCGGGGGCTGGTCCTCAAGACCACGACGAGTCTCATCGCCCTCCCCGGGGACCACCCGCTCATACGCTACAAGCGGAAACCGATCGACCTCGACGTGAAGATCGCGCGCTCCGCCTGCGAGGGGTGCCGCTTCTGCACCGATCTCTGCCCCCGCTTCCTGCTCGGGCACGCCCTCGAGCCGCACGCCATCATGGGGGCCGTCGCCTACCAGGACCCGGCCGGGATCGACCCCCGCGTCGTAGCCCAGGCCTATCTCTGCTGCCAGTGCGGCCTCTGCGGGATGTACTCATGCCCGACGATGCTCTCGCCCGAGCGGATCATCAAGTCGCTCGTACTCCCCCTCAAGGCCTCCGGGGCGGCCCCGCTCCACCGGCGGCGGAGGCTCGAGGTGCACCCGGAGAGGGTCTACCGCCGCCCGCCGGTCGGCGACCTCGTTGAGCGCTTCGCGCTCGGGGAATACGAGGCGGAGGCCCCGCTGACGGAGGAGCCGTTCGAGGTGGGCGCGGTGACCATCCCCCTGAAGCAGCACGTAGGCGTGCCGTGCGTTCCGCGGGTGAAGGAGGGGGACCGTGTGGCGGAGGGGGATCTGATAGCCGACGTGCCCGACGGCGCGCTCGGCGCGCCGGTGCACGCGAGCATCTCCGGCTCGGTCACCCGCGTGACCGCCGCCGACATCTCAATCCGCGCCTAGCGCGGGGCGTCCGGGCGCGGTGGCGGCGCCGAGCTCGACGATATCCTCCGGTTTTTCCCGTCCGCGCTTCCCCGAGAACGCCTTTTCCCAGAAGGGCGCGGTGTTGGAGAGGCGGGCGGTGACCCGGAGCGCCAGGGGAAGCTCCTCGAAGGCGAGCTCGGCGCGCATGCTCGCGTCGAGATACTCGGCGAGGAGCGCCGAGAGGGCGGGTTCGAGCCGCCGCCGGAGGGCGCGCACCTCGGCGGCGCCGGCGAGGGGGAAGGCCGCGACGGCGCGGCACCTGTCCTTGTCCTCGATATCGAGGGCGAGGCCCATCCTCCGCGCCGGGTCGAGCAACGCGAGGACGAGCGTCGCCCATCCCTTCTCCTTCCCCCGGAGATAGGCGCTCAGCCCGCCCGCCGCGTCGTTCGCGAAACCGTAGGCGTCCCACCCGGCGGGCAGGAGCCCCATCGTCCCCGCGAACAACCGGTCGGAGGCGATGCCGCTCTTCTCGGCGAGCGCGGAGGCGATGAGCCCGCGCTCGGTGGCGAGGAAGGCCCGGCTGTCGCTCACGTAGTAGGCGGAGAACCTACCCCTCTTTCCGCGCTCGGCGTTGAAGTAGATCCCGTCCTCCGGGGCGCCCCCGGCGCGGACCTCGCATATCAGACCGAGGATCATCGAGAGGAGGGCGGTCTGCGCGCCCGATGCGGTCCTCCCGTCGCGGATGTTGAGTTGGAACGTCCGGTCGCCGTATGTGAGGCCGAACTGCCCCTTCCCCGGGGCGAGCGTCGCGGCGAGGAGGAGCCGGTCGCGGTCGCCGGGGGCGCGCGGTAGAAGCGCGAACGCGAAGTCGGAGAGGTTGAAGAGGTTCACGTCGCCGATCGTCCCGCTCTCCTGCTTCTCCCGCGCCCGGGCGGCGAGGAAGCGGGCGAGCTCCCCGAAGACCCACTTCTGGCCGGGGTCGTTCCCCTTGATCTCGAGGCGCATGACGAGCACGGAGTCGCCGGGGATCGCGCCCAGGACCCCGCCGGAGGCGCCCGCCGCGCGGAAGAGCAAGAGGAGGAGGAGGGCGGCAGGGGCGCGGCGCGACACGAGGGTGCGGATAGGGGTGCGTGTCATGGGGTCCGTGCCCGGCGGGGGTGCGTCAGCGCCCGGCTGAAGGGCGGTCCTCCGCGGCCCCCGAGCCCGTCAGGCCGCCGATTCCCGGCTCCTTCTTCCTCTGCTTCTTCAGGCGCCGCTCGAGCTCGTCCTGCCGCTCCCGCTCCTGCTTCTCCCGCTCGGTCATGTAGTAGGCTTCGGGGATGCGCTTCTGCCCGACCTGGAAGACGTCGGTGGCGACCGCCTTGGGCAGGTCGGGGGAGGTGACGACGACCGTCTTCCCGAAATCGAGGATTCCCCTGCAGATATTGTAGTAGAGCTGGAGGATTCCGGTGCCGAAGCGCGCGGGGTCTTCCTTCGTGAACCGGTCGATCGCCGCGCCGGCGGGCGACGCCGCCGCTGCGAGGATGGCGGCGGCGATGAGCACGACGGCTGTGGCGCGCATGGGGCCTCCGGGTATTCCTCGGGCATGCTAACAGAGGGGGGATGGGCGGGTCAACCGTTTTTTCCGTCCGTGGCCGCGGCGCCCGCGCGGTTCAGTCCGCGTCGAGGATCGCCTTCTTGGTGATCTTGAAATGCAGCTTGGCCACGCGGGCGAGGCTTTCCACGCCGTGGGCCCTGACGAACTCCCGCGCCTTCCGGTCCACGGCCGCGCCGCCCCCTTTCGGGAATTCGGTCTTGAACTCCTCTCCGAGCTTGGCGAGGCGGCTGCAGAACTCGCTCCGGGCGAGGACCGAGGCGGCCGCCACGGCGAGATCGGACTCCGCCTTCGTCCTGAAGGCGATCTCGATCTTCTTGCCGCGCTTCATGAGGGCTGGGCCCAGGACGCTCCGGTCCGCGAACTTGTCCAGGATCGCCTTCCTGCAGGCGCCCTTCTTGATCAGGACGTTTTCGAGGGCGCGCGCGTGCCCCCAGGCGAGCAGGCGGTTGAGGTTGCCGATCTTGTCGAAGAGGGCGTTGTACTTCTCCGGGCCTATGGCGACCACGGAGTGCGTCGTCTCGGCCCTGATCGCATCGGCCATCTCGTCGATCCTCTTCGCGGCGAGAAGCTTGCTGTCGGCGACGCCGAGGTCCAGAAGTTTCCTCGCCACCCCGCCGTCCACGTACACGGCGGCGACGAGAAGGGGGCCGAAGTAGTCCCCCTTGCCGCTCTCGTCCACGCCGACGCGGGCCTCGGCGATCGACGGATCCACGAGCTCCTCGTAGCCGAGCGACACCTCCTTCAGTAGGATCGGTTCGAGGTAGAAGGCGATGAAATCCCGCGCGCCCTTCCCCTGTATCAGGAGCTTCCCGCTCTTGAACGCGGTGACGTTCACGCCGTCGCGCGCCGCGGAGAAGAACGCGTGCGGCACGTCCGCCCGCACGGCGTATCCGCGCTCGGCGAGGTCCCGCCTCATCCGGGAGACCTGCCGTTCGTTCAGGCGGCCGATGTACGTGACGTCGGAGCGTTTGGTGAGCATGGCGACCGGGCCCCGGGCGGGGCCGTTCACGGGCGCGGCGCGCTCAGGGGGCCCACAGGTACATCGGCCTCGGCGCGCACGCCTCCATCAATCCATCCCAGAAACCCGCCGCGGGCGACGCCCCGCCGAAGGAGGCGCCCAGGATATCCCTGAATGAGAACGTCTTCTCGTACCGGACGAGGCGCGGCTTCTCGATCCCGGCGAGGGAGGCCGCCGCGGCGAGGGCGTCTTCCCGGTAGCCGATCCCGTCGATCAGGCCCGCCTTGAGGGCGTCAGGGGCCAGGAAGAGCCGGCCGTCGGCGATCGTCGTCATCGCCTCCCCGCTCAAACCGCGCTCCTTCGCCACGATCCCGGCGAAGCGCCGGAAGACGCCGTCCGCTATCCCATGCAGGAGCCGCTCCTCGTCCGGCGTGAGGGACCTGGTAGGGGAAAGGATATCCTTCATGCTCCCCTTCTTGATGGTGACGTCCCGGACGCCGATCTTTTCGAGGAGCCCCTCCACGTTTATGCCGTGCAGGATGACGCCGATGCTCCCGGTGATCGTCGTCGGCTGGGCGATGATCTTATTCCCGCCGACGGCGACGTAGTACGCCCCGGAGGCGGCCATGTCCTTTAGGTGGCAGACGACAGGCGTGCCCCTCGCCCTGAAGGAGCTGACCTCGTGGTAGAGAAGGTCGCTATCCCCCACGCCCCCCCCCGGGCTGTTGATCTCCAGGAGGACGGCCCGGACCGCAGCGTCACGCCCCGCCTTCCTGAGCTGGGCGACCACGGATGAGACCGCGCCCTTCCCGCCCAGGAGGCCGTCGCCGTACCCCTTGCCGATTATCCCGGTGAGCTGGATTAGGGCGACCTTCCGCTCCCCAGCCCCCTCGACCGTCAGTTCGCGGAACTTGAACTCGTCTTCCTGGGATGACGATCTATCGCCCAAGAGGAGGGCAAGGAGGGCCGCGTTCATGGCTGCGCTCCCGAGGAGCGCCGCCACGAGCGCGGCCAGCCCGATCCACTTCAACACCCTTCCAGCGATGCCCGCCACGCCGCCGCCTTTCTCCCGAAGCGCGCCGATGCTGTATTTTACCGCGATTCCCGCCCGGCGTCAACCGCCCCCCCGGGCCGGGACGGCGGGGGGGCGGCTACCTGTCGAGGAGGAGCCACTCGGGGGGCGGGGGGACCTGGTCGGGGCGGATATCCCTCTTCGAGACGACGAAGCGTTCCAGGACCACGTAATCCATGTCGGTGGTGGCGAAGCAGCGGTACGCCTGCGAGGGGGTCAGCACGATCGGCTCGCCCCGGACGTTGAAGGAGGTGTTTATGATCACCGGCACCCCGGTGATCTTCTCGAACTCAGCGATTATGTCGTAGTAGCGCGGGTTGGAGTCCCGCCGGACGGTCTGGGGCCGCGCGGTGTTGTCCGCGTGCGTGACCGCCGGGATCACGCCCCTCTTCTCGGGCCTCACCTCTCCGACGATGAGCATGTACGGCGCGTCCGCGCACCCGAGCTCGAAATACTCCCCGGCGCGCTCCGCGAGGACCGCCGGGGCGAACGGCCTGAACTGCTCGCGGTGCTTGATCTTCTCGTTCAGGATATCTTTCATCTCCGCGGTGCGCGGGTCGGCGAGGATCGAGCGGGCCCCGAGCGCGCGCGGCCCGAACTCCATCCGGCCGTGGTAGAAGCCGACCACGTTCTTCCCCGCGATGAGCCCCGCGACGGCGCGCGGCAGCTCCTCGGCCGTGTATTCCGTGTAAGGTATCCGCTGCTCGTCGAGCCATTTGCGGATCGACTCCTCGTCGAACGACGGCCCGAGGTAAGCATGATTCATCACCCACCCGCGCGGGTTGCCCAGGATCGTGTTGTGGACGTAGAGGGCGGCGCCGATCGCCGCGCCGGAATCGCCGGCGCCGGGCTGGATCCAGATATCCTTGAACGGCGTCCTCCGGAGCAGTTCGCCGTTCGCCACGCAGTTGAGCGCCACCCCGCCCGCCAGGCAGAGGCGCCCCATCCCGGTCTCGCGGTGGAGGAACGCCGCGGTCTTGAGCATCGCCTCCTCCGTGACCTCCTGGATGCTGTGGGCGATATCCGCGAAGCGCTGGCACTCCCGCGCCCACTCGTCGTCCCAGCCCGGGAGGTCCTTGCCCGGGAAGAGCCGCTCCGTGTAGAAGGGTGACTCGGGCGGGCGCGGGGGGCCGAAGAGCTCGACGAACTTGGGCGCCAGGTTCTCCAGCCGGTAATGGTATGCGAAGTAATCCATGTTCAGGCGGAAGCTCCCGTCGTCGTTGATCCCGACGAGTTCCCTGACCTTGTCGGCGTAACGCGGCTCTCCGTAAGGCGCCATCCCCATGACCTTGTACTCCCCGTCGTTGACGCGGAAACCGAGGTAGCCGGTGAAGGCGCTGTAGAGGAGGCCGAGGGAGTGCGGAAAGTTGATCTCGTGCGTGACCTCAACCCGGCCGCCTTTCCCCGTCCCGTAGGAGGCGGTGTTCCACTCGCCGACGCCGTCGATGGTGAAGATCGCCGCCTCGTCGAACGGCGAACAGAGGAAGCAGCTCGCGGCGTGGGCGACATGGTGGTCGGTGAAGAGGATCTCCCCCTCGAAGCCGGTCTCCTTCCGTATCGCCGACGGGATGTGCATCTTCTCCCTCAGCCACACGGGCATCGCCGTGACGAAAGAGCGGTAGGAGCGCGGCCACGTCGCCACGTACGAGGCCAGCAGGCGCTCCATTTTCACGAACGGCTTCTCGTAGAAGACGACGTAGTCGATCTCGGAGATCTTCAGGCCCGCGTGCCGGAGGCAGAAGTCGATCGCCTGTTTCGGAAAGGAGGGGTCGTGCTTCTTCCTGGTGAATCGCTCCTCCTCGGCCGCCGCGACGATCGCGCCGTCCGCGCAGAGGGCGGCCGCGGAGTCGTGGTAGAAGCACGAGATGCCGAGGATCTTCATCGGTGCCTCCCGGGCCCCCGCGCCCTCGCCCCCGCCCGCCGGGTCAGAATTGCCTTTTCAGCGTCTCGAGCGTGTCGGTCGCGCGCTTCCGCGGGAGCCACCCGCCGGGTCCGCGCAGCCCGAGCGGGTCCCTTCCCGCCAGGCGGGCTACGATCGAGGTGGCGGCGACGACGGTGAAGTAGACGGCGGTCAGTATGACTACGGTCTGGGCGTGCCCGATCGCCTTGGCCGCGGCCATCCACCGGGCGCGCAGCGACTCCAGCGCCCGCTCGACGGGCCCCGGGAACCGCCTGCGCAGCCGGACGAGGATGGAGAGCGCGGCGGCGGTCGAGAGCAGCGACAGGACGATCTTCAGCCTGAGGGTCATCGGGAGCCGTTCGCCGCCTCAGAAGAGCGTGTAGATGAACGGAAGGACCGCCGACCCCTCCGTCACGAAGATGAGGATGCTCAGGAGGACGAGTATGACGAGGATCGGCGCGAGCCACCACGCCTTCGTCTCCCTCAGGAAGAGCCACAGTTCCTTCAGCAAGGCGCTCATGGACGAAGGATAGCACGGGGGGGCGCCCCGCACAACTGTCATTTCGGGGCTGTGTAATAGCAAAGCTAAAATGTCCTATTCCTAGCAAAGCAAGAATGTCCGGTTTTAAGAGTCACCCCTCATGGAGTACACCCCCCCCGGCCCCCTAAGGGGCCGGATGCAGGCCCGCGGAGCGCACCTTGAAACTCAAGTCCGTGGGCTCGCCGGTGTCCTCCGCGCTGTAGAGGCCTTCGGCCCGGAACGTCACGATGCACGCCCCCGGCCCGGCCCCCCGCACCGGGAAGGCGAGGCGGTTCCATCCGGGGCCGGGCACGACGCGCCCGATCTCCCTCCCGTTCACGAGGACGCGGAGGCCCAGGGGCCTGGTCGCGGCGTGGTCGTTCCCGATGTCGACGCGGAGTTCCGCGTCCCCCCCGGGCGGCGCGGCAAGCGCCAGGGAGGCCTCGAGGGCGAAGCGGCGGAAGTCGTCGTCCCCCGCGTCGTGCATCCGGTACCAGCCGGGCCCGAGGCGGGCGCCGGGCGAGGCGAGGACGATCTCGCTCCCCGCCGGGCGGTCCCAGCCGCCGGAGGCGGCCTCGGGGAGGCGTATCCGGGGGGGCGCCGTGCCGGGGGCGAGGAGACGCCAGGCGCGCTCGTGGGATATCCGGCCCGTCTTCCCCCTCGCCGCCAGGATGCGCGGGGCGCGGGCGAGGGCGGCGAGGACGGCGCGTGCCTGGACGGCGATCAGGCGGCTGTCACCCCGCCAGTAGTTGTCGCGGGCGACGCGGCACTCCCGGAGCAGGGCGCCGGCCAGCGACGGGGAGAGCATCGGGGCGGGGAAGCATTTCATGATGAGCATGAGCCGGTTGCGGAGGGTGAGGAAGTTCTTGCGGGGGGAGTTTTCGATCATGGTGGCGGAGGCCTTGTGGTACGCGCGCGCCGCCGGTACGGTGACGATCCGGTATCCGCGCGACCGGATCCGGAGGCTGAGATCCACGTCCTCCAGATAGATGAAGTACGCCGGATCGAAGAGGCCCGTCTCCCGGAGGGCCGAGGCCCTCGCGAAGAAGGCCCCCCCGCACGCGGCGATGACCTCCGGCTCGACGGCGAGTTCCGGGGTGTCGTAGCGGCCGTTCAGGTAGTCCCACGCGAGGCCGATTCGGTTGAGGCGGACGCCGATCCCCTGGACGATCTCGCGGCGGCCGAAGTAGAGGAGCTTGGGGGCGCACGCCCCTACGGACGGGTCCCCCTCGGCGGCCTCCACGAGCGCGTCCAGCCAACCCGGCTCCACCTCCATGTCGTTGTTGAGGAGCGCGACATACCGCGCCCCCTCCTCCAGCGCCCGCGCCATCCCGCGGTTGTTCCCGGCCGCGAATCCCTCGTTCCTCCTGTTCTCTATGAGCGCCACGCGGGGGTGGCGCGCGCGCGCATAGTCGGCGCTCCCGTCGGTGGAGCCGTTGTCGACGAGGATGACCCTCGCGTTGGGGTAGGCGAGGGAGGAGAGCGAACCGAGGCAGCCGGGGAGGTGCTCCCTTCCGTTCCAATTGACGACGATGACGTGGACGAGCGGTCTCATGCGCGCACGGGTTTTCGACCATTCTAAGCGCCGGGCCCCAGCGGTCAAGCAGTTTCAGGATAGGCCTGGCGGCCGGCGGGCGTGTATAATGGGTGCCGCGACGGGCCGTGAAAGGCGTGAGGGGAGGGGGGCATGGCGGGGGCGCGCGCGGGGGGCGGAATCGGGGGGCGGCTGCTCCGCCCCGCCGCGCGGCGCCTCCTCTCCTCGCGCCGTGTCCCGCTCCCCCCGATGCTGATGATCGAGATCTCCTCCCTCTGCAACCTCCGCTGTTTCATGTGCGCCAAGACGCTCGGCCGCGTCGGAACCGCCCCCGACAGGCTGATCGACATGGAGGTCGTGGAGCGGCTCGAGGGGGTGTTCCCCCATCTCGAATACGTCGACCTCTCCGGGGTCTGGGGGGAGGCCCTCATCAAGCCCGATCTCTACCTCCGGATCCTCGGCATGCTGAAGCGGCACGGCGTCGTCGTCCGGACGATCTCGAACGGGACGCTCATAACGCGCGAGACGGCCTCCGAGATGGTCCGCCTCGGCCTCGACATCCTCTCCATATCGGTCGACGCCGCCCGGCCGGAGACCTACCGGAGGGTCCGCGGCGGCGCGGAGCTCGGGGAGGTGATCTCGGGGCTCCGTTTTCTCCGCGAGGAGAAGGCGCGGCAGGGGCGGACCGGCCCGAGGATCGACTTCCTCGTCCTCGGGATGCGCGACACGATCGAGGAGCTCCCCGACGTCGTCCGCCTCGCCGCCGCGCACGGGGCGTCCAGGGTCGTTCTCCAGGAGATGGTCGACTTCGAGGAGGTCAAGGGGCAGTCGCTCGCCTGGGGGCACCGCGAGCTCGGGAAGGCGTGGTACGAGAAGGCCGCCGCGGCCGCACGCGGGACGGGGGTCGAACTCTCCCTGCTCCCCCCCGACCAGTTCGAGCCGCCGTGCCTGGCCGAGGGGCACAAGGAGGCGAAGGACGGGCGGAGGTCGGCCCCGCTCAAGAACTGCTTCCTCCCGTGGGAGATGGCCGTGGTAACCACCGGGGGGGACGTCATCCCATGCTGCGCGATGTTCTCGTCGATGGGGAATGTGCGCGAGACCGGCTTCGCGGATGTATGGAGGGGCGAGGCCTACCGCGGGCTGCGGCGGGCACTGCTGGAGGGCAGGCCCCCGCAGACGTGCGTCATCTGCTCGGCGCGGGGATGGCGCGAGGACGCGGCCGGGCCGGAGATCCGGGCGGCGCGCGCGCTCCTCTCCCTCTCCGCCCGGCGCGCGTTCCGGCGGAACCCGCTCCTCAGGCGGTTGAAGCCGGTCGTGAAGAAGTTCCTTTGATCCGCGCCCTTCCCATGAGGCGCCGCGCCAATCCCAGCGCCCCGCGCGCGAACCCGGCCAACGGCCGCCCCCGCGGATAGCACTCCCGTATGGCGGCGGCGTGGAGCGCCTCGATCTCCGCCTTCGCGAGCCCCGGGTAGCTCATAACCGCCCCGAACGTGCCGTCGTAATCCGCCCAATTCTCCGTGACCAGGATCCCCTCGCGCCGGCACTGGTCGAAAAACTCCGTCCCCGGGAAGGGGGTGGCGATCGAGAACTGGAGCGAGTCGTTCGGGAGACGCCTGGCCAGCGCGACCGTCTCGCGGACCGTCTCCGGGGTCTCCCCGGGGAGGCCGACCATGAACGTCCCGTGCACCTCCAGGCCGCACCGCTTGGCGGCGGCGAACGCCTCGGGGACGCGCGCGAGATCGATCCCCTTCCTGATCGCCCGCATGATCGCGGGGGAGCCGGTCTCCACGCCGAACTTGATCTTCCGGCAGCCGGCAAGGCGCATCCGGCGGAGGGTCTCCTCGTCCACGGTGTCCACCCTCCCCATGCAGCTCCAGACGACGGACAGGCCGCGCCGGATGATCTCGTCGCAGATCTCCAGGACGCGGGCCTTCCCGATGGTGAAGGTGTCGTCGTCGAAGAAGATCTCCCCCGGCGCGTAGCGGCGCACGCAATGCTCCATCTCGTCGACGACGTTCCGCGCGCTGCGGGCCCTGAAGCCGCCCCCGTACATCACCTGCGGCCAGAGGCAGTAGGTGCACCGGAACGGGCAGCCGCGGCTCGTGATCATGGTGATCCAGGGGAGCGCGATATACGACGGCTCGTGGTACCGATCCCAGCGGTACAGGTCGCGGGCGGGGTAGGGCAGCGCGTCGAGGTCCTCGATGTAGGGCCGGTCGGGGTTCACGACGACGCCCCCGCCCCTCCGCCAACTCACCCCGGCGACGCCCGCCGCGTCCCCGCCCGAGGCGAGGCGTTTCGCGAGCTCCGTAACGGTGGCCTCGTACTCCCCCCGCGCGACGTAGTCGATGCACGGGTGCCGCTCGAGCGCCTCCCGGTGGAAGATGGTCGTGTGGGGGCCGACGGCGACGACCGGGATGCCGAGCCCCTCCTTCACCGCCCTCATGGCCCGGATATCCTCGGGGAAGGAGGGGGTGCTCGTCTCGATGACGCACAGGTCCGCCTTCGCCTCCCTGAGCCGCCCGACGAAGGCGGGGACGTCGAGGAGATCCAGCACGGCGTCGACCACGCCGACCTCCAGCCCCTCCCGCATCATGAGGGCGGCGAGGTAGGCG
>WBZO01002959.1_pt1 | contig 20842 bp, 17 predicted proteins | sample 5204261 | NCBI WGS metagenome assembly WBZO01 (sample SAMN12412400, study PRJNA552823) | activated sludge metagenome | isolation source: activated sludge from anammox sidestream of wastewater treatment plant... | place: USA: North Carolina | collected 2017-09 | reverse complement strand
TCGTGACCTGCCGTCTTGCGGCCATGTCGATCTTGCCTTCCACACCGGGCAAGCCTTCCCAGCCACGCGCTCAAAGTACGTGAGGCACCACCATCGACTACGCGCTCAAAGTAGGTGAGGCACGTCGCGGTGCTGACGCCTTACGGTGCGGCAATTACGATCAACCCCATGACGGATCCCGAGACCCTCACCGACGAGGATCTCGCCATGTCCGGATATCCGGCCGACGACCTCGACGTCGCGGGTTATACCTGGGACGACTACGTCGACGGCGACGGCAGCTACCTCGACGACGAGTGGGCCGCCATTCCGGCGCAGCCCGCCCCGGCGCCCTCCCCGCCGTGGTTCCGCAACCCCCGGCTCCTCTTCGGGCTGATCACCGTTGCGGCGGCCGCCCTGGTGGTGGCTTCGGTGCTGTTGATCACCGGCAGACAGTCCGGCGAGATCCCCACCACGCCCCAGCTGAGCACCAGGGCGACACCCACCAGCGCCGCGGAACGCAGCCCTCGGCCGTCCTCGGAGCAGACCGCCACAGCGACGTCCCCCACTGCCGAGTCGTCCTCCTCCGACGCCGTGGAGACCGGGGAGCCGCCCACCCCGCAGCAGCAGGTGGTGCCGTCGGCCGCGCCGCCGCCCCCGCCGGCCGCCGAACAGTCCAGAACGCCCGCGGGCCCGAACCTCAACGTGACCCGTACGCCGATGAGTTTCACCCCCGGCAAGCACTGAGCCTTCTCACCCGGCGGCGGGCTGCCGGGAGGTCTGGTCGACCAGTTCGTGGACCAGTCGCATCTTCTCCAAGACGGGCGCCGGCAGCACGAAGGGGTAGAGGTCCGGCTTGCCCATCGAACGGTTGACCATGTTCAGCGACCAGGACAGCGGCAGCCACATCTCGATGATCGTGTCGAAAGCACTGGGGCCGAGCACTTTTCGCTGGAAAGTCCCGGTGGCCGGCGCCAGACCGTACGCGGCGGCGGTGTCGAGCGTGCTGCGGATGTGCAGGTAGTGCGCGAACGTCTCGGCCCAGTCCTCGGCCGGATGCATGGTGGCGTAGGCCGACACGTACCGCTCCTCCCAGCCGGCCGGCGGCCCCTGCTGATAGTGCCGGTCGATCGCCGCCTGGTAATCGGCGTCGGGATCGCCGAAGAGCCTCGTGAACGGGGCCAGGTAGTCCGGTTGGCGTTCAACAAGCCGGTAGAAGTAGTAGTGACCGACCTCGTGCCGGAAATGCCCCAGCAGGGTCCGGTACGGCTCGTCCATGTTCACCCGCATCTGCTCGCGGTGGACGTCGTCACCCTCGGCGAGATCGACCGTGATGATCCCGTCGTCGTGGCCGGTCACCACCGGGTGGCCGGTGCTGGACAACAGATCGAACGCGAGTCCGTACTGCGGATCCTCCTCGCGTCCGACCACCGGAAGCGTCAGCTCGTAGAGTTCGGCGACCAGCCTGCGCTTGGCGCGCTCGGCGTCGGCGAAGGCCGCCATCGCGGCGAGGTCGTCATCGCGGGGTCTGGTGCGGGTGAGGGCACAGGACTGGCACAACTGTCTGACCGGACGGATCTCGACCAGCCAATTGCATTGTGCCAGATGTAGATTCGCGCACAACTGGTAGACACTGGCGTCAACCGCACCGCTTCCGGCCTCGGCTCCGTCAGGCGCGATGACCAGGAAGGCCATCTCGTCGGGCGAGAAGCCCACGGCGCTCCCGCAGGAAAGGCAGACCGAGTTCTCGAAGGCGAGGTGCTGACCGCAGTTGGGACAGGAGAAGTCACGCATCGAGCGGCGCCACATCCACCGACACGTCGATGACGCTGTACTCGGAATCGGTGAAGATGATTCCGCGCAACGGGGGCACGTCGGCGTAGTCGCGACCCCAGCCGACCCTGATGTAACGCTCATCGACGAATTGATCGTTGGTGGGGTCCAGACCCAGCCAGGTCTCCCCCGTCCACACCGCCGCCCAGGCGTGCGTCGCGTCCACTCCGAACATCCGTTCCTTCCCGGGCGGCGGATCGGTCGCGAGGTATCCCGACACGTAACTGGCCGCCAGCCCATTGGCCCGCAGGCAGGCGATGGCCAGGCGGGCGAAGTCCTGGCATACCCCTTCCCGCGCCGTCAAAACCTGGGTCACCTGGGTGGAGACCGTGGTGGACCCCGACTGGTACGCGAAGTCGGAGAAGATCCGTGCGTTCAGATCACGCAGCACCTCGACCAGCGGGCGGCCGGGGGTGAAACTGGGGGCGGCGTAGTCGATGACCTCGTCGGTGATCTCCGGCGGGCGCAGATCCAGGGTGAACTCCGTCGCCAGCACACCGGAGAGCCCCTCCGGGCGGGCCCGTTCCCAGGGCTGGGCCGCAGCGGAGTCATGCCACCCGGGTGGGGGCGGGTCGACCTCGACGACGGAGGCGCCGACCACCGACAGGACCCGGTGCCGTTGGGTCACGTGGAAGTAGGAGCTGATGTTGCCGTAGGCGTCGCGGCTGACGGACCGGTCGGCGGGCAGCGGATCGATCCCGAGGTCGAAGGTCACGCAACGCTGGCGAGCGCTGGTACGGGGCGTCAGATGGCCGCGGCCGTAAGAACTCGTCACGTCGTCGGAGTACCGATACTCGGTGCGGTGGCTGATCTGGTAGCGACGGGTCACGGCATGTCCCGGCGCTGGTCGGGACCCCACAGCGGCTGCATATCGCCCGGAAGCGACAACTGGGTCACGGTGATGACGTCGGAGAGTTCCCGCAGCCCGGCGAACATCCCGCCCAGCAGGGCGTCCAGTTCGGCGCGGCGGCCGGCGCCGTCGGTGTGCTCGAACTCCTCGGGGTCCAGCCGTCGCAACCGCTTGCTGATCTCCTCCACGAGACGCTCCGGGCGCGACGAGCCGGATGAACCGGGCAGGGATCGCAGGTTGTCGCGGAGCCGGTCCAGTTGGTAGGCAAGCGATCTCGGGTTGCCGCTGTCGAAGAGCAGCAACTCCGCGACGGCGGCGATGCTGGCCTGACCGAGATTGCGCCGCCGGTAGATCACCGAGGACTCGCAGGCCACCAGCACCGAGTCGGTGATGGCCTGTTCGGCGGCGGGACTGCGACGGCGGGTGAGCGTCGACTGCAGCAGCGCGGTCAGCGCCAGGCCGCGCTCGATCCGCTTACCGGTGTCCATCAGGGTCCAGCCGGCGTCCTGCACCATCGACTCGGCCGCCATCCCGGACAGGGCGAGCATTCCGGCCAGGGTGCGCTGCTGGGCGTCGGCCAGGCCGGTGTCGTCGACGGCGCGGTCCGCCGCGGGTGAGTCCGCCTGGCGGGCCAGGGTCCGCTCCACCGCCCCGAGCACCATCCAGGTGTCGTTGGACATCTGGTCGCGCACGGCGCGCGCCGCCAGACCCAGGCCCTCCACCGACTGCGCCAGCGACCCGGTGCACAGGCGGTCGGCGGTCAGCGCCCAGAAGGTCTGCGGCGCAGCGGCCACCGCGTCGTCGGGAGCTCCCGTGCCCGGCGTACCGCTGCCCGCAACGTGTTCGAGCGCGGCGAGCATCACCGGCAGGCACTCGCCGGCGTCGGCGTCCCGCCGGTTGCGGAATTCGTGGTAACGCTCCCGGGTGACCGCGAGCAGCCGGGCGACATCCTCGGCCCGCTCGGCGTATCGGCCGATCCAGAACAGGTCGGACAACACGCGCGGCGAGCTGATGAATTGGGTGCCGCTGGGCAGCTTGACCGAGGGCACCGTGACGGCCTGCTCGGCCGCGGCGCGGGTGGGCGGTCGGACCCAGATGTCCTTGGCCGCAGCCGTTTTCAGCCGGAAGGCGCCGGGTCCGGCGGCCAGGACATATCCGAGGCCGCCCATCATCGGCGCGTAGCCGCTGCGCTGGGCGACGGTGAAGAGCCGCATTCCGACGGCCGCGGCCGACAGTCCGCCGGGATAGTGGCCGGTGGGCGCGGTGGAGAACTGCGGCAATTCCTGGGCGGCCCACTGCCAGGGCGCGGAGCGGATGTGGGCGGCGAGGTCGTCACGCTGACCGGCCGACAGCGTCGGGCCCACGAATGTCCGGGTGTCGACGGTCGACTTGATCAGCAGCGACGGCAACCGGGCCAGGATGTGGGCGCGTTCCTTGTCCAGGCCGGCCCAGTAGCAGGCGGGGCTGGCCAGGAGCGGCTCCTCGCCGATCAGCAGCTGCGAAAGTTCCGGCAGGAACCGTTGCAGCCCAGGGCTTTCCAGTATCCCGCTGCCCAGGCTGTTCAGCACGCTGACCGAGCCGCGCCGTTGCGCCTCCACCAGACCGGCGACACCCAGCCGCGAGTCCGGGCGCAGGTCCAGTGGGTCGGTGTATTCGGCGTCGACCCGGCGGAGCACCACGTCGACCTGCTTCAGCGTTCCCAGGGAACGCATCCAGAGCTTGCCGTCGCGGACCACCAGGTCGGCGCTCTCCACCAACGGAAAGCCGAGAACCGTTGCCAGGTAAGCCTGATCGAACGCCGTCTCGGAGTGAATGCCGGGGCTGAGCACCACCACAACCGGATCCTCGGCGGCCTCGGGGGCCGCATCGATCAGTCCCAGGCGCAGCGACTGCGCGAAGGGCGACGCCGGCCGGGGCCTAACCCGTTCGTAGACATCGGGAATCGCGTGGGCCACCACCCGCCGGTCGGCTAGTGCGTACCCCGCCCCGGACGGCGCCTGGGTCCAGTCGGCGTTCACGCGGAAACGCCCGTCGGCGGCGCGGCTCACGTCGCAGCCGAGCATGAACAGCTGATGGCGGCCGGGGTTGCGGATGCCACACGCCGCGCGGAGATAACCCGGATGCCCGAAAAGCAGTTGCGGGGGCAGAACTCCGCTGGTCAGTGACCGACGCTCGCCGTACAGGTCGTCCAGAACGGCGTCGAGCAGGCGGGACCGCTGCACCATGCCGGTTTCCAGGGTCTGCCAGTCCTCGGCCGAGACCACCAGCGGGATGCCGTCGAGGTGCCACGGGCCGGGCATCGCCATCCCGTGGCTGTCGGTGACCGCCTCGCCGTGCCGATCGATCTCGATGTAGGTGATGCCGTCGTTGTCGACCAACCCGCGCAGCACGTCGCGGAGACGGTCCATGCCCTCCCGTCCCCGGTCCCCCACCAGGTCGGCGAGTTCGCGCCAGGCCGGGCGCACCTCGCCGGCGGCGTTGACGAACTCGTCGAAGCCGGTGGCGCCGAACGCCCTGGCGGCCGGGACGCTGCCGCGGACGTCGAACAGGGTCTCCTGGGCGCGGGCCGCCCGGTAGCCCTCCAGGAGACGGTCGGGGTCGTGGCTGCCGAGGTCGGCACCGGTGACCGTCAACGACACCTCCGCCTCCTCCCGACCCGATCCGACATGACCTCAGCTCTGCAGCACGGTACGTACCCGGCGCAGATCGAGAATGCCAGGTGCGCCGACGTCGGTGGACAACCGTGCCACTTTCTCACGAACATCGGCCAGGTCGAGGCGTCCCGGTGTGAACCCGTGCGCCTCGAACCGGCTGCCGCGGCGGGACTCGGCCTCCACGGCGTTGACCGGCGGGATGTCGTAGGCGCGACCGCCGGGGTGGGCGACGTGGTACGTGCATCCGCCGCGGGAGGTTCCGGTGGCCAGGTCGACAAGTTCGAAGCGCAGCGGGGTGTCGACGGTGATGCTGGGGTGCAGCGCGCTGGGCGGCTGCCAGGCCCGGTAGCGGACGCCGCCCACCATGACGTCGGGGGTGTCGGTGGCGAGCATGGGAACGGGCTGGCCGTTGCAGGTGATGACGTGGCGCTGCCGGTCGGCTCCGATCGTTCGCACCTGGATCCGTTCCACCGAGGAGTCGACGTAGCGCGCCGTTCCGGTGGCGACCGACTCCTCACCGAGGGTGTACCACGGCTCGATCGCTCCGCGGAGTTCGATCTCCACCCGGTCGAACACCGCGGTGCCGATCCGGGGAAAGCGGAACTCGGTGAAGGGGTCCAGCCAGCTGGTGTCGAAGGGGATCCCGTGCGCGCGCAGATCTGCGGCCACATCGGCGATGTCGTGAATCAGGAAGTAGGGCAACAGGAATCGGCCGTGCAGGTTCTCGCCGTGGCGGATGAGCGGAGCTCGCAGGGGCTCGTCCCAGAACCGCGCCACCAGCGCCCGCACCAGCAGGGCCTGCACCATGGCCATCTGGTAATGCGGTGGCATCTCGAAGCCCCGCAGTTCCAGCAGACCGAGTCTGCCCCGCGGGCCGTCGGGGCTGTACAGCTTGTCGATGCAGAACTCGGCGCGGTGGGTGTTTCCGGTGATGTCGGTGAGCAGGTGCCGCAGGGCGCGGTCGGCGATCCACGGAGCGACGCTTGCGGAGCGACCATCACTCGGAGCGACGCTTGCGGAGCGACCAGCACTCGGAGCGACGCTTGCGGAGCGACCATGATCAGGGCTGGGGTTCCCGGCCGCACTGAGTCGGGCGATCTCGGCGAAGGCGATCTCCAGTTCGTAGAGGGCCTCCGAGCGTCCTTCGTCGACCCTCGGGGCCTGCGAGGTGGTGCCGACGAATCGGCCGGCGAACAGGTAGGACAGCGACGGGTGCCGCTGCCAGTAGGTGATCAGCGACACCAGCAGATCCGGCCGGCGCAACAGCGGGGAGTCGGCGGGCGTGGTGCCGCCCAGGGTGATGTGGTTGCCGCCGCCGGTCCCGCCGTGGGTGCCGTCGAGATCGAAGGACTCGGTGGACAGCCGGGCCAGGCGGGCGTTGTCGTAGAGGGTCTGCAACTGCGCGCACTGCTCGGCGAAACTGGCCGAGGGGGCCAGGTTGACCTCGATGACGCCGGGATCAGGAGTGACGGAGGCGAATTGCAGTCGTGGGTCCGCCGGCGGACCGTAGCCCTCGACGACCACCGGGCAGCCGATCGCGGCCGCCGCGGCCTCCACCCGGGCGACCAGGTCGATGAAGTGTTCCAGCGCGTCCGTCGGCGGCAGGAACACGTACAGCAGCCCGTCGCGCACCTCAGCGACCAGCGCGGTGGTGGGGTTCCTGTCGGCGTCCTCCACGGCGGCGTCCTCGGCTGCCGTCTCCGTCAGGTCCCCGTCGGCCGCCAGCGGGTCGGCCTCGAACGTGCGCCGCGGCGGGTGCCAGCTGATCGCGTCCAGCGGCAGCCGGAGACCCGCCGGTGACTGCCCTTCCAGCAGCACGATGCGCCCCCGGCGCAGCCGCCAGTCGGCGCTGGCCCAGCCGGCGTCGTCCTCGCGCCGGTGCAGCGGCAAAACCCAGGCGGCCGGCTCGTTCGTCGACCGGTCCAACCGCGCCAGCAGCGCGCCGCGCTCGCCGGGGGCGTCGTCGGCCAGGTCGTCGGCCCGCTCGACGGGCGGACCGTCCGGTGTGCGGACCAGCGCCAGCAGGCGTGCCAGCGGATCCTCGTAGGCCGGGCGGACCTGGCTCGCGGGCAGCCCCAGACCAGCGGCCAGCGCGGAGGCCAGGCGCCTGGCGGCATCGTCGGGTACAGCTGCGCTGTCCGCGCTCCAGGGGTCGGCCAGCAGTGCGGCGTCCTTCCACAGCGGCTGGCCGTCGCGACGCCAGTAGAGCCCGATCTGCCAGCGCGGCAACGGTTCTCCCGGATACCACTTACCCTGGCTGCGCTGCACCAGGCCCTGCGGCGCCCAGGCCGACTTCAACAGCGCCGTCAGCGCGGAGGCGCGCTCGCGTTTGTGCGGGCCGTCGGCGTCCGTCGTCCATTCCGGGTCGACCTGGTTGTCGATCGAGACGAAGGTCGGCTCCCCGCCCATCGTCAACCGGACGTCGCCGGCCTCCAGCCGCTCGTCGACCTGCCGTCCCAGCGCCGTGATGGCCTCCCAGGCGGCGTCGGTGTAGGGCAGGGTGACCCGCGGATCCTCGTGGACCCGGGTGACGGTGTTGGAGAACTCGAAGATCGTCTCGGTGATTCCGGTCGAACCGGTGATCGGCGCTGCCGAGGCCGGATGCGGGGTGGCGGCCAGCGGGATGTGCCCCTCCCCGGCGAAAAGCCCGGAGGTGGGATCCATGCCGATCCAGCCGGCGCCCGGGATGTACACCTCGGTCCAGGCGTGCAGGTCGGTGAAGTCGGCGTCCGGGCCGGACGGCCCGTCCAGGGCGGCGACATCCGAGGCGAGTTGGACGAGGTAGCCGGACACGAAGCGGGCGGCGAGGCCGAACTCGCGAAGGATCGACACCAGAAGCCAGGACGAGTCGCGGCAGGAGCCGACACCCGATCGCAGGGTGTGTTCGGGAGTCTGCACGCCCGGTTCCATCCGGACGCTGTAGCTCACGTCGGCGTTGACCGCGCGGTTGACTTCGACGAGGAAGTCGATGGTCCGCATGCCGGGCGTCGCCGGGTGATCGCGCACCCACGTGGTGAGCAGTTCGGCCGGTCCGGAACCTGGGCCGGCGTCGTCAACCGGGCGCAGGTAGACCTCGAGGTCCTCACGTAGATCGTCGGGATAGCGGAACGGAACGGTCTCGGCGAATTCCTCGATGAAGAAGTCGAACGGGTTGATGACCTTCAGGTCCGCGATGAGCCCGACCCTGATGGTGAGCGACCGTGTGGGATTCGGGAAGACCAGGCGGGCAAGGAAGTTGCCGAAAGCATCCTGCTGCCAGTTGATGAAGTGGTCGGCCGGCTCGACATCCATCGTGTAGGCCTCGATGGGTGTGCGGGTATGCGGGGCCGGCCGAAGCCGGACCACATGGGGATGCACCTCGACCAGCCGGTCGAATGTGTAACTCGTCCGATGCTCCAGCGCCACTTTGATTGCCACAGCGCCTCATCCCACCACAAGAAACAGCCGACGGCGCGGCAAGCGCATACTGAGTCCGGTGGAACCTTTGCAGCGCTACATCGCCGAGGAGATCGCGACCGACCACGTGGACGGTCTGCTGTCTCGTCGTGAGGCGCTGCGGCGTCTGGCATTGCTCGGCCTCGGCACCGGTGCGGCGAGCGCGCTGATCGCCGCATGCGGCGAAAGTCGTACCGCTCAGGCGCCGACGCCGGCGCCGACCTCGACGGCGACGAGGGGGTCCACCGCGCCGGCCAAGCCGCCCGGGATGGACACCGCCCGGCCCACCGAGCCGATCAGCTGGACCGGGCCGCAGGGATCGCTGCAGGGCAGCTGGGCTACGCCCGACGGCACACCGCGCGGCGCCGTGGTGGTGATCCACGAGAACAAGGGCCTCAACGACTGGGTCCGCTCGGTGGCCGGGCGGCTCGCCGGGATCGGGTATTCGGCGCTGGCGGTCGACCTGTTGTCCGCCGAGGGCGGTACGGGCACGTTCAGCGATCCGGCGGCGGCGACCGCGGCCCTGTCCAAGATCGACCCGCCACGCTTCGTCGCCGACGTTCGCTCGGCTCTGGATGAACTGGCCAGGCGTGCTCCCGGGCGCAAACTCGGTGTCGTCGGCTTCTGCTTCGGCGGCGGCCTGGTGTGGCGTCTGCTGGCGGCGGGCGAGCCGCGACTGGCCGCCGCCGTGCCGTTCTACGGTCCGCTTCCGGACTCCCCGGACTTCGCCGGGTCACCCGATGCGGCGGTGCTGGGCTTCTACGGTGCGCTCGATCAGCGGGTGACGTCCACCGAGCCCGCCGCGAAGGCGGCCCTGGACCGCGCCGGCCTGGTCAACGAACTCGTGGTCGAACCGGACGCCGACCACGCCTTCTTCAACGACACCGGTCCCCGGTACAACGCCGCGGCCGCGGCCGACGCCTGGAACCGGCTGCAGGACTGGTTCTCGCGGCATCTGTCCTGATCGGACGGTTTGCCGGTGGCGGAGGCCGCTCACGTCGTCGGGCATAATAAGGTGCGGAATCCCGTCGCAGATCGCGGCGTGCAGGGGTTCAGCACAGCCGAAGCCCGTCCCCGCACAGGACTTGAGGAGTTTGCGAATGTCAGCCACCCGGCGGAGTTCGGCGTGGATCGCGGCGCTCTGCGTGGCCGTGGCTGCGGTATCCGGCGGCGTGTCGGGGTGCTCGAAGAAGGACGACTCCGCGTCCAGCCCGCCCTCCCGGTCCCAGGCCACCGACAAGCCATCGGCCAAACCCAGCACGCCCGTCGCCGGAGCCCCGGGCCAGTTGCCCACGCTGGCCGACTACATCAAGCAGAACAACATCACCGAGACCCCGGCCAACCACGACGACCCCGAGGTGCCCCAGATCGCCATGCCGGTTCCACCGGGGTGGGCCGACGCCGGACCGGCGACTCCCGCATACGCCTACAACGCGATCGTGGGCGTGGATCCGGCACTGCAGCCCGACCCACCGACGGTCGTCGTCGTGCTGTCCAAACTGACCGGAAACGTCGACCCGGCTCAGATTCTCGCGATCGCACCCAACGAGCTTCGGAACCTGCCCGACTTCACCGGCTCGGATCCCGAGACCGCCAAGGTCTCCAACTTCGACGCCGTGGCGATCATCGGCAAGTACACGCGCAACGGGCAGAAGCGCGTCATCGAACAGGTGACGGTCGTGATTCCCGCCAAAGAGGCCCTTTGGGTGCTGCAGCTCAACGCCGGCGGCCCGTACGAGCAGACCCCGGTGATCGAGGAGATCGCCGGCGGACTCATGGAGAGAACCACCATCACCGTCTGAGCGACCGACGCGATACCCAACGGCGCAAGCCGGTATTTGGAATGCTTGACGGCATGCCCAGCCTTCCCCGCCGGATCGCTTCGGAACTGAACGCCAAGCTTCGCAGCCCCGAGACCGCCGCCTTCGTCGCCGGTGTGGAGAACAGCCTCACCCAGCGCCGGCGTGAGCAGAAGCTGAAAACCGGGGCCTTTCGCGGGCTGAACGTCGTCGTCTATCGGGGGTTCGTCGCCGACGACGTCGCCAAGGTGCGGGTCCGGGTGATGGAGGCGCCGGAACTGCCCGGCGACAGCCGCATCCCGTACTGGGAGGTCGCCCAGGCCAATCTCCGCCGGCACGCCGCGCTGCGCATCGTGGGCGCCGAAGTCGAGTTGCGGATCGGAGACCACCGCGCCACCGAGGTCACCGACAGCCACGGGTACGCCAACTTCTCCCTGCCGGTTCCGGGCCTGCGGGTCGGCTGGCATGACGCGCATGCCAGCATCGCCCCGATCGAGGACGGCGAAACCGCCTCCGGCACAGGCAGAGTCGTCAAGCCCTCGCTCAAGGCACCGTTCCTGGTGATCTCCGACATCGACGACACGATCCTGCTGACCGGCCTGACCGAAGGTGTCGCCATGGTGGCCCGCACGGTGCTGCGGGAAGCCAGCCAGCGAGCCGCGATCCCCGGGATGGCGTCGCTGTACCGCGGCCTGGCCCGCGGGATCCCCAACCGAGCGGGTAACCGCAAACCGGAGCCGACATTCTTCTACGTCTCCACTGGGAGCTGGTCGTTCTACCCGACGCTGCAGGAGTTCATGCAGTTGCGCGGATTCCCCCAGGGTCCAATGTTTCTCACCGACTGGGGACCCACCGAGCGGTATCTGCGGCGCAACGGCGCCGAGCACAAACGCACGTCGATCCGCCGGCTGATCGAGGCCTATCCCGGAATGCCCTTCGTCATGGTCGGCGACAGCGGCCAGCGCGATCCGCTGACCTACGGGGAGATGGCCCGCGAGTTTCCCGGACGGGTGAAGCTCATCCTCATCCGGCAGGTCGGCGACGACGACTTGGAGCGCAACGCCGAGGTTCGGTCCCACGCGGAAACACTTCGGGCCGAGGGCATTCCGATGCATCTGGTGACCGATGCGGGCCAGGCCGCGGCCCTGGCCCACGAGTTGGGTCTGTGCGACGACGAGACCCTCGTGGAGGTGCGGACCGAACCCGGTTCGAGCCAGTAGGCGCGCGTCAGGCGATCGCGTAGTCCGTCAGCGGGTAGCGGTCCTGCTCCCTGACCGCGCTGCGGATCGAGGTCGGCCGGAACAGCGGCGCCTCACCGGAACCGCTGAACCAGTAGGAGTTCGACGTCGCGCAGTTTCCGAGCATGAAGACCGAGTCGCCGAGCAGGTCGGTCATCCGGTCCAGGAACCGCGCGTTGGCCTCCTCGGTGACCTCGAACGTGCTGCCCCCGCGACGCTGCAGCTCGCCGAAAAGTCGCTTCATGTGGCGCATCTGGCATTCGACGGTGTCGAACCACGACATCCCGACCCAGGCGTAGGGACTCGACAGCGACAGGAAGTTCGGGAAGCCGGGGACCGTGAGTCCCTCGTAGGCCTGGAACCTGGTCTCCCGCCACCACTTTCCGAGATCGCGGCCGTCGCGTCCGATCACCTCGAACGCCGGCAGGTTGGTGTTCCACACGTCGAAACCGGTGGCGAACACCAGCGTGTCGACGACGCGCTTGCTGCCGTCCTTGGACACCACGCCGTCGGCTTCGATGTGGTCGATGCCCGCCGTCTCCAGATGCACGTTGGGCTTGCTGAACGTCCGGTAGTAGGAGTTCGACAGGGTCGGCCGCTTGCAGCCGTAGTCGTAAGTCGGGGTGAGAGCGCGGCGCAGCTTCCTGTCGCGCAGTGACACGAATCGGTGGAAGCCGGCGACCACGCCGGCGAACTTGTTGATCGGTTTGAAGTAGCGGTACTTCCACATCGCGATCAGCACGAGGAGATCGGTGAAGTTGTCCGTGGTCCTCCGGATCACCTGCTGGGTGGCCGGGCGCTTGGCGAAGGTCCGCTGCACGCCGGGGGCGAAGCCGAAATCCATCTTGGGCAGCACCCAGATCGCGGTGCGCTGGTAGACGGTGAGGTCTGAAACCTCCTTGGCCAACTCCGGGATGAGTTGCACACCGGTCGAGCCGGTTCCCACGACCGCCACCCGCCGGCCTGCCATCGAATAGCTGTCGTCCCACTGAGCGGCGTGCATGACGCGGCCCTCGAAAGTGTCGATACCGGGGATGTCGGGCATCTTCGGCTGCGAGAGGTAGCCCGTCGCGGCGATCAGGAATCGCGCAGTGAGCGTCTCGCCGCCCGCGAGGGAGACCACCCACACGTTCGCGTCCTCGTCCCAGCGGGCGCCGTCGATGGTGGTGTCGAATCGCATGTAGCGGCGCAGGTTGTACTTGTCGGCGACGTGGTCGGCGTAGCGCTTGAGTTCGACGCCGGGCGCGTAAAGCCGCGACCAGTACGGGTTCGGTTCGAACCAGTACGAGTAGGTCGTCGACGGGACGTCGACGGTAAGACCCGGGTAGTGATTGACGTGCCAGGTGCCGCCGAGATCGTCCTCACGGTCGATGATGGCGAGCTTGTGGTAGCCCAGCAGGTTGAGCTGGATCGCCGCGCCCATCCCCCCGAAGCCGGCGCCGACGATGATCGCGTCGAGCTGTTCCATAGCCGAGTCGTTATTCGGCGGACGCGGCCGAGCGAGCGCCCGCCTTGGCCGGGTTGCCGCCCTGGTCTCCGGCGGTTCCGGCGGAAGCCGAGGTGCGGCCGCCGACGTGGCTGCCACGCGTGTGCTTCCCGACCGGCGCGGACGGCGCGGAGTCGCTTGCGTCCGTCGCATCGTCGGCCTTCTTGGCCGGGCCGGCGGTGACCTGGCCGGCGTCGGTGGAGTCCGTCGCGGCCGGGGTCTCGGTGGCGTCGGCCACGGCCGCCCTCACGTCGGCGGACGGCGCCTTGTCCGGCTTGGCCGAACCGGGCTCGGCGCCCGCGGGCTGCTCGTCGCCGGGCACGTCGACGGCCGGGGTCCCTGATGTGCTGGAGTCGGCCGGGGTCTGCGCCGAAACCAGCGTCGCGGCGGCGCTCTGCGGCGCCGGAACGGCCGCCGTCGGCCCGCCCGGATTCACCGGGTCGCAGGTCGGGCACAGGATCGGGACGAAAGGCTTGAACAGCGGCGTGAGAGCCGTGTACGGCCAGCCCTTCAACAGGAAGCTGTTTTGGACGAACGGGTTGAAGTCCAGGACGAGGGCCTTGCGCAGGCGGTCCAGCGTCGCGACGATCTCACCGGGGGTGATCGGCTTGGGCGCGTTCGCGGCCGGATCGGCCGTCAGATAGTTCATCAGCGCGATCGCGGGGTCGAACAGGTTGAGCTTGACGAAGGCCTTGGACCACGCCGTCTCCGTGCCGGTCGACCCGGGGATCTGGTTGCCGTAGGCGCCCTCGGCGTCGCTGACCGGATTGACCACCTCGGGGAACTGATAGCCGGCCGCCAGGGTCCAGATCGGAGCCAGGAACATCTTGGCGAAGATCGCGTCGATGTTGCCGCAGAGCGGCCCCACGTCAGCCGTGCAGCCCTCGTCCATGGGCAGGTTGGCCTTGCCCCACCAGGACAGGTGCTCGCCGACAGCGTGCGACACCGGCTTGAAGGGGATCATCAGATCGACCAGGGCGGTGATCTTCGGCGGGTCCGCGGGATCGAAGCCCAAGACGTTGGTCGGGCTGTACACCCACCAGTTGCCGGTGACCTCCAGCGCGTAGGACAACTCATTGACCGCGTCGATGAAGGCGCGCGGCATGCTGACGACGAGGTTGACCACATTGGCAGCGATGTTCGCCGCGTTGCCGGACTGATCGAGCACCTGCGGCACGTAGGTCTGCGGCGCGTTGATGTCGCAGCCTTCGGTGTTGTAACCGGAGCATGGCAGCCCGTTGCCGACGGCGGCGGCCAGGGTGATTGCGGCTTGCACGACGCGGGTTTCCGCCTGCTGCAACGGCGGGGTGATCTGCGCCGCGGTCACGAAGCCGGCACCCATCAGGGCCACGCCCATGGTCAGGTAGGAGCGGACTGCAGAAGGCATGACCCACCCTCTCGGGGTTGCAAAAACACTCAGGAAAATTTCAGATTTTATAGTAATGAGACATTGTGATTCCAGCAAACCCCAATTGACGCAAGAGGGTCGAATATGCTGGCCAGACGTTTTCAAATCACAGTCCGGTGGCGGTCAGCCACCCGTCGATGCGCTCGGCGACCACCTCCCAGCCGGGTTCGAGCATCACGTTGTGGCCCATTCCTGAGAAGAACACCGGTTCGGTCCGGTACGCCCGCGCGGTGGCCCGGACCTCCTCGGGAGTGACGGCGCCGTCCTCGGATGCGCCGAGCACCAGCAGCGGGGCCCGAACGCGCGCGGGGCTCGGCAGCTGCAGCAGCCCGTCGATGCCGGAGCGGGAGCTCTCCTCCTGAAGCCGCGCCGCGTAGCGACGCACCAGTTCTTCGGGGGTGTTCGGGGAGAAGAACCGTTCCCGCGCCAACTCCGGGGTGCTGACATAGGGAAGCGACTCACCGCTGACGCTCAGCTTCGCGAAGTGCCACGGGTGCCGGCGCAGCCAGCGCAGCCCCGACCGGAGCAGACCCTGTGGTGGCGCCGAGCACATCAACACCGCCGCGGGGGCATCGCGGGACTCGAGGTACTTCTGCACGATCAGACCGCCCATGGAGTGCCCGATCACCACCGGTGGCACCGGCAGGCCGCCGGCGACGGTGCGCAGGTCGTCGAGGTAATCGGCGTAGCGCAAGTTCCGCAGGGGTTTCGAGGTGGGGCTGTCGCCGTGACCGCGGAAGCTCAGCGCCACCGCGCGGTATCCGCGGTCGGCGAAGTAGCCGAGGAAATGCTCGTCCCAGCACCACGCGGCGTGCCAGGCGCCGTGAACGAACAGCAGCGGGACGGGGTGGTCGGCGCCGGCGGCGCCCCTGTCGATGACCTCGAGCATCGCGACCAGCGTAGACCCGTGTCGGGCATAGTCCGTGTGGCCGACTCCTCCTCGTCGCTGCGCTCCGCATCGTCGCCCGGCATAGGATCGGCCGCACTATGAGCCTGCCCAAGCCCGGCGTCGCCGACTGCGTGGTGATCACCGGCGCATCCTCCGGGATCGGGGCGGAGTTCGCGCGGGGCCTGAGCCGTCGGGGATACCGCCCGGTCCTGGTGGCCCGGCGAGCCGACCGGCTTTCCGACCTCGCCGACGAACTGGCGCGCGACCACTCGGTGGCCGCCGAGGTGCTGCCGCTTAATCTCGCTGACGCCGACGACCGCGCCAAGTTGGCCCGCCGGGTCGCCGAGACGGCCCCGGCCGGCCTGGTCAACAGTGCCGGGTTCGGCACGAACGGACTGTTCCAGGCGCTACCCGTCGACCGGGAAAGCGAGCAGGTCGTCGTCAACGCACTGGCGGTGATGGAACTGACGCATGCCGCACTGCCGGGGATGATCGCGCGGGGATCGGGCGCGGTGCTCAACGTCGGTTCGGTCGCCGGTTTCCAGCCGCTGCCCGACGCCGCGGTCTATTCGGCCACCAAGGCGTTCGTGCAGACGTTCTCCGAGGCCGTGCATGAGGGACTGCACGGGACGGGGGTGTCGTGCACGGCGCTGTGTCCGGGGCCGGTCCCGACCGAATGGTGGGAGATCGCCGGAGCGGCGGTGAACCCGAAATCCGGCCTCGGCCCCGTGGCGATGGCGGCCCCTGACGTGGCCGAGGCCGGCATCACGGGGATGCTCGAGGGCAGGCGGATGGTCGTGCCCGGTCTGGGTCCCAAGCTGATGGGCGTGGGCGGCAGGTTCGCGCCGCGCAGGGTGCTCTTGCCGCTACTGCGCCGCGCGGCGACCAGGCAACGCTGAGTCAGTTGGTCAGCCAGGCCCGGTTGCCGTAGGTGTCGAGGTGCACGACTTCCCCGACCGGCCGGCGGGTGGTCGGCCCGTAGCGGCCCCGCGGCCACCCGAGCGGCACGATGCAGCAGGGCGTGACCGAGGTCGGCAGTCCGAGGATGCGGCGGGCCGAAGCCAGGCTCCATAACGGCAGGGTGATCAGCGAGGCGCCCAGCCCCATGCTGCGGGCGGCGAGCAGCAGGTTCTGCACGCTCGGGTAGATGGAGCCGAAGAAGCCGGATACCGCGGCATGTGGCATCGGCAGGTACGGCACCCGGCCCTCCCTGACCGTGAGCTTCAGGCACGCCACCACGAGAACCGGGATCTCCTCGAAGTGATCGACCTGCCACTGCACGGCACGCGCGGTCTTGGCCATCGACTCGTCGGTCTCCGCCACCCGGCGAATCACGGTGCGGTAGTAGATGTTCCACATCTGCCGGTAGCGACGCGCGAGCTTGCGCTTGATAACGGGATCCTTGACGACGATGAACTCCCAGTTCTGACCGTTGGCTCCGGTCGGCGCCCGCAACGACAACTCGATGCAGCGCAGGACCAGGGCGTCGTCGACCGGGTCGGGACGCACCCGCCGGACAGCCCGCTGGGTCATCATCGCCTCGACCATGGTCTCGTCGAGCCGGGCGAGGGCCTCCTGGGTCGTGGGCACCGGACCGGAGCCGTCGGCGAGGTTGGGTGTGTCAGGCATTCCCCGAGATCCCCTGCTCCGGACTTCCATTCTCCGCGATCCAGCGTGTCGTGAAACGTTGCACCCCGGGGATCTCCTCGACGATCTGGGAACTGATGTACTTCTCGATCCGGCCGCCGATCAGCGGGACACGGACGTGAATCGTGCCGGTGAACCGCAGCAGGGATCCGTCGCCGGCCGGGGCCAGCCCCGCGGCGCCGGTCCCGGAAATGGGCGCCCCGGTGGTGTGCATGGCGACGTCGGCCTGCAACTCCGGTCCGGCGACGCGCCAGGTTTCCTGCCGGAAGACCTTCAGGTCACTGGGGATCGCCTTGGCGATGAAGCCCGGCAACGCATCGTTGCGCATGTTCTGGACCGTTTTCACCAGGACGGTGCCGTCGGCGCCGACCTCCAGGACGTCCAGAGTGATGCTTCCGGCACCGTATTCGGTCAGGCGGTCGTGCCAGTACTTCTCACTGCCGAACGCCGCGTGCACCTGCGCCACACTGGCCGGTGTCGGCGTCGACACCTCAAAGGGGCGCGGCACCGGCGGCCACTCCCCCGCCCGCCCCGGGCGCGCGCTTTGCCAGCAGCCGGTCGGCGAGTTGGCCGGCGAAGCGCCGGGTCTCCTCGAGTTGTTCCGCGCTGATGTTGGTGGCCGGGATCCGCACGCCCAGATAACGGTCCCGGTACTGCCCCGACCCGAGATAGCTGGTGAGCGAGAGCATCGAGCGCAGCTGGTCGCCCGGGTAGCCGAAGTGGATGCCACCCTCGTAGCGGCCGCCCGCCTTCTCGGCGAGCTTGCGCACCGCGTTGAGGTTTTCCTTCCAATAGCGGCGGCACACCACGAACACCGCAAACGGCTTGTCCTGCAACAGCGGGCGCGCCTCGCCGGATTTCAGGAACGACCGCAGCGGCATGCTGACGTCGCGCCACCAGGTGGGCGAGCCGATGCAGATCAGGTCGTAGTCGCCGCGACGGACCTCATCGGGTGTGCGGATCTCGCCGGTGGCCTTGAGTGTCTGGGCCGGCAGCATGCCGAGGAAGTCACGCCACATGTGCTCCATCGGGAAGCGCGAGAACCGTTGGGCGTAACGGGGGTCGGTGAACTCGATCGGTGCGGCGTGCACTTCGCAACCACGCTCCCGGAAGACCTCCCCGGCGGCCTCCAGCACCTTCCGCGCCTGCCCCGTGTAGCTGTAATACAGCAGCAGAACCCGGCGGGGCCCACCCTGCTCGTTGCCACCGTCGTTCACCGGGGCACCTCCCCTCACCGGCCCCTATGCACGGATTTCGCGCCTGCCAGCAACTACGCATACTCTCACACGCGTGAGCGACAGAGTTGCCGTGAACCTCACCGGCCCGGCCAAGACGATGCTGTCGACGCTGTATCTGAAGGCTCTCGACGCCGACTTCCCGCGGCCCGTTCTCGCCGACCGGTACGCCAAGGAAGCCGTTGCCCGGATCGACTACGACTGGGAATCCCTCGACATCGGCGGCGCCTGGGCGCCGCTGTGCACCGTGCGCACCGCGCAGTACGACATCTGGACGCGACGGTTCCTGGCACTGCACCCGCACTGCACTGTGGTACACCTCGGCTGCGGGCTGGACGCGCGGGTGTTCCGGATCGAACCCGGTCCCGACGTCGAGTGGTACGACGTCGATTTCCCCGAGGTCATCGCGCTGCGCGAGCAGGTGTACCCGACCCGGCCGAACTACCACCTCACCGCGAGCTCGGCGACCGACCCGTCCTGGCTCGACCGGATCCCGGCGGATCGCCCGGTGTTGTTCCTGGCCGAGGGCATCAGCATGTATCTCACCGACGACGAGGGGATCGCGCTGCTGCGCCGGGTGGTGGACCGCTTTCCGTCCGGCGAGATCCAGATCGACTTCTTCAACTGGTTGGCCATCAAGTCGCAGAAGACCCAGACCCTGGTCCGCCGTTCGGGGTCGACGCTGTACTGGGCCGTCAACTCACCGGAGGACGTGCTGAGCCGCGTACCGGGACTGCGCCTGCGCGAGTGGGCGACGTTCTTCGGCGCCAGCACGTTCGCCCGGGTGACCGCCCGGTTCCGCGCCGTGAAGCGGGCGGCGCGCCTGGCGCCGGCGGTTCGCAAGGCGGCGCAGTACCACGTCTACGAGTTCGGACCGCCGTACGACGATCAAGCGGCGACGCAGGCGCCGCGATGAGGAGTACGGCAATCCAGATCGGGCCGTACGACGATCAAGCGGCGACGCAGGCGCCGCGATGAGGAGTGCGGCAAACTAAGCCTGACGCGCGGCGACCTCGTGCAGCAGGGATTCGATTGCGGCGATGCGCTTTTCGGGCTCGGGGCCGTGTGAGTGGTACTCGATCTCGAGATGCCCGGCGAAGATCTTGCTGGTGTAGATCTCGATGCCGGCGCCGACGGCGAAGTAGAGCTCACCGTGGCTGCCGGCCAGCGTGAGGTCGGGCGGGGTCGGCATCGGTGGGACGATGCCGTTGTCGGTGAGCATCACCACGTCGGGCAGGCCGGGCGGATTACCGACGTACTGCGGGCTGAAGTGCAGGAAGGACTGCTGGATCACGCCGTCGGCGATGTCCTTCTTGAACGTGTCGTTGATGTCGCGGGCCAGGTCCACGATGTCGGTGTCGGCGCTGATCTCGGCGAGATAGGTGGCGATGCCGACCGGGTTGGTGCACTCGGTGGCCGAGACCGGTGGTGAGAGCAGGTAGCGCAGGTCCACCGGGTAGACGTAGGGCACCGGGACCTTCGGGGTGCCCCGCACACGCCACTCGGCGGTGAGGATCACTGCGGACAGCAGAGCGTTCAAACCGAGCTTGTTGGCCCGGCAGAACGCCACGATCCGTTCGCTCTCCTCGGTTCCCAGCGTGCAGGACACCATCGGAACACGTTTGGGCACAACGGGATTGGACTCCGCCGCCGACCTGCGGGAGGGCGGCAGGTCGTAGACGAACATGGCGCCCAGCATGCGTTCGAGCCCGGAGCGGTCCTTGCGCTCGACGTGGCGGTCGGCGAGCACCTTCTCCATCGGGTCGGGGGCGGAGTGCACGGTCAGCGGCTTCGGGGTTCCGCCGGTGACCAGGGCGGTGTAGGTGGCGAACAACTCCTCGATCAGGGCGAACTGATGGTGGCCGTCGGCGAGGCTGTGGTGGATGTAGAACGTCGGCTGGGCCTGACCGCCGCGGACGATCACCCTCAGGTGCACCAGCGAGGCGGTCTGGTCGAACAGCGGCTCGGGCACTTCGGCGTCCCCGTCGAGTTCGAGGACCTCGATGCCCGGGTGCATCAGGTCGTCGAGGACGATCTCCCAGCGCCCGTCGGGATCCTTCTCCAGATGGCCGGCCAGCACCGGATGGGCCTGCAGCAACATGTCGAACGCGTCGGACAGGGCGTCGATGTCGACGGGTCCGTCGACGTGGGCGGCCAGACCGACGAAGTTCTGCGTCTCGGCGAACATCTCCTCGCTACGCGCGAGCTTGCGGATCGCCGACGAAGGAAACACGGACCGTTACGTTACAGCCCCGGGCGATCAGTCACGTCTGCTGGCCTTTCGGTATCCGATCGCCAGCGGTACGGCGATGACAGCGGCGATTCCCGCCGACCACAGCAGCGTGCCCAGTACGGGTTTGAACACGGGCCCACCCATCGCCAGGCCGCG